>X285_Short_beaked_Echidna__coassemble_447_pt1 | contig 24556 bp, 16 predicted proteins | sample X285_Short_beaked_Echidna__metabat2_high_PE_001 | metagenome-assembled genome bin X285_Short_beaked_Echidna
GAATCCGCAAGCGCGTCCTCGACAAGCGAGCCGTCTTCCGCTGCAAATTTTTCCACAACGCGCCCGTGCCCGCGACAAGCCTCGCACCAGCCACGCGGAGAATTCCACGAAAAATCTTTCGGATCGAGCGACGGAAACGACTCGCCCGAAATCGGATCGATGCGCTCTCGCGAAAACCAGCGGACAACGTTTCCGCGAGAATCGACAAGCGCGCACGCGCCTTTTCCGCGCCGAAGAGCATCGTCCACCGCGCGGCGCAAATCGCAACCCGCGCGCACGTCCGCGACGATGAGCTCGATATCGTGCTCGCGATAGCGATCGAGCCCAGAAAAGTTTTTCAGCTCGACGATTTTTCCGTCTGCGCGAAATTTTTCGTATCCGTGTTCGAGCGCCCACGCCGCGAGCGGGCGATGATGCCCTTTGCGATTTCGCACAAGCGGAGCCACGATGTAGAGCGGTTTTTTGTCGCGGCGCGCGGAAACGGTTTCCGCGAGTTGCGCTTCGACTTGTTCCTGCGTTCCCGCGACGAGGCGCGAGCCCGTTTTCGGATTGAACATCACGCCGATTCGCGAAAACAAAAGTCGCAAATACTGCGCGACTTCCGTCACCGTCGCGACCGTCGATTTCGCGCTTCCGCGACTCATTCTCTGCTCGATCGCGACCGTCGGCGGAAGCCCGGAAATTTCATCGACGTCTGGGCGCGGCATCTGCTCGACAAACTGTCGCGCGTATGCGCTCATGCATTCCATAAAACGCCGTTGTCCTTCCGCAAAAATTACATCGAACGCGAGCGAAGATTTTCCCGAGCCGGAAACGCCAGTGAGCACGGTCAATTCCCGATGCGGAATTTCGAGCGAAATGTTTTTCAAATTGTGCTCGCGAACGCCGCGCAGAGAAATTTTCGATTTCGCGGACAAACTTTCGTCGCGCGCCGGCGTCGGGGAATTTTTATTTTCGAAATTTTGCGCGGGCGAAATTTGCCCGCTCTCGGAAGATTTTACAAACGGCGCAGTCGCAGTTTTCGCGCGCGCGAGCTCGGCGGGCGTTCCCGAGAAAACGAGTTTCCCGCCGTTCGCGCCGGCGTCTGGACCAAGTTCCAAAAGCCAATCGCACGCGCGAAGAACGTCTGTTTGGTGTTCGACGACGACAACCGAAGTCCCGGCGACGACGAGCTTTTTCAAAATCGTAATTAAATTGAAAATATCCTCGCGATGGAGCCCCGTCGTCGGTTCGTCGATGAGCAAAAGCGACGTGGATTTTTTTCCAGATTTTTTCTCGGAAACGTTTTTCTTCGCGTCCGCGAGCGCGAGTTCGCCGAGAAATTTCACGAGTTTGAGCCGTTGCGCTTCTCCGCCAGAAAGCGTGTTGAGCGGTTGCCCGAGCGTGAGATAGCCGAGTCCCATTTCGTCCAAAAGCGCGAGGCGTTCGGTGATTTTTTTCGTTCCCGAGAAAAACTCCCGCGCTTCCGCGATCGTCATGTCGAGCATTTCGACCGCGTTTTTTCCGTTGTATCGATATTTCAAAATCGATTTCGAAAAACGTTTTCCCTCGCAAACTGGGCACGGCACGAAAACGTCTGAGAGAAATTGCATTTCCACAGTTTCCCAGCCGGAGCCGTGGCAATGCGGACAACGCCCGTCGCCGCTGTTGTAAGAAAAATTCGCGATCGTCAGCCCGTCTTCTTCCGCCTCGGGCGTTCCCGCGAGAAGTTTGCGCATCTCCGTCCACACGCCGGAAAAAACGGCGGGATTCGAGCGCGGCGTTTTCGAAATCGGCGCTTGGTTCACGAGCACAACGCGCGCGAGCGGAACATCGCTCTTCATTTTGAACGGCGGAATTTCCAAATCGTCTTCCGCGGGAACGCCGGAATCGTCTTCCGCAAAATGCGCGAGAACGTTGTTCAGCAAAGTGGATTTCCCGGAACCGGAAACGCCACACAAACCGACGAGCCTGCCGAGCGGAATTTTGCACGCGAAATCGCGAAGATTGTGCACGGAAACGCCAGAAAGCGTCATGAATTTTTCGCGCTTCGCCGACGCGGTTTTTGCAGTTTTCGCGATTTTCGCGCGAGCGATTTCGCGTTCTCGCGCGCCAGAAAGCCAGCGTCCCGTAATTGAATTTTCACAACCAAGGATCCCGGAAACGTCGCCACAATAAACGAGATTTCCTCCGCCCGCGCCGGGCTTCGGACCGATTTCGACAATCACGTCCGCCGCGCGCATAACGGATTCGTCGTGCTCGACGACAACAACCGTGTTTCCGCCGTCCACGAGTTTGCGCAAAATCGAAATCATCTTCGCGAGATCGCGCGCGTGCAGTCCGACACTTGGCTCGTCCAAAATAAAAAGCGTGTTCGAAAGCGACGCGCCGAGGCACGCGGTGAGATTCACGCGCTGAGTTTCTCCACCGGAAAGCGTGCGCGACTGCCGATCGAGCGTAAGAAAGCCGAGCCCGACTTCGCGCAAAAATCCGAGTCGCGCAAGCGTTGCCGAGAGCGCGAGATCGTCTGCATTTTCGATGCTTTTGAGAATAGAAAACAATTCGTCAACAGTTTTCGAATACAATTCCGGAAGCGTGTTTCCGCGAAATTTCCAGCAGAGCGATTCCGCGCGAAAACGCGTCCCGGCGCAACCTGGGCATTTTACGTAAGCGCGAAAACGCGAGAGAAAAACGCGCACGTGCATTTTGTAGCTCGTGTTTTCTAACCAGTTGAAAAACCGCCGCACGCCATACCAGCCGGAGTTCCAATCGCTTTCTGACCAAGTGGCGTCGCCGTCCAAAACGTAATCGCGTTGCGCCTGCGTGAGTTTGTTCCACGGCGTCTTCGTCGGGATTTTTTTCCGCTTTGCGGCGCGCATCAAATCTTTTTGCGACTCTCCGTAAATCGCTCCCGAGAACGCCGCGAAAACGCCGTCTTCAAGCGCCCGCGTCTCGTCTGGAATAATTTTTTTCCAATCGAGCTCGATAACGCGTCCGAATCCGCGACAGCGCGGACACGCCCCGATCGGAGAATTGAACGAAAAAAGCGCGGGCGATGCTGGTCGGAAACGTCGCTTCGTCGTCGGCGAAATCAGCGCGTCTGCATAAGACTCGGAAACGCCGTCGCGCCCGACGATTTGCGCGATCCCGGAGCCGAATTTCAACGCGCTCGCGACGGCTTCGAGAAAGCGCGCGCGATTTTCGTCTTCGATTCGCAAACGGTCTGCGACGATTTTCACGGCGCCGGCGTTTGCGACATTTTCTTCGGAAAATTCCTCGATGTCAAAAAGCGTTCCCGAGGCGATGATTTTCGTAAACCCGACCGCAGAATATTCGGCGAGAATTTTTTCCCGGGAAATTTCTTCCGGAAGTTCGAGCTCGAAGCAAACACACACGGAATCGCCCGCGAAACGCGAACGCGCGTCTTCCCAAATCGCTGCTGGCGTCCACGCGCGCAAACGCTCGCCGTTTTCGGGATCGAACAATTCCGCCGCGTGCGCGAACCAAATTTTCATCAGGTCGCAAAGTTCCGTCATCGTGCCGACAGTCGAGCGCGACGTGCGCACGGAATTGCCCTGCTTCACCGCGATCGACGGGCGAATATTTTCCACGGAATCGACAGCCGCCGACGGGAGAAGTTCGAGAAATTGCCGCGTGTATGGCGAAAACGTTTCGACGTAGCGGCGTTGTCCCTCGGCGTGAAGCGTCTCGAAAACGAGCGAGGATTTCCCCGCGCCGGAAAGTCCCGTGACGACGACGAGTTTGCCGACGGGAACGTCCAAATCGAATCCCTTCAAATTGTTTTGCCGCACGCCACGCAGGCGAATGGCTTGAATCGCGTCCGGCTTCATACGCGAGCGCGCAGAAACGCTTCTTCCAATCCCTGCACCGTGAGAAACGGCGTCCAGTGAATGCGGTGTTTCCACGATCGTGGCAAAACTCCGGCGCAACCGCCCGTTGCGAGAATTTTCGGCTCGGGCGCGCCGTCGCGTTTCATCGCTTCGAGAACGGTTTCGAGCAACGCGCCGATCATTCCCGCGAACCCGACCGCACAGCCGAATTTCATCGCCGCGAGCGTGGATTTCCCGATGGCGTCTTCGTCCTCCGCGAGAAGAAGATCGTGCGGTTCGAGCACGGGAAGAAGCGCCGTGCGCTCGTGTAAATATTTTGACATGACGCCGAGTCCCGGCGCGATGATTCCGCCCTCGTAGCCTTTTGCGGAAAGAATATCAAACGTTACCGCCGTGCCCATATCGATCACGACTGCGGGCGCGCCGAATCTCACTTGCGCGCCGATGCAGTTTGCGAGGCGATCCGGACCGATTTCGCGCGGCGTCGGGTAATTTATCCCGAGTCCTGGGCAGCTCTCGTGGTAAAGCCGAAAAACCGGCAGAGACGTGCAATTTTTTAGCGCGAGTTCGAGGCGCTCGGTCGCGACGGGAACGACGGAGCAAAACGAAATTCCGTCTGGCGCGAGCGAGCGAATTTGCTCGGAAGCGAGCAACGCGGGAACGCCGTCTGCCGCGCTCGAAATGCTGCGCGTTTCAAGCTCTCCGCAGATCAGCGAACGCCGATTTTCGAGCACGGAATAGTGCGCGTGCGTGTTGCCGATATCGAGACAGAGAATGCGCATGACGTATTTTTATTTAATTACAGGAGCGGATTCCGCGCCCCAAGGTTTGTCTATGAAAATCCCGGTCGCGTCGATTTTGTTCATAAAATCGTGAAAATCCGGATTCGCGAGAACGTCTTCGATTTTTTGCCCCGGAAACGAAATTCTGACAAAAAGCTGTTCGCGTCGTTGGTTCAGCCCGAGCCGGCGCAAATCTTCGATCCGCTTCGGCAAACGAAAAAGCACACCCGCCCAGCCGTCTTTCCAGCCCGCGCGATGATCTTTGTAGGCGTGCGGCTCGCCGTTTACGAGGTGCCAGAAAAACACGGGAATCGTGCCGCCGTCCCTTTCGTAAACGCCAAACTCGTATGGCACGAGTTCGCGCCCGGAGAATTTTTTGCCCGCGACGCTGTATTCGCGCGCCGTTCGCGTCCAGCCGAAATTCACCCAACACGCGTCGGGATTGTGTCCGCCGGCGTCGATCGGCGAGCGTTTTCCCGGCTTCCAATACGCGGCGTAAAACGTTATCGAGAGCGCGCCTTTCGTGTATTCGCGCGAGGCGTAATCGTCGAAATCGAGCGTTTTCAAAACGTGCGCCAGCATTCCCTGCGATTCCGCGAGCGGAATGTCTTTCACTTTCCAGCCGGGAATTTCCGCCGGGGCGACAACGTCCAAGGGCGTGGTAAATTTCGCGTTCGTGACGGTGAAAAATTTCACGTAAATCACGATTCCGGCGACGACGAGGAAAACTGCGGCGAGTGCCACGAAGAAAAATTTTTTCATTGTTTTTGCAGTGTTAAAATAATTACAGCGACGGCAAATTCCCGCGTATGCGAAAGCGATACGAGAACGCCCGCCGCGCCGAATTTCGCGAGCGTTTCCGCGCCGTGTGGCGAGAGTTTCACGAGCGGTTCGCCGCGCGCGCCCGAGAGCACGGAAACGTCTGCGAAACCGATTTCCGCGCCGATTCCGGTTCCGATTGCTTTCGAAAACGCTTCTTTTGCCGCCCAGCGCGCAGCAAAACTTTCCCACGCGTGCGCGCCTCGGGAACGGCAAAGCGCGATTTCTTCCGGAGAAAAAACTTTGAGCAAAAACGCGTCTCCGTTGCGCTCGACGGCTTTGCGGACACGCTCGACGCTCTCGATATCGACGCCCGCGCCGAGAACGTTCGTTCCCGCAGGAATGCTCGGGAACGCGATTTCTGGCGTGGCTGTTTTTTCGTCGTTCACGGGCGCGGAAGAATCGTAATTCCGTCCCGCATACGCGATTTCATTTCGCGGACGGCTTCGCCGATTCCGAAAAGCAAAGCGCGGCTCAAAATCGAATGCCCGATGTTAAGCTCGTGGAGGTGCGGAAGTTCGACAATTTCCGCGATGTTCACGTAATTTATTCCGTGCCCGGCGTTTGCGGTGATTGCGAGGTTTGCGGCGGCTTCTGCGGCTTGGCAAAGGCGGCGAAATTCTCGCGAACGCGCGTCCGCTTCAAAATACGCGTTTGCGTAGGAGCCGGTGTGAAGCTCGACACACGGCGCGCCGATCTCGGCGGCGGCGTCGATTTGGCGACGGTCGGGATCGATAAAAAGGCTCGTGATGATTCCGGAGGCGGAAAACGCGGCGGTGGTTTCGCGGAGCTCGGAAACGCGCGACGCGATGTCGAGCCCGCCTTCCGTGGAAATTTCTTCGCGCCGCTCGGGAACGAGGCAAACGGAATCCGGTTTGAGCGCGAGCGCGAATTTCACCATTTCGGGCGTCGGCGCCATTTCGAGATTCAGCCGCGTCGCGATGGATTCGCGAATGCGGAGCGCGTCGCGGTCTTGAATGTGGCGGCGGTCTTCGCGCAGGTGAATCGTGATCCCGTCTGCGCCTGCGTGTTCCGCAGCGAGTGCGAGCGCGAGCGGGTCGGGCTCGACCATTTTTCCGCAACTCGCCGCGTATCCGCGGTAGCGCGCCTGCCGAAGCGTCGCCGAGTGGTCGATGTTTACGCCGAGTAGAATTGCTTTCTTCATGCGCGAAATTACAAATCAGATTTTTTTTGTTGGCAAGAACGCGCTTTCGCGGGCGCGGGCGACGGTTTTTCTTCCGCCGCCCAGCGCGGGGAAATCCGCTTAAAGCGCGGCGAGAAGTTTTGCGGTTTCGTCGCGTTTTGCGACGGTTTCCGCGAGCTGTTTTTTCGCGCCTTCGAGAATGTGCGCAGGCGCTTTGGACGCGAACGCGGGATTGTTGATTTTCGCCGTTCCCGCCGCGACCGCCTTGTCGAGTTTTTCGAGTTCTTTGGTGAGGCGTTTGCGCTCGGCGACGACGTCGATCAATCCCGTGACATCGAGCGAAAGCGTGCCCAAGGGCGAGACTGCGGACGGACCGTCTGCAGACGTTCCCGCGGGGACGATTTCGATTTCGCGCGCGCCGACGAGCGTTTTCAGCTTCGCCGAATTGCGTTCGAGAACGAGCCCGGACTCGGCGTCTTTCAGCACGAGGCGGAAGAGGCAATCTTTTTTCGTTCCCGCGTTGTTGTGCGATTTGAGCGCGCGCGCCTGCGTGACAAATTCGCGAATTTGCGCGATTTCGTTCACGGCGTTTGCGTCGATTTCGAGCCCGCGTTGGGCGAGCGTTTCCGAGAGTTCGTCTGCGGAAACGAGTTTGCGGGATTGCAAAAATTCTCCGTCGGAAATGTATCCGAGAAGATGATACAATTCCTCCGCGATGAACGGCGTGAGCGGCGCGAGGCAAAGCAAGAATTGGCGCAAGCAGAGATCTTGGATCGCGAGAACGTTTCCGCGCAGAGCGTCGTCCGCGAGGCGGGTTTTTGCGACTTCGACATACCAGTCGCAAAAATCGTTCCAGAAAAACGCGTAGAGCGCCTGCGTGTATGCGTTAAATTCGTAGCTCGCGAGCGATTCCGAGCAAGCGCGCACGAGGCGCACGAGTCCGTCGAGAATCGCGTGGTCGTCTGCGTCGCAAAGCGCGGGATCGATGCGGGCGACGATTGCTTCGAGCGAGGAATTGTCGAGCATCGGACCGCTCATTTGGCGGAAGCGCGAGGCGTTCCAGAGTTTGTTGCAGAAGTTGCGTCCGAGCTCGACATTTTTTTCGTCGAACAAAACGTCTTGCCCGAGCGGAGCGGAGCGCATCGTGCCGAAGCGGAGCGCGTCTGCGCCGTAGCGCGCGATAAGGTCGAGCGGGTCTGGCGAGTTGCCGAGAGTTTTGGACATTTTGCGCCCGAGTTTATCTCGCACGATTCCGGTAAAATACACGTTGCGGAACGGCATTTCCCCGCGCCATTCGAAACCCGCCATAATCATTCGCGCGACCCAGAAGAAAATGATGTCCGGGCCGGTGACGAGATCGCTCGTCGGGTAGAATTTTTTGAGCAGTTCGGGCATTTCGTTTTCGGGCGCGGACATGTCCCAGCCCATTGTCGCAAACGGCCAAAGCCACGAGGAAAACCACGTGTCGAGAACGTCTGGATCCTGCGTCCAGTTTTCGGGATCGGCGGGCGGAACGACGTCGCAGTGGATTTTCTCGGGATCGTTTTTCGAATACCAAACGGGAATGCGGTGTCCCCACCAAAGCTGGCGGGAAATGCACCAATCTTGCAAATTTCCCATCCAGTGTTCGTAAACTTTGCTCCAACGCTCGGGGTGGAATTTCATCGCGCCGGAAGCGACGCATTCGCGCGCGACGGAAACACTCGGGTAGCGCAGAAACCACTGTTCGGAAAGGCGCGGCTCGATCGGAACTTTTGCGCGTTCGCTGATTCCGACCTTGTTTTCGTAAGGCTCTTCTTTGACGAGCAATCCGAGCCCGCGCAGGAGCTCGACGGATTTGTCGCGCGCGGCAAAGCGTTCCATTCCGGCGAGATCTGCGCCCGCGAGCGCGTTCATCGTGCCGTCCGGATTCATAATGTCTGTAACTTCGAGCCCGTGGCGGCGCCCGATTTCGAAGTCCGTTTTGTCGTGCGCAGGTGTTACTTTGAGCACGCCGGTGCCGAACTCGAACTCGACGGATTCATCGCCGACAATCGGAATGTGCGCGCGGTTTTCGAGCGGAAGCGGGCGGATTGCGTGTTTGCCGATGTATTTTGCGTAGCGCGGATCTTTCGGATTTACAGCGATTGCGGAGTCTCCCGGAATCGTCTCCGGGCGCGTCGTCGCGATTGTGAGAAACGTTCCCGGCTCTTCTGCGATTTCGATTTTGAAATAATACAGAAAACCTTTGTGCGGCTCCATGATGACTTCTTCGTCCGAGAGCGCGGTGAGCGAAGCTGGGCACCAGTTCACCATGCGTTTGCCACGGTAAACGTAGCCTTTTTTGTAGAGATCCACGAAAATTTTCTGAATGCACGCGGAGTATTTTTCGTCCATCGTGAAGCGTTCTCGCGTCCAATCGCAGGAGCAACCGAGTTTTTTGAGCTGGTTGATGATGATTCCGCCTTTTTCTTTTTTCCAATCCCAGACGCGTTCGAGAAATGCCTCGCGCCCGAGATCGCGACGCGTTTTGCCTTCGGTTTTGCGGAGTTGTTTTTCGACCATTACCTGCGTCGCGATTCCGGCGTGGTCTGTTCCCGGGAGCCAGAGCACTTCTTTGCCTTCGAGCCGTGCTTTGCGCGCGAGAATGTCCTGAATCGTGTTGTTGAGAACGTGTCCCATGTGCAGCACGCCCGTAACGTTCGGCGGCGGGATTACGATGGAATACGCGGGGCGGCTTTCGCTCACGCGCGCGGGATCGGCGGTGAAGCAGCCGCCGTCGCTCCAATTTTGGTACCAGCGGGCTTCGACTTGTGCGGATTCGTAATTTTTCGGAATGTCGTGCGTCATCGTAAAATAAAATGTGAAGCGGGCATTTTTTCACCTTTTGCGCGCAAACGCAAGAGGCTGTAAACTCGCGTTCGCAGGAACGTGCGCGGAAAACGGGCGAGAAAAAACGCTTTAAGGTTTTTTGAATAAGCAATAATCTTTCGAGAAATTATGAACAGCGTTTTGAAACTTATCCTCGAAGGCGAACAGCTTTCCACCGAGCAGATGGCAAACATTCTCAATCTCGCGCCCGCAGACGTGGAACGCGAAATCGCAAAACTCAAAGACGACGAAATTCTCCTCGGCTGGCGCCCCGTTCTCAACCCGGCGTTTGAGGAAGAAAACCGCGTCCGCGCCGTTATCGAGTTGAAAGTCTCGCCGGACGTTTCCGGCGGATTCGACCGCATCGCGGAGCGCGTCAGCCAATTCGACCAGGTAGAAAGTTGCTACTTGATGTCCGGTGGCTACGACCTGCTCGTAATCGTAAATTCGGACAATCTTTACAAAGTTGCAAACTTCGTCCACAACCGCCTCGCGCGCATCGAAGGCGTGCTTTCCACGGGAACGCATTTCATGCTTCGCGCCTACAAGGAATCCGGCTTCACAATTTCCGCTCCGGCAAATCCGGGCAGGCTCTCCGTCTCGATGTAATCGCAATACGGAAACGTTATCCAAAAACCAATTACACGCAATAACACCATATGAAGAGTTTCATCGCAGACCACGTCCGCACGCTCCCGAAATCCGGAATCCGCGACTTTTTCGCAATCGCTTCGCAGATGAAAGACGCCGTTTCCCTCGGAATCGGCGAGCCGGATTTTGTCACACCGTTTCACATTCGCGACGCCGCAATCACCGCGCTCGAACGCGGGCACACGAGCTACACGGACAATCGCGGGCTTATCCAACTCCGACGCGAAATTTCCGCATACGTGGCGGAAAACTACGGCGCGGAATACAATCCCGACACGGAAATTATCGCGACCGTCGGCGTTTCCGAAGCACTCGACGCCGTTTTGCGCGCAATCCTCAATCCGGGCGACAAAGTGATGTATCACGAGCCGTGCTACGTTTCGTATTGCCCGTCGATAAAACTCTGCCACGCGGAAGCGATCGCCGTCGAAACGCGCGCAGAAGACGAATTCGCGCTCACGATCGAAGCTCTCCGCGCCGCCTGGCAACCCGGCACGAAAGCGCTCCTCATCAATTTTCCGACAAATCCGACCGGCGGAACCGCGTCGAAAAAACTCATCGAGCAAATCGCGGAATTTGCGATCGAAAAAGACATGCTCGTCATCTCCGACGAAATTTACTCGGAACTGACTTTCGACGGCGCGCACACGTCCATCGTCTCGATTCCGGGAATGCGAGAACGCACAGTTTTCCTGCACGGTTTTTCCAAGGCTTACGCGATGACGGGTTTCCGCGTCGGCTACGCGTGCTGCCCGCCAGAAATTCTCGACGGAATTTTGAAAATCCACCAATACGGAATCCTCTGCGCGCCGATCGTCTCGCAAGAAGCCGCAATCGAAGCGCTCAAAAACGGACGCAAGGCGATGCTTGAAATGCGCGAAAAATACCGCGAACGCCGCGACTTCATCGTCCGCCGCTTCAACGAACTCGGGCTAAAATGCCATTCTCCGCACGGCTCGTTTTACGCGTTTCCGAGCATCACTTCGACCGGGCTCGACTCGATGACATTTGCGAAAAAACTCATCAGCGAGGCGCGCGTCGCGATGGTGCCGGGCACGGCGTTCGGAAAATGTGGCGAAGGTTTCTGCCGCGCAAGTTTTTCCACGTCTTACGCAAATCTCGACGAAGCTTCGCGCCGAATCGAGAATTTCCTCAAATCCCTGAAAAAATAACGTTCCCGAAAAATGGCAACCGTCCGACCGTTCGCGGCACTACGCCCACCGAAAAAACTCGCGGAAAAAGTTTCCTCGCTTCCGTATGACGTGATGAACCACGCCGAAGCCGCCGCGATGGCGCACGGAAACGCGCAATCGTTTTTGCACATTTGCCGCGCAGACATCGACACGTCCGAAGCACTAATTCACGCGCCAGAAACTTACGCGAAATCGCGCGAAAATCTCGAAAAATTCCTCGCCGAAAAAACTCTCGTTCGCGACGAAAAACCGTGTTTCTACATCTACCGGCAAATGCTCGCCGGGCGCGTGCAAACCGGAATCGTCGGCTGCGCGAGCGTGGACGAATATCTCGACGGGACAATCAAAAAACACGAGCTCACGCGCAAAGAAAAAGAACTCGACCGCATCGAGCATTTCGACGCCTGTTCCGCGCAAACGGAGCCAGTTTTCCTCGCATATCGCAAACACGACGGAATCGCCGAAATCGTCCGCGAATGGATAAAATTCCACGCGCCCGAATGCGATTTCCGCTCCGCAGACGGCGTCTCGCACATCCTTTGGAAAGTGGACGACGACGCGACGATCGCGGCAATCGCCGACGGTTTCGCAAACGTTCCCGCGCTTTACATCGCAGACGGACACCACCGCACGGCATCGTCTGCCGCCGTTTCCGCGCGCCGGCGCGCCGCACACCCAGACTGCTCGGGAACGGAAGAATTCAACTTTTTAATGGCGGTGATTTTCTGCGACGAAGATCTTTTCATAATGGATTACAACCGCGTCGTTCGCGATTTGAACGGACTGAGCGAAGCGGAATTTCTCGCAAAAATTTCCGAGAAATTCGAAATCGCGCCCGCACCCACGAGCTCGGAAACGCCCTTTTTCGCGCCAAGAAAAAAACACGAATTCGGAATGTTCCTCGGCGGAAAATGGTTCTCCGTTTCCGCACGCGCGGGAACGTTTGACGAATCCGCGCCAATCGCCTCGCTCGATTGCGCAATCCTGCAAGAAAACCTGCTCGCGCCCGTGCTCGGAATCGCAAACCCGCGCACGGACTCGCGCATCGATTTCGTCGGCGGAATACGCGGACTCGGCGAACTCGAACGCCGTTGCCTCGAAGACGGAAACGCAGTCGCGTTCGCGCTTTTCCCGGTGACGATGGCGGATCTTTTCCGCGTCGCAGACGCTGGCGAAATCATGCCGCCGAAATCGACTTGGTTTGAGCCGAAGCTCCGCAGCGGGCTGTTCGTCCACGAAATCGAAAAATAAATTCGCGCGCGTTTTGGAGCCGGCAAACGGAGAATTTTCCCCTGCGGCGAAATCGTTCCCGCCGCCGGGAGCGCAGGCTCTCAACGCTCCGCTGATAAAACCGGACGAGTTGCCGACGTGGATTGTCGAGCGCGACGAAGATTTTATCGCGTTCAACAAACCCGGCTGGGTCGTTTGCCACCCGTCGAAAAACGGTCCATGGTCGAGTTTGATCGGCGCGACAAAAGAATGGCTCGGCGCGGAAACGCTCCATCTCGTGAGCCGCCTCGATCGCGAAACAAGCGGAATAATTCTCATCGCGCTAAATCGCGAAGCCGCAAGCAAGGCGCAAAAAGCCGTCGAACGCCGCTGGGTCTCGAAAACGTATCTCGCAATTCTCGAAGGCGAACTCGCGGAACCGACGCTCGTGGACGCTCCGTTGCGCCGCGACACGGCGAGCCCCGTTCTCGTGAAACAATGCGTTGGCGAAGGTCCGGACGCGCAAACGGCGGTTTCCTTTTTCGAGCCGATTTTTCGCAAAAACGGCTACACGCTCGCGCGCGTCGCGCTCCACACCGGGCGCAAACACCAAATTCGCGCGCACGCGCAACACATAGGGCACTGCATCGTCGGCGACAAACTTTACGGGCACGACGAGCGACTCTATCTCGATTTTTGCGAGCGCGGTTGGCTCCCGCGACACGACACGGAATTGGAACTCCCGCGCCAGGCGCTTCACGCGGCGGAAATGGAATTCAAATCCCCGGAATTTGTGCGCACGTTTCGCGCGCCGCTTCCGAGCGACATGAAAAATTTTCTCCGGGAAAAACTCGATTTCGACGCGCCCGCGTTGTGAAAAATCGCGAGCGCGTCGGAAATCGCGCTACATTTTCGCGATGACGGCGTCGGCAAACTCCGAGCATTTCAGCGAAGTCGAGCCGGCAATCATTTCCGCGAGATCAAACGTCACCGTTTTCGCCGAAATCGCGCCTTCGACGCCTTTAACGACGAGATCCGCCGCTTCGTTCCAGCCGAGATGGCGGAACATCATTTCCGCAGAAAGCAACAGCGACGACGGATTCGCCTTGTCGAGCCCAGCGAGTTTCGGCGCCGTGCCGTGCGTCGCTTCAAAAATCGCGTGCCCGGTTTTCGTGTTGATGTTGCCACCGGGAGCGATTCCGATTCCGCCAACTTGCGCCGCGAGCGCGTCGGAAACGTAATCGCCGTTCAAATTCAGCGTCGCGACGACGTCGAAATCCTGCGGGTGCAGAAGAATTTCCTGCAAAAACGCATCGCAAATGCAATCTTTGATGACGAGCCCCGCGCCCGGTTTTCCCTCGGGAACGCGCAGCCACGGGCCGTCGCCAATCGGCTCGGCTCCGAATTCCTCGCGCGCGACGGCGTAGCCCCAATCGCGAAACGCGCCTTCGGTAAACTTCATGATGTTGCCCTTGTGGACAAGCGTCACGGATTTGCGCCCTTGCGCGACCGCGTATTCGAGCGCGGCGCGGACGAGCCGTTGCGTTCCCGTTTTCGAGACAGGTTTTACGCCGAAACCGATTTCGTCGGGCGTTTCCGCGCCGAAACGGATTTTTTTGAAATCGTCTGGAAATTCCGTTTTGAGAAATTCAATCATGCGCAACGCTTTGGGCGTTCCCGCAGTCCAATCGATTCCGGCATAAATGTCTTCCGTGTTTTCGCGAAACACGACCATGTCCACCTTGGACGGATCTTTCACCGGCGTCTCGATTCCGCGAAAATACTTCACTGGGCGCAGGCAGACAAACAAATCTAACGTCTGGCGCAAAGTAACGTTGAGCGAGCGCACGCCCTTGCCGACTGGCGTCGTGAGCGGGCCTTTGATTCCGACGAGAAATTCGCGAAACGCCGCGAGTGTCTCGTCTGGCAACCAAGTGCCGAGTTTTTTGAAAGCGTTTTCGCCGGCGAAAACTTCGCGCCACTCGATTTTGCGCGTTCCCGAGTAGGCTTTTTCGACTGCGGCGTCGAGCACGCGCACCGTCGCTGCCCAAATGTCGGGACCGCTCCCGTCGCCGCGAATAAACGGAATAATCGGATCGGCGGGAACGTTCAAAGTCCCGTCCGTGTTGACTGTAATTTTTTCTGCCATGGTGATTTTCTTCTTTGAAAATTTTTCCGGAAAAACGGCTCAGAGCGACACGGAAAATGCGTCGAGAGCGTTCACAAGCGTCGCGACGGCGGAGACTCGCGCGTCCGAGAGCGCTTTGTTTGTTTTAATGACTGCGAGAGTTTCGCCCGCCGCGTGATCGATCGGCGCGGTGAGATTTTCGATGTTAATTTCCGCGTCTCCGAGCACGGAAGTGATTCGCGCGAGAACGCCGGGGCGGTCTTTGTAGCGCACGAAAAGCAAATGCCCGCGCAAGTCGAAATACAGACTTTGGAAACCGTTCACGCTCGAAATTATCGGCGCGTCCTCAGCGACGATTCCGCGAACGGAAGTTGTCGCATGCCGTCCTTCCGCTTCTTCCGTGATGAGTTCGAGGAAAATCGAATCTTCCTCGACGTTGCCGGCGAGCGGTTCTTTCGCGCTGTAAATTATGCCGTGCTCTTTGAGCGAGACTTCCGCCATCGGCGGTGGCAAACCTTTTTCCGCGTCGGGCAAAAGTCCTTCGAGAAGTTTCGGCGTAAACCATTTGCGGAACGAGCGCAGGCTGCCCGAAAACGTGCAATCGACGCGACGGATCGCCTTGTTTCCGCCGACCAAGCGCGCGAGTGTCGCGAGCATTTTCGCGAGGCGCAACTGCATCGGATTGAGCCCGAGCGGAACTTCTGCGTTCACGACGCACGACGTGTCGCCGTTGTCGAAATACGCAATCGCTTCTTCTGCCGCGCGTTTCGCCGCCGTGAAATTCGCCTCTTTCGTGTTCGCGCCAAGGTGTGGCAAAATAACGTCCGCGACCGCCGCAGAAGGTTTTTCTCCCGCCGCGTCTTTCGGGTGAACGTCTGTCGCGTAGAGAATTTTTTTGCCAGAAGCGCGAACGGCGGCGAGCGCGCCCTCGTCAACAACGCCGTAGCGCGAGCAATTGATGAGCATCGCGCCGTCTTTCATTTTGCCGAGCAATTCCGCGCCAACCATTTTTTGCGTGGACGCGCCTCCGGGAACGTGGAGCGAAATTACGTCCGCTTCCTCGAAAAGTTGTTCGAGCGGAACGGGCGTGACGCCGATGTTGATCGCGCGCTGCTTCGCGAGAAAGTGGTCGTAGCCGATGAGCGTCGGCTCAAATCCTTGCAGGCGTTTTGCGAGAAGCCGCCCGATGTTGCCGAGCCCGACGATTCCGACGGTTTTTTTTGTGAGCTCGCGTCCCATGAATTTTTTCTTTTCCCAATCGCCTTTGCGCGTAGAAATGTCTGCGGGAACGATGTGGCGGAAACACGCGAGAATCATCGCGACGACTTCCTCGGCGACGCCGTTCGCGTTCGCGCCAGGCGTGTTCATAACGTCCACGTTTTTTTTGCGCGCATACGCTATGTCGATATTGTCAAAACCCGCGCCCGCGCGAATCACGAGTTTGAGTTTCGCGAGAGCGTCGATAATTTCCGGAGTAACTTTTTCCGAACGGACGATGAGGACTTCTGCGTCGAGATTTGCGGCGACTTGCGCGTCGATCGGCGTATCGGCGTCTTGGACGACCGTGTATCCGGCGGCGGCGAGCATTTTTGCGGCGACCGTATCAAGTTTCGTAGGAATGAGAACTTTTTTCATGATAAATAATTCAATTCTCCGAAAGCGTAATTCTTAGCCTCGCGCCCGTCGAGAACGTTGTTCCCGCGGCGGAATCGATTAGCGGTAATAAAAAGAAATTACAGAGGTCTCTTCGTCTCCGAACAGCGCGACCATGTCGGGACGCCAAACTTCGAATGGCGCTCGCGATTCGATTGCGTCCACGCAAGCGTAAGTTGCGGCTTCCGGCGCAGACGAGGACAGAACTTTCACGTTTTTGAGAGTGCCGTCTGGGCAAAGCGTAAAACTCACGCGGACGACGCCTCGGAGGCTCGTGTGGCTCATTCCCGCGCAACGAATGTGCCACGCTGCCTGAATCGCTTCGAGCATGCGCTGCGTGTAATCTCCGAACTCGCTGTATTTTGCGTCGAGCGAGACGGCTCCGTGCTCGTTTGTCGCCGTGTTCGACTTCATCGTAATCGAGTTCAGCCCGGCTGGAGAAATTACTTCTGGGCGTTCCTGCGGATCTGGAATTCCTTCTCGCGCTTCCTCGGGCGGTTCCAGCGTTTCGCCGAGCGAGACCGAGCCGTCGCCGGAATCCGGAGCTTCGACGCCGTGTTCGTGTTTTTCCTTATTCGGATTTTCGCGAACGTTTTCCGCTTTTTCTCCAGGCGGTTTGGTTTGCGTCGTGCGAAGTTCTGGCGGGAGAAATTCTCGCGAAATGAGATTTGTGGCGATGGCGCGAGAGTCTTCGAGCTCGCCGGGATTTTCCGGTTTTCGAGAACGCGTCGTCGGATCCGGATTTTTCTGCGCGGAACGTTGGTCTGCGGCGGAATGGCGGTTTGTCGGTTCCGGAATCGCGCGTGGCGCGTTCGGGTTTACGGGAACGAATTCGGGCTCGTCTTTTTTGCGAAATTCTTCTGGCAAAAGTTCCTCGGGAACGTCCATTGCGTCTGGCTCGGCAAATTCGATTTTCTCGGCGGGAACGTTTTTCGCGATGATTTCGATCGTGCGTGGCGCGAAAAGCCAAACGAGCACGTGCGCGAAAATGGTAAGCGCGACTGCCGCGAAAATTCGTTTCAACGGAACGCGGCGATAGGCGACACCGAAAATTTTTTTCCAAGCTTCGAGCGTCCGCATTCTCGAACGGGAACGTTTTTTTCTGCGCCGCGGGTTCGTCATTGTCCGGGGTCTTCGGAATCGAAAAGCAAATCGTCGTCGCGCGAGTCTCCGCCGGGCGCGGAAAAATCTTCTCCGGGCTCGCGTGCGTCGCAGAAAATTTCTCCGAAAATTTCGTCCTGTCGCACAGTCATTTGCCCAAGGCGCGCGAGTTCGAGGCAGGCGAGAAACGTTGTCGCAAGAACGGGAATCGAGATTTTTTCCGGCAAAAGCGACGTAAACGTGAAGGATTTTTCCGCTTTCAGCCGTTCGAGAATGTCTTCCATGCGCGCGGCGATTGTCATCGAATCGTCTTGGATTTCGCCCGGAAGAATGCGCTCGGAAAGGCGTTTGAGGACGAGATTAAAGACGTTCCAGAGATCCATTTTCCCGAGCGTGGCGAGCGGGCGTTCTTCGGGAACGTCTGGTTTGCGAATTTCGCGCGGGAGGAAATCCTGCTGTTTTTCGATGAGCCCGGCGATGTATTGCGCGGATTCTTTGAGGCGTTTGTATTGGATAAGTTGGCGGACGAGTTGCCAGCGCGGATCGAGATTTTCGTCAGCGTTTTCGGCGTCGTCCGTTTCGGGAACGTTCTCGCTCGTCGGCAAAATCATTCGGCTTTTGATATACATCAGCGTCGCCGCCATTACGAAAAAATCTCCCGCGATTTCGATGTCCATTCGCTCGTTTTCGCGGAGGATTTCGAGATATTGGCGCGTGACTTCCGCGATCGGAATGTCGCAAACGTCGATTTCGTTTTTTCTGATAAGAAAAAGCAGGAGGTCGAGCGGTCCTTCGAATTTCGAGAGGCGCACGGTCGGCGCGTCTTCCGGGAAAAGTCCGTCTTTCACGCCGACGGGCAACGGCGAAGGCGCGGGCGAATCTGTGTTCAAATCCTGCATGCTTGGGGAAAATCAGAACGTCACGAAACGCATTGCGACGCCGCCGGAGAAATCGCTGTCGTCGCCGGCGTCGCGGCGGTATTTTATGTAATACTCGATTTCCCACGAGTTTCCGAGACGCTGGCGCAGACCGTAATTTTGCTCCGTGAGCGTGTTCGTGAGGTCGTTAAAACGCCATTCGGCAAAAACTGTGTGATACGAGCTTATCGCGTAGGAGCCGCTGACGACGTATTGGCGTTCTTCCGCGCGATAGCCGTAAAATTTGCGCATTTCGTCGTTCAGATAAGTCGCCGTGAGCGAGATTTTCCACAAATCGCCGTCCGTAAAACGCAAGCCGGAGGAAATTGCTTTCGTCTCGAAATTGTAAACGTCCATTCGGTGATTCATGAAAAAATTCACCCATGGCGCGGGTTTTACCGTGAGCTCAATGAAATTGTGGCTAAACGCGCGATCGTCGTGCGGGCGTTCGGATTTGCGCACGTCTTGGTAAATGTTGAGTTCCACGAGATCGCGCGAGCCGTATTTTGAATCGCGCGTCTGGAAAAGATTTTCCACGCCGAAGCGGAATGCGTGCTCGTCGTAAATCTGATCTACGGCGCGATTTTCGGAAACGTCCATAATCGCCGGACCCGCGAGGTAAGTTTCGCGATCGATTTCTGGGATTCTCGAACTTTGCGACGCCGTTCCCGGAATGTAGCGATATTTGAAAACTGGGCGAAAAACGTGGCGAAGTCCGTCGATGTTCCAGGTTTTGTTTTCGAACTCGGTCGTTCCAGTCGCGAGAAATTGCAAATCGAAACCGATTTGCCCGAGAACGCGCGTGTAGGAATCGCGCTCTTTTGGAACAGTCTCGCCGTAGTGCGTCAATCTCGCGCCGAGAACGGGCGTAAACGACGCGATGTCGCCGAATTTCAGCGGACTCGTGAGCCCGTAGTAAAAATCCGCGCGCGAGGATTCGAGCTCGTCGTCGCCGCAATTTACCTGCGCGATTTTGTATTGGTCGGAATCCTTTTCTTTCAACATCGCGAAAGACGCGTTGAAATGCTGGAAAACGCCGGTTTCGAAAATTTCCCGCGGTTGCAAATCGAAACGAATTTCCGGCAATCGCTGTTGGACGTTTTGATACTCGTTCGGGCGAAAACGCGTAAACACGGAAACGTAAAAATCGTTGTCCGGCAAAACCGCTTCGACGTAATTGTCTGGGTTTTGGTTATCGTCGTAAATGTCTGGACGAAAATTCCGCATCACCTCGGAATCGCTCCGATAGTGCACGCTCGACGAGATTTCTAAGCGGTCGATTTTCTGCTTATGCGTCCACTCGACAAATCCGCGCGGCCCGCCGATGTAGTTTTTGTAAATATCTCGGGAACGGTTCGCGGTATCGTTGATGTAGGCGGTTTGCAAATCGCCAAATGCCCAATTTGCGTCTCCGTTTTTTTTGCCGAAATTATACGTCGCCGCCGGTCCGATAAGCAGACCAGAACGCTCGTATTCGTCGAGCAACAATCCTGGCTCGATCGTGTCCCAAAGCATCAAATGCGTTGTCGTGCGGAAAAAATATCCGGGCGCGGAACTGCTCCCCGAATTCGCCCAAACACGCACTGGCGGGCGATCAATCCGTGGCGCGACAAACGACGGAAACGCGAGCACGGGAACGCCGCCGATTCGGACGACAGACTCTTTCACGCGCACCTTGTCCGTCCCGGCAATGTATTCCAATTCGTCTGCGTGAAATGCGAGCGAGCTCCAATGCGGCTCCGCAAAATACAAAACGGCATCTTCCACAAAAAAACGTTCCTGAGACGCCGCGAGCGCACCGCCGGAAATAAACGCAAGAGACGCGCTTCCGCGAACGTCCGCCGCAGCGAGCGTTTGCGCCTCGCCGTCGAACGACGCCGTCCGCGTAATGAAACGCAAAATGTCAAAATTCACCGCCGCCGAGCCCGGCATCACGACGACGCGCGAGTTCACGTCGTAAATCAATTCTTCTGTGCGCACGTCCAATCCGCCGACGGAGACGACAACGTTTCCGAGCAGGTGTTGTTTGCCGTCTTCGGCGGACATTATCGCCCGGTCAAACTCGATATCCGTCTGCGCGAGCGCGAGCGAATCGAATTTTTTCCCGCCGAGCGCGTTTCCGCCCGCGGCGAACATCGCGCCCGCGCAAGCGAACGCGGGAATAATCGTGCATACTGCGGACTGTATTTTTTTGAACACGCGGTAAATCCTAATGATTTGCGGCGGACGCGAAACAAAATTTTGCGAAAACGCGAAAAAAGGACGGCGCGAAATGCGTCGTCCTTTTTCGGAAAATTTCCGCAAACGCGGAATTATTTTTCTTTGTCAACCCAGCGCGCGAGTTCGATGATTTCCCAAGAATCGCCGTTGTTGTTGAATTCGTCTCCGACAGACTTTCCGACGAGTTTCTGCGCGAGCGGAGTCTTGTAGGAAAGAATGTTCTTTTCCGGGTCGGAATCCCACGCGCCGAGAATTGTGTAAGATTCTTTTTTGCCGGAAGCGGATTTGAGCACGACGATCGAGCCGACGCCGACTTTGTCCGACGGCGTATCCGAGAAATCCGTCGCCTGCGCGCGAGAAAGCTCGTTTTCGAGCGAGCTTTTGCGCGCCATGAGAGTTTCCTGGTCTTGTCGCGCCATTTTGTATTCGGAATTTTCTTTGAGGTCTCCGTGTTCCTTGGCGATGTTGATCGCTTCTTTGTTCTCGGGAATTTTAACCTTGATGAGTTCTTCGAGCTCGGCGCGACGTTCTTCGAGCGACCACTGCGAGACGACGAGTCCGCCGGAGGCTTCCGGCGCGTCTTCGTCGTCGGAAAGCAGAGACTGGATTCGCGGATAAATTTTGATGAATCGCGCGAGGAGAGATTTTTTCGTGAGTGGCTCAAATCCTTGGTTGAGGTTGAGGGCTTGCGCGAGGTCGCGCGCGATTTCCTCGTTTGCGTTTTCGAGAAGATCTGCGATCAAGCCATAATCTTCGCTGAGAACTTCCGCGAGCTGAATGCGGCGGGAAGAAGTCGAGAGAACCGCCTCGCGGTCGATCGCGTAAAGAATTGCGGAAAGCAAATCGTGCGAAAGGAGCGGTTTGACGATTTTTTCGTATTTGCGCGAATCGCGGTTTTTGACGATCCAGATAAGAACCGGGCTTTTGAGGTTTTGGCTGTCAAGCCAGTCGGAAAGCACGTTTGCGAGGTGCTTTTCCTGCCCGCGTTCGATGAGGAAGTTGATGCACTCGGCGGTGAATTTTCCGGTGCTGCGTTCGAGCAAGCCTGTGATGACTTTCACCCATTCTTCGCCCTCTGCGTAAACACGTGCAAGGAGGTCGAGCAAGCGTTTCAAGCACGCCGGATTCTGCGGAATTTCCTCGGAAAGTTTGCTCAATTCCTCGGGATTGCAGGAAAGAATGATGGACTTCGATGTCGGCTCGAGCGAATCGACGTCGCCCTTGAAGAAGCGACAAAGGTCGTTGCGCACCCAAAGCCCGTAAAGGCATTCCGCTTTCGTGAGGCGTTTCGCGGATTTGATCGCTTCCGTGAGTTCGTTGAAAACGTTCTCCAATTCAGCCGCGATTTCGGGATCCGTCGCCTTGTAATTGTGAAGCGGTTGCGGCTGATTCGGATCGCCTTTCGGGAGCTCGTCTGCGTCTTTGATGGACGAGAATTGGAAGAGTTTTTCCGCGAGCTGGATTTTCTTCTTCGGGTTTTTGTTGAGATTGTATTCTTCGAGAATTTCGCGCTCGGGCGAGACTTTGTCTTCTTCGTCGCGGAGCTCGTATTGCCCTTCTTTCTTCGCGGGAACGCCCACAAACGGATCTTTGAGGAGAAGTTTTTTCGTCGCAACCCACCATTTTTTCATTTTCGTGGAACCGAGCAGGCGAATGAGAACGACTTCGATTTCCGTCGTCGTCATCTTGTGATTCGGCGCGGCGACGAGAATTTCTTTCACGAGCTGCACGGGATTGGACTTCACAAGAGATTCAACCAATCTGGGTTCTTTGCGATTGCGCACGAGAATGTGGTTTTGCGGGAGGATTTCGAGCTTGTCGATGCAGAACGCCGGCGCCATCTCGTGCCCCATTTTTCCAGCCTCTGTAAAATCGATTATCAGGCGGTTTTTGCCGGCGTCGTATCCTTTGATTTCGCCGAAGCCCCAAGTGCGGTGCATGCAGTATGCGCCATTCGCCATCGCTTCAAGTTTCTCGCGCGTGGCGCGCAACTCGGGATTATGTTCAATTAGGGATTCGATTTCTTCTTTATTCATTCTACGTAAAGTGTTTGTGCATTGAAGCATTATTGTATTTCGCGAGCAAGCGCGGATTTGCGCCGTGTGGCGAGCGCGCGCACGCAGGAGCTTATTTCTTTTTCGTGTAATACAAGGTTAATCCGGCGATTACGGAGCCGAGTTTTACCGAAGCCGTGTCCGCAATTTTTTGCGCTTTCTCGGTCGTGCTGAGGTTTTTCATAACTTTATGTTCAATTTAGGGTTTTGTGATTTAGAAAAAAATCTTTATGCCGACCGCGGGAACGCTCTGCAAGACTCAACGTTGCCACATCGCGGCGCGGGCGTCGCTCGGCATTCGCCAATCGCCACGCGGCGAAAGCCCGAGCCCGAGCACTTTCGGACCGTCTGGGCAAACAGAACGCTTGAACTGCTGCGTGAAAAATCTGCGCAAAAACGTCGAGAGCCATTTCCCGATCGTTTCCGAATCAAACGTTCCCGCAAACGCGTTTTCCGCCAAAAACCGGATTTTCTCCGGCGTAAACGCGTTTTCGCAAAAATGGAAAAGGAAAAAGTCGTGCAACTCATACGGGCCGACGATGTCCTCGGTTTTCTGCGCAATTTGCCCAGCAGCGTCAGGCGGCGTCAATTCCGGCGAAATCGGCGTATCCACGATGTCCGCGAGCGTTCGCGAAATCGCTTCGTCGTTTTTCTCGCGCGCAACCCACGCGATAATGTGGCGAATCAGCGTTTTCGGCACGCCGATGTTTACGTGATACATAGAAATGTGATCGCCGTTAAAAGTGCACCAGCCGAGCGCGGCTTCGGAAAGATCGCCCGTCCCGACAACGAATCCGCCCTCCTCGCTCGCGACGTCCATCAAAATCTGCGTGCGTTCCCGCGCCTGCGCGTTTTCGAACGTAACATCGAATTTCCCCGCCGCGTGTCCAATATCGCGCAAATGTTGCTCAACGGCGGGAACGATCGAAATTTCTCGCGCCGTGATGCCAAGCCGTTTCATCAAATCGAGAGCGTTTCCGCGCGTGCGCGCAGACGTTCCCGGACCCGGAAGCGAAATCCCGACAATTCCCGTGGGCGAAATTCCCAAACGCGCAAACGCTTCTCGCGCGACGAGAATCGCGAGCGTGGAATCCAACCCGCCAGAAATCCCGAGCACGATTTTTTTCGCGCCCGTGTGCGAAATTCTGCGCACGAGCCCCGCGACCTGAATTTCGAACGCCTCGCCGCAATAGCGGGAAAAACTCTCGGAGTCGTCGCCGAAAGCCGGCATAAACGGCGTCCGCGAAACGTTTCCGAAAATCTCCGCCGGAATGTCCGTGTGCGAAGACGCGAGCGGAAAGCGCACGCGACGAAACGTTTCCGAGCGCGATTGCGGCGCAAACGATTCCGCGTTTGCGAGCCGGCGATGCGCGAGAACTTCGAGATCGATCTGCGCGACAGCGGACGTTCCCGAGAGCGAAAACCTTTCCGCTGTTTCCGTGGAAGCAAGAATTTCTCCGCCCTGCGCGATGAAACATTCGCCCGCGCAAACGCCGTCTGTGGAAGATTCTCCGATGCCCGCGCACGCGCACGCGTAAGCCGCGACGCAGCGCGCGGACTGCATGCGCACGAGCTCGCGACGGAATTGCGCTTTGCCAGCGGTTTCGCCGTCTGCGGACAAATTGAAAATCACGGACGCGCCCGCAAGCGCGAGTTTTCCGCTCGGAGGTTCCACACTTCGGAGATCTTCGCAAAGCTCGATTCCGAAACAAAATTCCGCGCGCCCGGCGGCTTCAAAAATCAAATCCGCGCCGGCGGGAACGGTGTTTCCCGCAAGCTCGATTTCGCAAACTGGCAATTCCGACGCAGACGCAAACCAACGCCCGTCGCAATGTTCGCGCGCGTTCGGAATGTGCGTTTTCGGAACCGCGCCAAGGATTTTTCCGTCGCCGCCGAGAACGATTCCGCAATCGTAAACGCGCCCAGGCCCGCAAACCGCCCCGCCCACAATCCCCGTGCTGGCCACCTCTCCCGCAAGTTCCGCAAACCGCCCCAGCCCCTCTCC
>X285_Short_beaked_Echidna__coassemble_451_pt1 | contig 24004 bp, 14 predicted proteins | sample X285_Short_beaked_Echidna__metabat2_high_PE_001 | metagenome-assembled genome bin X285_Short_beaked_Echidna
TTTCCTCGCTCTCGGAAATTCTCGCCGCGAAATACATTTTGGAAGAAGCAAAATCCGAGTTGCGCGCGCGCGGTTTGCCGTTTGACGAAGATATTCCCGTCGGCTCAATGATCGAAATTCCGTCCGCAGTCGCGCTCGCGGAAGATCTCGCCGAAGAAGTGGATTTTTTCAGCATCGGCACAAACGACCTCACGCAATACATGCTCGCCGTGGATCGCGGAAACGAAAAAATTTCCCATCTTTACGATTCTTACCACCCGGCGGTAATCCGCGCGATCGCGATGACAATTCGCGCCGCGCATCGCGCAAAAATCCCCTGCGCCGTATGTGGCGAAATGGCGGGAGAGCCGAATTTTGCCCCGCTTCTCGTCGGGCTCGGCGCAGACGCGCTTAGCATGACGGCGAATTCCGCGCCGAAAATCCGCTACATTCTCCGCCACACAACGCTCTCGGCGATGCGGAAACTCGCGCGCGACGTTATCGCAGACGCGAATCCGCGCGCGATCCAGGAACGCCTCACGCTTTTTATCAACGAAATTCTCCCAAAAGGATGAACAGAAAAATCTCCCGCTTCGCTCCCGCAAAAATCAATCTCATGCTCGCCATTACCGGCGTGCGCGCAGACGGATTTCACGATCTCGTGTCGCTCGTCGCCCCGCTCGCGCTCGGGGACGAAATTTCCGCCGAAACGGGCGAGGGCGTTTCCGCCGATTCGCTCGAATGCGACATGCCGGGCGTTCCCGCAGACGAGACGAATCTCGTTATGCGCGCGACAAAAATTTTCCGCGAAATCGTTCCCGCGTGCCCGCCCGTTGCGTGGCGTTTGCGAAAACGCATTCCGCACGGCGCCGGACTCGGTGGCGGAAGCTCGGACGCCGCGAGCGCGCTGATGATTTTGAACGAGATTTGCGCGGGCGCGCCCGGAGGGAAAATTCTCCGCGAGCTCGCCGCCCGGCTCGGCTCGGATTGCCCGCTTTTTCTCGAAGAAAAACCCGTCGTGATGCGCGGGCGCGGCGAGCGTGTCGAAGTGCTCACAGAAAACGAAATCGCGGCTTTGCGCGGGCGCGAATTTCTGATTTTCAAGCCGGCGTTCGGAGTTTCGACTGCGGAAATTTACGGCGCGATGCGGGCGGCGTCTCCGCGTTTTTACGTTTCCGAAAATCTCGCAAATGCTCGCATTTCCGCTTGGAAAAGCGCTCCCGAGTCGGAGCCGCTTCCGCTTTTCAACAACATGGAATTGCCGGTTTTTGAAAAATTCGTCGCACTTCCCGCGCTGTTTGAAATTTTGCGGGAACGTTGCGGACTCGCGCCGCACATGAGCGGAAGCGGAAGCGCGTGCTTTGCGGAGCTCTCAAAAAACGCGGACGTTTCCGCCGCCGAGCGCGCGATTCGCGACGCCTGGGGCGATTCCGCGTTTGTCGCGCGGACGGAAATTTTGGCGTGATTTTTCGCGTTTCCGAGGTTTTGCGTTTTCGCGCTTAGAAGCGCAAACCTGCTTGGACGAAAAATTCGAGCGAGGGATCGACCGTGAAATGGTCGTCGCTTTCGTGTCCGCCTTCCCAGCGGCGATAATCCGACCAAAGAATCGTGTTCGCGCCGAAGCTGAACGAGAGATTTTCCGTCACATTCCACGTTGCCGTGAGCACGAGCGGCGCGGATTGGCAACGCCACACGTCGCCTTTCCCGATCGCGATCGAGTTCGCTTCGTAGGAAATTCCGAGCGAGAGCAGAAATTCGTTTTCGCCGCCAACGTCCCACGTCGCCGTGATTCCGTTTGCGATTCGCAGATTTATGTTTTCCGCTGGAATCCAATCGAAGAAAAACATCGGCGTCGCGATCCAGCGTTCGCGGTGGCGCGAGTATGACGCGATCGCGCCGAGCCAGAGAGATTCCGTTTTCGAGAAATACTGTTTTCCGCCGAGTCCGAACGTTCCCGAGGCGCCTGCGGAAAGGCTCGTGCCGTCGTCTGCGCCCGCGCTCGCGGAGGCGAATCCGGCGATTGCGCGCCCGGAGTCGGTGTCGAAAACCCATTCTTGCCAGAACAGCGAGGAGATGGAATCCGTGTTGTCGAAAGGTCCTTCCGCGATGCTCGACCAGCGGTAATTTGTGCGCCGGTAATCAGCGTTTGCGAGCGTGATGAGCGAGCGTTCGCCGTTTACGTGCATCAGCGAAATGCCGGTTCCGTAAGTCGATGCGCCCATTTTTCCGCCTTTGTTTATCGAGGCGGGAAGCCGCTGTTTGTAGTAAGCGTAAAACGGTTTGAAAACCGTCGTGCCGGCTTGAACTTGCGCGCGCGCGGGCGGGAACGCTTCTTTTATTTTCTCTTTGAGTTTTTCCGTTTTTTCTTTTTCGGACTCGCGGCGCGGCGGGTTGTTTCCGAGCGCGGCACTTACGTCTCCGATGCTTCCGACTCCCGCCGGGCTGTCCGCAAACGCGTCTTGCGGAAACGCGGAAAGTGCGAGCGCGACGGGCGCGAGAATGATTTTCGAGAACAATTTCGAGTGTTTCATTGGACTTTATTTTTGGAAAAATACGGAAAACGAATTGCCGGAATCGTCAGAAAAATTTCTTTTCCCCGCGAACGATTTCCGGCGTGATAACTACGCGGCGGACGTCTTTGCGGTTCGGCAATTCATACATGATTTCGAGCATGAATTTTTCGAGAATCGAGCGGAGCCCGCGCGCGCCAGTTCGCAACTCGATCGCTTTTTTCGCGATTTCGGCGACTGCGGCGTCTTCGAAAACGAGCTCTGCGCCTTCCATTGCGAAAAGTTTGCGATACTGTTTCGTGAGCGCGTTTTTTGGTTGCGTCAAAATGTGCACCAAGTCTGCTTCCGTCAGTTGCGCGAGCACGCTCGTGATTGGCAGGCGTCCGATAAATTCCGGAATCATGCCGAATTCGAAAAGGTCTTCCGGCTGCAATTCCGCCATGATTTGCTCCGCCGTGAGCGTTTTGCTCGTTTCCGCAGACGTGTCGAAACCGAGAAATTTATTTCCGATGCGCGCGCCGACGATTTTGTCTAAGCCGACAAACGCGCCACCGCAGATGAACAAAATATTGCCCGTGTCGATTTGGACGTATTTTTGATCCGGGTGTTTGCGCCCGCCGCTCGGAGGAACATTCGCTTTCGTGCCCTCGACGATTTTCAGCAAAGCTTGCTGGACGCCCTCGCCGGAAACGTCGCGCGTGATAGACGCGGAATCGCCTTTGCGCCCGATTTTGTCAATTTCGTCCACGTAAACGATTCCGGTTTCCGCGCGTTTGACGTCGCCGTCTGCGGCTTGCAAAAGGCGCACGAGAATGTTTTCGACGTCGTCGCCGACGTAGCCTGCTTGCGTGAGCGTTGTCGCGTCCGCGATCGCGAACGGCACGTCGAGGACGCGCGCGAGCGTTTTCGCCAAAAGAGTTTTCCCGGAGCCGGTCGGACCGATTACGAGAATGTTGCTTTTTTCGACTTCGACATCGTCCTGCGTTCCCGCGCCGAGTTTTTCCGCCTTGAAAGAATTTGCGTTTTCGGAAACGTTTCCGGATTCTGCGTCGGCTTTTTCGGCTTCGTTTTTCTTGGCGCGTTCGAGATTGTCGTTGAGGCGTTTATAATGATTGTAAACCGCGACGGAGAGGACTTTTTTCGCCATGTCTTGCCCGATTACGTAATCGTCGAGCGTGGCGCGGATTTTTGCGGGAGCGACGAGTTTTATCGGCTTGATTTCCTCGGGCTCGGGTTTTTGCGAAACTTGCATTTTCGCCGCCGTTTGCGCGACTTGCGCGGGCGTCATTTCCGACGCGCTGGGATTTTTGCGCCCGTTTCCGCCTTCGGACATTTTTACGCAGAGCTCGGCGCATTCGTTGCAGATATTCGCGCCGTCGGGCCCGATGATTAAAATTTCGACATCTTTGCGGGAACGTCCGCAGAACGCGCATTTCGGTTCTTCTTTCGCCATAAAAAACGGATTTAAGCTTTCGGCTGAATTACTTTATCGACGATTCCGTAGGCGAGCGCGTCTTCGGCGGACATGTAAAAATCGCGGTCGGAATCTTTCGCGATTTGCTCGACGGATTTGCCCGTGTGCTTCGCGAGAATTTTGTTCAGCGTTTCGCGCCAGCGGATAATTTCTTTTGCCGCGATGGAAATGTCCGACGCTTGCCCGCCCGCGCCGCCGCTCGGCTGGTGGATCATCACGCTCGAATTCGGAAGCGCGTAGCGTTTTCCCTTTGTGCCGCCGGCGAGCAAAACCGTGCCCATAGACGCCGCCATGCCGATGCAATACGTCGTCACGTCGCAACTCAAAAACTGCATCGTGTCGTAAATCGCCATTCCCGCAGTTACGCTTCCGCCGGGCGAATTTACGTAGAGGTGAATGTCCTTTTTCGGATCTTCCATTTGCAGGAAAAGCATTTGCGCGATTACGGCGTTTGCGACTTCGTCGTGAATCGGCGAGCCGAGAAAAATGATGCGGTCTTTAAGCAGGCGGCTGTAAACGTCCCACGAACGCTCTCCGCGGGCGTCGCGTTCTACGACATTCGGAATAATATAACTCATTTGCGTGTTTGTTTTTAATTTTATGCGTGTTGTTTGAAGCTAATGCAATTTCCGTGCCACGGAAAGCGGAATTTTTTCCGGAAATTTACGCCGTTTCCGCGCGCGCAGTTCGCCGCGCGGTTTCGATTCTCGGCACGGCGTCGAGCAACGCGCGCGTGTAATCGTGGCGCGGACGCGAAAAAACTTCTCCCGGCGCGCCGCGTTCCGCGATTTGCCCGCGACGCATTACGAGAATTTCGTCAGAAATTTCTTGGACGACCGCCAAATCGTGCGCGACAAAAAGATACGCGACGCCCGTTTTCGCTTGGATTTCGCGGAGCAAATTCACGATTTGCGCCTGCACGGAAACGTCGAGCGCGGAAACGGGTTCGTCGCAAACGATGAGTTCCGCCTGCGTCGCGAGCGCGCGCGCAATCGCGATTCTTTGCCTTTGTCCGCCAGAAAATTCGTGCGGAAAGCGCAGAGAAAAATCCGGCGAAAGTCCGACGAGTTCGAGCAATTCCGCGACGCGTTCCGCACGTTCCCGCGCGTTCATTTCGGGGAAATGGATCTCGAGTGGCTCGGAGAGAATCCCGGAAATCGTCTGGCGCGGGTTTAGCGAGGCGTATGGATTTTGAAAAACCATCTGGATTTTCCGCCGAAGCGGGAGCGGCATCGCGGAACCGAATCGCGTGAAATCCTCGCCATCGCACAAAATTTCTCCGGAAGAAACGGCTTGGAGGCGCATCACGGCGCGCGCGGTCGTGGATTTTCCGCAGCCGGATTCGCCGACGAGCCCGACGGTTTTTCCGCGCGGGACGGAGAACGAAATGTCGTCCACGGCGCGGAATTTCTCCGTTCGCGTTTTCGAAAAAATCCCGCGCCCGCCGACTTTTTTTTCAAATTCGACGACGAGATTTTTTACTTCTAAAACGGGCGCGATGCGGGCGGCGTTTTCCATTTTTTTCGAAAACGTCTCAAACCCCGCGTTCGCGAAAATCGCGCGCGAAATCTTCCGCGAAATACGTCAAAATCAAATCCGCGCCCGCGCGCCGAATTGCGAGCAAAGATTCGTCGCGGCACGCTTTGAGATCGAGCCAGCCGAGTTGCGCCGCCGCCATGATTTGCGAATATTCGCCAGAAACTTGATACGCGGCGACGGGCAAAAGCGTGTTTTCGCGCACGTCGCGAATGACGTCGAGATACACGCCGGCGGGCTTCACCATCACCATGTCCGCGTTTTCGCTTTCGTCGTAAAGAGCTTCGCGCACGGCTTCGCGTCGGTTTGCGGGCGCGAGTTGGTAAGTTTTTTTCGTCAAACCAGTAATGTTGGCGGCGGATTTTTTCTTGCTTCCGACGGCGTCTCGGAACGGCCCGTAATACGCGGACGCGAATTTTGCCGAATACGCGAGGATTCCGGTTTGCGCGAAACCGGCGGCGTCGAGCGCGTCTCGAATCGCTGCGATGCGCCCGTCCATCATGTCAGACGGGGCGACAAAATCCGCTCCCGCGCGCGCGTTTTCGACCGCCATTTTTGTCAAAATTTCCACGGAAGCGTCGTTTTCGACGTCCGTTTTCGCGGTGTTCAAAACTCCGTCGTGCCCGTGCGTCGTGTAGGGATCGAGCGCGATGTCGGCGAAAATTACGCACTCGGGAACGCTCGCTTTGATTGCGCGGATCGCTCTGCAAACGAGGCAATCCGGATTCGTCGCTTCGCGCCCGTCTTCCGTTTTTTTCGCTTCTGGCGTTTTCGGGAAAAGTGCGATTCCGTAAACGCCGAGCGCGACGATTTCGCGGCATTTTTCCACGAGTTGCGGAATCGGCAGGCGTTCGACGCCCGGCATGGATTCGACCGGCTCGCGCGCGTTTTCGTCCGTCACGAAAATCGGCAAAATCAGCTGCTCCGGGCGGAGTTGCGTCTCGGCAACCATCGCGCGAACGCTCGCGTTTTGGCGCAGGCGGCGCATTCGAAGAGGAATTTCAAAATTTTTCATATCGCAAAACTCTACGCCAAAAAATCCCGCGAATCACGAATGATTTTTCCCGCGCGTTTTCGAGCTGGCTAAAAAAAAGTCGCGAAGCTCGCCGTCGCGCTTTATCCTCTCGCGTTTATTATGAAAATTTCCCTGCAATGGCTGAACAAATATGTTGATTTGAGCGACGTTTCCGCGGAGCAAATCGCGGACGCGCTCCCGATGATCGGGCTCGAAGTCGAAGAAATTTCCTCGGCGGGTCTCGTGCAACTCGACCACATCGTTATCGGGAAAATTCTTTCCTTTGTGCCGCACACGAACTCGGATCACCTGAGCGTCTGCCAAGTCGATGTCGGAGACGGCACAATTCGCCAAATCGTCTGCGGAGCGAAAAATTTCGTGGCAGGCGACGTCGTCCCGGTCGCGCTTCCGGGTGCGGTTATGCCGGGCGGTTTCGCGATCGCGGAAACGAAAATGCGCGGAGAAATTTCCCAAGGAATGATGTGCTCTGGGCGCGAACTCGGGCTGAACGACGACCACGGCGGTTTGCTGATTTTGACAGATCGCGGGCTCGAACTCGGCACGTCGATTAACGAACATTTCCCGAAAGCCGACACCGTTTTCGACATTTCGATTACGGCGAATCGCGGAGATTGCCTCTCGCACGTTGGCGTGGCGCGCGATCTCGCGGCGTTTTTCAATAAAACGCTGAAAAACCCGGTCGCGGACGCGCCGCGCAAAGCTCCGTGCGGGAACGCGAAAAACGCATTTCTCGAAGTCGCGATCGAATCGCCCGATTGCGCGATTTACAACGCGTGGACGATTCGCGGCGTGAAAGTCGCGCCCTCGCCGGAATGGTTGCAGCGAGATCTTTTCGCCGTCGGTTTGCGCCCGATAAACAACATCGTCGATATTACGAATTGGGTGATGATGGAACTTGGCTCGCCGCTTCACGCGTTTGACGCCGCGACGATTGGCGGAAACGTCATCAAAATTCGCAACGCTCGCGAGGGCGAAAAAATCAAACTTTTGGACGGCAAAGAAGTCGCGCTCGAAAACGGCGATTGCGTTATCGCAGACGCGGAAAAACCGATGGTCGTCGCGGGCGTGATGGGTGGAGAAAATTCCGGAGTCTCGGACGCGACGCGCGATGTCGTTATCGAAGCCGCTTGGTTCAATCCGGGCGCGATTCGCAAAACTTCGCGCCGCCTTGGCGTTTCTACGGACAGTTCCACGCGCTTTACCCGCGATGTCGATCCGACGCTTGTCGCCGTCGCTGGCGCGCGCGCCGCGCAACTCGTTTGCGAGCTCGCGGGCGGGGAAATCGAGGGCGAGCAAATTTCTCTTGGAGCGTTTCCGCGCGAAGACCGCGCGATCGAGATTTCTGGAGATTTCGTCCGCGCGCGTTGCGGTTATGACGTTCCCGATGCGGCGATTCTCGACGTTTTCGCCCGGCTCGGATTCGCAATCGAGGAAAAATGCGGCGGCGCGTGGAGTGTGCTCGTTCCCGCATTTCGCCCAGATGTCGATCGCGCGATCGATCTTGTCGAGGAATTTGTCCGTATTTACGGCACGACGACGATTCCGTCTGCCGCGATCGAAGCGCCGAACGTTCCCGCGAACGATGCGCTTACGGCGCGTTTTTCCCGCAAAGCCGCTTCCGCGCTCGCGGGGCAGGGTTTCGCGGAATGCGTCCACTACACTTTGCGCGATTCCGCAGAAATCAAAAAATGCTACGGCGAGAAAATGGCTTCCGCGCTCGCGCTCGCGAATCCGCTCACGAGCGAGCAGTCGCACATTCGCCCGTCGCTCGTTCCCGGGCTTCTCGACGCGATGAAACTCAATCTCGCCGCGCACAACGCGCCGCGCCGTCTTTTCGAAATCGGGCACGTTTTTCGTCCCGACCGCACGGGCGCGATTCGCGAAATCGTCTCCGTCGCGTTTGTTGTTCTCGCGGAATCGACAGAGCGCACCTGGCTCGCGCGCGAAAAAGCGGACTTTTTCTTCGCAAAAAAATGCTGTCTCGACATCGCGGCGCAGGCAGGAATCGCCGAGCAACGGCTGATTTTTGCGGAAATGAACGCAGATGAAACTCCGATTTGGCAGAAAGACCATTCCGCGAAAGCGACAGATCGCGCGCGCGCCGCAGAAATCGAAGTCGGGCTTATCGACGCGAAAATCGCGCTCGATTGGGACATCGACGAAACCGTCATCGCGGGCGAAATTTTGCTCACGCACGACGCGTTCAAGGCGGAGCCGAAGCGCGCGCGTTTCAAAGCGTTTTCTATGTTCCCGCCAGTTTCGCGCGACGTCGCACTCGTTGTCGATGCAAGCGTTCCCGCTGGCGAAATCGCAGACCGCTTGAAAGCGACCGCGAACAAGGCGACGGCGAAACAGTTCCTCGTGGAAAAAGTGAATTGCTTCGACGTTTACCAAGGCAAGGGATTGCCGGAGGGCAAAAAATCTCTCGCGTTCGAAATCGTTTTCCGCTCGGAAACGAAAACGCTCACGGACGACGAAGTCGGAAAAGTTTTTGCGAAAATTTGCCTCGATATCGAGCGCGCCGCAAACTGCACTGTCCGCAAATAAAAAATCTCGGCAAGCCGCAAAAAACTCCGTTCCCGCGCAATTCGGGAGCGGAGTTTTTTTTGTTTTTCGGAAACGCGTCGTTCTCAGCATTTGGACTTGCTTCTTTTTTTTTCGAATACAATCGCGAGATTGAGTTTATAGATTAAAAAAGATGAACAAAAATATCGCATATCGGGCATACGACACATCAAAAGGTCGCATATTGGCTTTTTACGATTTATCGAAAAACAACTTTTCTCTTCTCGAAGACGACGCCGCCAAAATCGTCGAAGACCTCACGAAGAGAAAAGCAAAAGAGCAGATAATACAGGAGCAGGTTTCTAAATTCGGCGATTCCGTCGTTCCCGAGTTGTCGGCGTTTATTGATGTTTGGCAGAAAATTATTTTTGGGAGCGATGGGATTTCTCAACGGCAGGAGTTCAAAAATCCTCCATTTGGGAAAGGCGAATCCGCAGAAGATAAATTTTGTCTCGCGAGCGCCGACGAACATTTGCTGACAACCTTGTTTAGAAAATGAATAAACTAATATTACAAGATTTGGACAAATTAAAATACCTCATTGAGGAAAACAGAAACGGTTGTGTGGGTTCTTTCAATAATTTGGAAATATTCTACAAAGAGTTTGTAGAGTTAGCAGAGGGAAACAAAGCGCAAGAAAATATGTCTTACTGGCAAGTAGAATCTCTTAAAATAATTTTGAAAGAATTATCCGAGATCATCGAATTGCTCAAAAGAAATCCTTTTGAGGATGTTAGCGAACAAGCAGACTCTTGCAGCTGTAAGATAGAAGAATTAAAAGACACCTCGCGCTGACGCTGTTTTGCTAAACTACTAACACGAAAACGCGCGACGAGGACGTCGCTTTTCTACGGGGAATAAAACAGGCGCGACGAAAATGTCGCGCCTGTTTTTGTGTTTTCGGGAACGCCTATGCTTCCGTGTTCGGGAGGTCGGGCGTTGAGTCTGCGGCGTCGTCTGCGGAAGTGTCGCCCTCGTCGTCTCCGAGAATGACTTTGCAGATTCCGATGATTTCTTCGCCGGATTTGGCGTCGATGTCCATGAGCTTCACGCCTTGTGCTGCGCGTCCTGTGCGGCGGATTCCTTTGACGGGCATTCGGATTGCCTGACCGCCTTTTGTGAGGAGCATCACTTGGTCTGAATCAAGAACGCCGAGTGCGCCTGCGACGCCGGATTTGTTTTTGATTCCGATTACGCCGACGCCGCCGCGGTTTTGTTTGCGGAATACTTCGCCTTCTTCGTCGTCGTATTGCGTGCGTTTGCCGATTCCGTTTCGCCCGGCGATGAGCAGGGTGCTTTCGGGATCGACGATTGCGAGCGCGACCACGCTATCGTCTTCGCGCAATTTCATTCCAGAGACGCCTGCGGCGGAACGCCCGAGGTTGCGTGCGTCGGATTCGTCAAAGCGGATTGTCATTCCTTTTTGCGAGATGAGCATGACTTGGTCGTTTCCGTTTGTGAGTTTGACGGAGATGAGTTCGTCGCCCTCGCGCAGGTTGATTGCGATGATTCCGCGGCGGTTGCAGTTTTTGTATTCCGAGAGCGTTGTTTTTTTGACGACGCCGTTTTTCGTGCAGAAGAAGACGTTTTTCGTATCCGTAAATTCTGGAATGCAGAGCATTGTGGCGAGAGTTTCGCCGTCTTGCATTTCGATAACGTTTACGATGGAGCGTCCTTTCGACGTGCGCGATCCTTCTGGGATTTCGTATGCTTTTTGCACATACACGCGTCCTTTGTTTGTGAAGAACATTACGGTATCGTGCGTTTTCGCGGAGAAGAGGTATTCGATGAAATCTTCGTTGTGCGCGTCTGCGCCGATGAGCCCTTTTCCGCCGCGTTTTTGCGTGCGGTAGAGGTCGAGCGGCGTGCGTTTGATGAATCCTTGGTGCGAGACTGTGATCATGCAGCCTTCGTTCGGGATAACGTCTTCTGGGCGCAGTTCGCCTTCCGCCGCTTGGATTTGCGTCTTGCGCGGAGATTCGTATTTTTTGCCGGCTTCGCGGAGCTCGTCTTTGACGATCGAGAGGAGAAGTTTTTCGTTGGAAAGAATGTCGCGGCATTCGTCGATGAAGCCCATGAGCTGAATGTATTCCGCTTCGATTTTGTCGATTTCGAGCCCGGTGAGCTGGTAAAGGCGCATGTCGAGAACGGCGTTGCATTGGCGTTCCGTGAGCGCGTATTTCTCGATGAGGCGGGAGCGGGCTTCGTCGCGATCTTTGGACGAGCGAATGATTTTCACGAAATCGTCGCAGAAGCGATACGCGATTTTGAGCCCTTCGAGAATGTGCGCTCTATCTTCTGCTTTGCGCAGGCGGAAACGCGTGCGGCGCGTGACGACGTCTCGGCGGTGCTCGATGAAGCATTCGAGGATTTCCTTGATGTTCATCTGCTTCGGGCGGTTTTTGTCGAGCGCGAGCAAGATTACGCCAAACGAGGATTCGAGCTCGGTGTGCTTGTAAAGTTTGTTGATTACGACGCGCTCGGAAACGTCGCGTTTCAGCTCGATAACGATGCGCGTGTTTGCGTCGGACTCGTTGCGAATGTCGGAAATTTCCGTGAAAACCTTGTCGCGAATGAGGTCTGCGATGCGCGTGACGAGTGCGGCGCGGTTTACGTTATACGGGATTTCCGTGACGACGATTTGCACTTTGCCGTTTTTGAGTTCCTCGATGTGCATAACGCCGCGCGTGCGCACGATTCCGCGCCCGGTGCGGAGATATTGCTTGATTCCGGCGTTTCCGTTGATGATGCCACCGGTCGGGAAATCCGGACCTTTGATGATTTCTTCGATTTCCTCAAACGAGAGATTCGGATTGTCCGTGAGGCGGCAGCACGCTTCGACGAGCTCGCCGACGTTGTGCGGGGGAATGTTTGTCGTCATTCCGACCGCGATTCCCGTCGAGCCGTTCATGAGCAGGTGCGGGAGTGCGCACGGGAGAACTGTCGGCTCCGTCGTGGATTCTTTGTAATTGGGCGCGAAATCGACCGTGTCTTCGTCGAGATCTTTGAGCAAGTCTTCCGCGAGTTCTCTGAGTTTGCACTCGGTGTATCGGTAGGCGGCGGCGGAGTCGCCCTCGATCGAGCCGAAATTTCCCTGCGGCATCACGAGTGGGTAGCGCATGACCCAATCCTGCGCGAGGCGCACAAGAGTGTCGTAAACGGAAGAGTCGCCGTGCGGGTGGTAATTTTTGAGAACTTCGCCGACGACGCCCGCGCATTTGTCAAACGCCGCATTGTGACGCAATCCTTCGCGGAACATTGCGTAAATTACGCGGCGTTGCACGGGTTTGAGCCCGTCGCGCACGTCTGGCAGTGCGCGCGACACGATGACGGACATCGAATAATCGATGTATGCCGTCTGCATGATTTCGGTAATGTTTGTCGTCCCAAGACGCTCGGTGTTCGTTGTTTCTTCCATTGTTGTAAATTATTTGGAGTGTTTAGCTCTGTTTGATTTTCGATAAAGAAATTATGTTTTCTTCCGACTTCGATTTTTCTTCAAATGCGACGATTTCGTCGTAAATTTTTTGCCAGTCTGCGGGAACGACTTTTCCGAAGCAGTATTTTTTTATATATTCGGACAGCGTGCCATAACCGAGATTTTCCAATGTTGAATACTTGTATAGCTTCATCATTTTCTCGATATCGTTGGGATAGCATTGCGGATTTTTTGCGTAGCTAAATGCCAACCCAATGTCGTTTAACAATTTTAACTTCCCTACCAAATCTTGCTCAAACAGTCCGGAAGGTTCAAACAGTCCGGAAGAGTTTGCTCTGTTTTCTTTGACACTGATGAATTTGAAATAATCCTCCCAGAGAATTTTTTGTCCGATAAGTTGCCCGTATCGTTCTTCTATGGTCCCGTCTGGATCGTATTTTCCCACAAAATCCAAACTGTTCCCCGCATGAATTTCTGCGGAAACTGGGACGCATTCTGCCGACGGCGCAAACGCCACCACCGCCACGAATAAAATAAATATTCGAAGCAGAAAAACTCCTGCAATGGGCTTTGTGGAAAAATCCGAATTCATTAAAAAACCTACACGTCGAGATACGAGGTGTTGAGGGCGTTGTCTTCGATGAATTGGCGGCGCGGCGGGACGTCGTCTCCCATGAGCATGGTGAAGATTCGGTTTGCTTCGGCGGCGTCTTCGATTGTGACTTTGAGGAAGTTGCGCGTTTTCGGGTTCATCGTCGTTTCGAAGAGTTGTTCAGCGTTCATTTCTCCGAGACCTTTGTATCGCGAAATCGTGAGTCCGCGGCGTCCGAGTTCGCGGATTTTTCCGACGAGTTCGAGCATTGTGCAGAGCGGATGGCGTTTCTTTTCGCTCACTTCTTCTTCCTCGGAATGTTCGCCTTCGATGAGTTCGTAGCGCGGTTCTGGGGTTGCTTCGAATCGGGAAATATCGAGTCCGAGTCGCGCCATTTCCTGCATGATTTTCGTGAGTTGTGCGGCTTCGTAAATTTCGTAAACGCTGATGCGTTGCTGCACCATGACGCCGTCGATTTCGACTTCGCGAATGTCCGCTGCCGCCGTTACGTCTTCGACTTGGTAGCGAATGAAGAAGCTGATTTTTTCTTCTTCCGTGAAGAGGTATTCGTAGTTTTCGCTGTTGCCTTGGCGGACGCGTGCGAGGAAGCGCGGAAGCTCGCCGGTCTCGTGTTTGTGCTGGTCGAGATAAGTCGCGAGATCGCAGCCGTAGCGTGTTACGCCGTTTCCGAGGCGTTCGAGTCGCGCCATGCATTCGACGATTTTATCGACGGCTTCGGGCGCGAACAAATTGTTGTCGCGTTTGCGCAAAAGCGAAATGTCTTCGGAGCCGAGTTTGAGAAGCATGCGGTTCATCTCGGCGTCGGACTGGACGTATTGTTCTTTCTTTTTGCGTTTAACTTTGTAGAGCGGCGGCTGCGCAATGTAGATGTAGCCAGCGTCGATGAGCCCGCGCATTTGGCGGAAGAAGAACGTGAGCAGGAGCGTGCGAATGTGGGCGCCGTCAACGTCGGCGTCCGTCATGATGACGATTTTGTGGTAGCGGCATTTCGTGATGTTGAATTTGCCGTCGTCTTTGCCTTCTTCGTGTCCGTCTCCGACGCCCGTTCCGAACGCCGTGATCATGTTGCGGATCATTTCGCTGTTGAGCATTTTGTCGATGCGGGCTTTTTCGACGTTAAGAATTTTTCCGCGAAGCGGGAGAATCGCTTGGTATTTGCGGTCGCGTCCTTGTTTGGCGGAACCGCCTGCGGAATCGCCCTCGACGATGTAAATTTCGCACAACGCCGGATCTTTCTCGGAGCAGTCCGAGAGTTTTCCGGGCAGACCGCTTCCCGAGAGCGCGCCTTTGCGGACGGTTTCGCGGGCTTTGCGCGCGGCTTCGCGTGCGCGCGCGGCGTTTGCGGCGGACATGATGACGTCTTTCGCCATCTTCGGATCTTTTTCGAACGCGAGTTTCAAGCCGTCTCCGACGACCATTTGCACGACGCCCTCGACTTCGGGATTTGTCAGACGCGTTTTGTTTTGCGACTGGAATTTCGGGTCCGGGTGCTTTACGGAAATGATCGCCACGAGCCCTTCGCGCATGTCGTCTCCGGTGAGCTTGGGATCTTTTTCCTTAATGAGATTGTTTTGCTTGGCGTAATTGTTGACGACGCGTGTGAGCGCGGAGCGGAATCCGGAAAGGTGCGTTCCGCCTTCCGGATTGGTGATGAGATTCGTGTAAGCGAAAACGAGCTCGGTGTATTTTTTGTTGTATTGGATTGCGACGTCCACGGTCATCTTCGTCGGCTTTTCGCCGTGCGGGAACGTGTATTTGTCCGTGATGACGATCGGCGCGTTCGGTTCCGTGATGTCAACTTCTGCGGAGATGAGCACGGGTTTCGCCATGAGCAATTCTTCGTTTTGGTTGAGATACGACGCGTATTCGGAGAGCCCGTTTTTGAAGTGGAAATGTTCCGCGTGCCCGCTGCGTTCGTCTGCGACGTTGATTTTTATCCCAGGGACGAGAAACGCGAGTTCGCGCATGCGGCGCAGGAGCGTTTCGTATTTAAATTCGAGAACGGTGAAGATTTCCGGGTCTGGGTGAAACGTGATTTTCGTGCCCGTTTTTTTGGTTTTTCCGATAACGTGAATCGGCACTGTAACCTCGCCACGGCAAAATTCCATGCTGTGCACTTCGCCCTCGCGGCAGACTTCTGCGACAAAATGATCCGAAAGTGCGTTTACGCATTTTGCGCCGACGCCGTTCAAGCCGCCGGAGACTTGATACGCGCCTTTTTCAAACTTTCCGCCAGCGTGCAAATTCGTGAGCACGAGTTCGAGCGTCGGAATGTGTTCTTCCGGGTGCATCGCGACCGGGATTCCGCGCCCGTTGTCTTCGACGGAAACGCTTCCGTCGCCGTGAATGGAAACAGAAATTTCCGAGCAAAAGCCCGCAAGAGCTTCGTCGATGGAATTGTCCACGATTTCGTAAACGCAATGGTGCAATCCGGTTTCGTTAGTGTCGCCGATATACATTCCTGGGCGTTCCCGGACGGCTTTCAGACCTTTGAGGCGTTTAATGTCGGACGCGCCGTAAGAGGCTTTGCCCGCATTTTTCTGACTGATTTGTTCTTGGTTGTTTTCGCTGTCGTTTGCCATAAATTTTTTTACACAAAAACGGCGTTTCCGCCGTCTTTTTCGAGGATTTTATTAGTTGAATTTCGAGCCCTTTCAAAGGGCGTTTTTATGCGTGAAATAATGCCTCGGAGCCGGCGGAAACGCAAACTATTTTGCCCCGAAAAAAGCGCGTTTATAGGCGTTTCCGCAAGGCGCGAAAACGCCGTGTTCGCGAGCCCGCGTCAGAACGAAATTTGCACGCCCGCGTTTGCGCGCAATTCGTCGTTGCCGGAGCGAAACGCGCCCGTGTAGCCGCCGTATAAACTGACGCTCCGCGTGAGCCGCCAGTTGAGATACGCGCCGAATTCGAACGCGGAACGCTCGCCCGCGCGGGAACGCAGCGAGTATTCGATGTCTCCGCTCGCGTCGTAGCCGTCGCAGCCATACGTTTTCGCGCCGGCGTCGAGAAGCCACGCGCCACGCGTCGTGAGCTGGACGTTGTCCGAGAGCAGAAACGCGAATCCCATGCCGAGCGACGTGCGCATTCCGGTTCCGTCGAACGAGCCGACGTCGAGCGCGTTTTTGCCCGCGCCTTCGTCGAACGATCCCGTGCGCGAATGCGCGATTTGCACGCCGAGATACGGGCGCACTTCAAACCATTGTTGCGGGCGGAAAGTCCAGCCGATTTCCGTGAGCAAACCGAATTGCCACGAATCCGCGCTCGCCTTGTGCCCGTCGCGCTTGGAATCGTGCGAGGAGAAAATCCCGGCGACGCCGAGAGTCCAGTCGAACATTTCGTCCACAGAGCGCGCAAACGCCATAAACTCGAACGAATCCGTGTCGATTTTGTGCGACGTTTCCGCGCCGGAGGTTTTCATTTTGTCGGAAACGAATCCGAGCACCGCGCCCGCTTCGAGCGTCTCGTCTATCGGCGTGCTCGCGCCGAGCATCATGCCGAATCCAGAAACGTCGTATCCCGGGTGCCCGGCGTCTTTGCTCATGCTCGTGCTCGAATACTGCGATTGCGCCCAGACGTTGCGCATGATTTTGTCTAACTGTTTCGAAAAATCTCCGGGCGCGTTTTCTGCGGATTCGAACGAAATCGTTTCGCCGCGTTCCCGAGCTTTGCGCTCCAAATAACCCTGCATGTATTTCGACGTCGCGCGGTTTTCGCCGAAAATCGGCGGGCGGATCGATCCCGCGACCGCGTGGAGCATCGCGCCGCGCATAAAATCATAAGTGCGGAAAATGTTCTCGCGCGTGATGTCGCCGAAAAGCGTTTTGCGCAGTTCCGTTCCGTGCAGCCCGAGGAAAATGTATTCGCCGCGCGCATCGTCCCACTTCACGCGATTCGTCAAATCTTGCGAGGAGGAATCCAAAAACTTCACGCCGTCGAGAGCGTTTTCGCGGAGCCCGGAAAGGCAGTCCAACGGCGTGGAAACTCCGAGCGAGCTCGTGTCCAAAACGATCGTTCCCGCGAGCGAAATCGCGCCCGCGTTTTCGGAAATCGCGTTGAAATCGATCGCGCCCGCGCCAGACAAATCCGTTTTTCCCGCCGCAGTCTGCGTAAACGTGCTTCCCGAGACGAGTTTGAGCACGCCGGAAATCGTGAGCGTTCCCATGTTCTTGATGTCGCCCTTGAAAAGCGAATCGCCCTCGACCGTCATTTGTCTTTTGTTTTCGAGATAAGACGCGGAAACGTTTGCGTCTTTCGAGAAAAACAGCGTTCCCGAGTTCGTGATCGCGCCGGAAACCGCCGTCTCCGCCGAGAAGCGAAGCCGTTTTCCGGTTGCGACATCTACGCCGCCGTCGATTTTCGCAATCGAAATCGTGCCGTTCCCGGAAGCGTTTCCGCGCAGCGTTCCCGCGCCAGCGAGTTCCGCGTTGCTTGCGTGCCCGAGCACGACTTCGGCGATGAGCGTCGTCGTGTCCGTGATTTCGATTTTTTTGTTTGTGGAAATTTTGTTCGGCTCCGTCGCGGGAACGGTTTCGCCGTTTTCGTCTTCCGTCGTCGCGTCCGGATCGACAACGAGTTTTATGACTTGGTATTCGCCGGCTTTTCCGAGCGTCGCGCCGCCGTCTCCGACGATCAAATCGTAGAGTTCTAACGGATTCGCGAGCGAAGAATTTCCCGCGAGTAGCGTGCCGCCGTTTACGACGACGCGCTTGTATGCGAGCCCGCTTCCGGCGCCGAGTTCGAGCGTCGTTTCCGGAGAAATCAAAATTCCGCTTTCAATTTTTATTCCCGACGCGATCGTGAAATTCGACGGCTTGTAAGTCTTCGTCTCGCGATCGTAGTAAGAGCTGAAAACGATTTCCGTCTGCGCGGGCGGTTCCGAATCATCTCCGCCTTCTTCTCCGTCTTCGCCACCTTCGCCCGCGTCGTCGTCTCCGTCGCGCGTTTTCGTGCTGTCGAGGAAGACGATCGTTCCCGCGCCGTCGAATTTGCATTCGAGCTCGTTTTCTTCGTCTGTCGCGGCGATATTTTTCACGAAAAGTTTCGTTCCCGCGCCGAGCGTTATCGTGCCGGAATCCGCAAACGCAATCGTCTCGGCGGAAATGTCAAACGTTCCCGCGCCGTCTGCGCCTGCGTTTGCGTAATTGAAACTTATGGACGCGCCTGCGCCGTTTTCGCCTGCGGAAACGAGGATCGCGGGCGCGGAAAGTGTCGGCGCTTTTTTGTCCGCGAGCGTTCCCGAGAGCGCGACTGCGCCGTTTGTTTGGAGGAGCCCCGAGATCGAATTCGTTCCTGAGACCGCCACGTCTGCGCCGTTCGCGAGCGTGAAAGAGCCGTCGTTTTCGACTTTCGAGTTCGCGAGCGTCATTTTCCCAGAGATTTCCGCTGCCGCGCCGCTGGCGATTTTCATCGTCTCAAACGCTGGAAGTTCGCCTTTTGCGAAGAGCTTGGCGTGCGTGCCGAGTTCGAGCGTTTTCGCGACCGTTCCCGTGATGGAAAAATCGTTTTCGAGTGTCGTTTCGCCCTCGCCGAAACTCAGCGAAAAATTGCCACTTTCGACGTTGATTTCGTTTGTGCCGCCCCAGCTGAAATTTCCGCCAGAAGCGGTTTTCACGATTTTGAATCCCGCTTCCGAGCCGGTGAGATTCACTTTTGTCGGGTCGGAAATTTTTACGGTTTCGACGTTTTCGTAAGTGCGTGTTTCAACTCCGTCTTCGTCTTTTGAGACGACGATTTTCGCGCCCGCGTCGATGCGGATTTCTGCGTTTCCGAGCGATTTCGCGTCAGCCGCCGCGTTGCCGTTGCCGATTGTGATTCCGGATTTTTCTTCGTTCGCGTCCGATCCCGCGCTCGTAAAATTGCCGGAAATTTCCGTGTTTCCGCCGAGAACGAGCGTTGTCGAAAGCGCGGTCGAAGCGTCTATGTAAATCGCGCCGCCTTCCGCGAGTTCGTTCGCGATCGCGCGGTTTTCGGAAAATTTCACGTTGTAAAATTCGTGAGTTCCGCCGGCGAGATACGCTGCGCCGCCGAACGCTTTTCCATTGTTCGCGGTTGCCGAATTTTGGGAAATCGTCGCCGGGTTTTCCGCCGAGCCGAGAATTTTCGTCGCGCCACCGCTTGCGTGCAAGAATCCGCCCGTTGCGATTCCGTCGTTCGCGCTCGCGACGTTTTCGGAAATTTCGATTTGCTTGCCGCCCGTGAGCGTGAGCGAGCCGCCTTTTTTGTAAATCGCGCCACCTGCCGCGAGCGTTTCCGCGTCTGCGCGATTGTATTTTATGGAAAAAATTCCGTCGTCTGCAGCTTCCGCGCGAATCGTTCCCGCCGAGTAAATCGCGCCTCCGAGAGCGTCTCCGCTTTTCGCAAAATTGTCTTCGAGCGCGAGCGCGCCAGTCGAAATCGTTCCCGAGGCTTGATAAATTGCTCCGCCTTGCGCCGAGTATTTGAGCTCTACGCGCGCTTGCGATTCGAAATCGTAAATTCCTTGGATTGCGGAATTGTTTTTGAACGACGCCGCGCCAGTCGAAATCGTTCCCGAGGCTTGATAAATTGCTCCGCCTTGCGCCGTGCCGGAGTTTTGCGAATCTTCCGATATACGCGTTTCAGCGAGGTTTTGGGAGAATTGAACGTTTGCGAGCGTGAGCGTTCCCGAGGAGAAAATTGCTCCGCCTTGCGCGGCGGTTATCGCGCCGTTTGCGCCCGCCGTTTTTATCGCGTCCGCGAGCGCGTTATTTTTGGAAAAAACAGTTTTTCCCGAGAACGAAAGTTGCGCGCCACGCAAAATCGCGATTGCGCCGCCCGACGCGAGCGAACCCGCGTCCGCGCTCTGGGCGTGAGCGATGTTTTGGGAAAAATCCGTCGTCGTTTTCGCGGAAAAAGTTTGCGTGCCGCCGGAAACGGAAATCGCTCCGCCGCGCGCGGTGCCAGTCGTGCCTGTGTTTTGCGCGAACGTTTTCACGGAATTGTTTTTGAGCGAAATCGTTTCCGAGCCAGTCGATTTTATTTCGAGCGTTCCCGCGCTTTGCGCGATTGCGCCGCCTTGCGCGAAAACGTTTTTCGGAGTCGTCGCGACTTCCGTCGTCGCGGAATTTTCCGAAAACGCGAGCGTTCCCGCGACCTCGATTTTCGTCGCTCCGCCAGCGATCGCGATTGCGCCGCCCTCGGCTTTTCCGCCGTCTTTTGCCACGGCTTTATTTGCGGAAAAATTCGCCGCATTTGCCGCGCCCGTTCCCGAGAATTTGAAAGTCGTTTCGCCGTCTTCGACAAAAATTGCGCCGCCTCGCGCCGTGCCGTCCGTGCCCGAGAGCGTTGCCGAGTTGCCGGAAAATTCCACCGCGCGTGCGACCGAAAATTCCGCCTTGGTTTTTTCTCCGGAAATGAAAATCGCGCCGCCTGTCGCGAGCGTTTTTTCGCCCGATGCCGAAGCGGAATTTTGCGCGAACGCGAGTTTGCCGCCGGAGGAAAATTCGAGCGTTCCCGAGGCGATTGCGAGCGCGCCGCCAGCTGCGTTTGGCGTGCGGGTTTTGATTATCGGCGCGAGGTCTCCGTTGGGAACGGATTCGTTTTTTATCGCGCCCGAGACTTTTACGGAATTGTTCGAAAACGAAAAATTGTCTCCCGCTTTGCCGGAAATTTTTACGGCGGAATCGTCTCCCGCGATCGCGAACGCGCCGCCAGCCGCCGTTGCGCCGTCGCCCGTCGCTTCCGCGGAATTTTGCGAAAATGCGAGCCCGGTTTCGACAGAAATTGTCGAGTTGTCCGCATAAATCGCGCCACCCGTCACAGACGCAAATTCGCCCGTGCCTTTTGCGGAATTTTTTTCGAGCGCGAGCGTCGTTCCCGCCGCGAGTTTCATCATCGCGCCGGAGAGAAGCGAAATCCCGCCGCCTGCGACGGTTCTCCCCGTGCCTTCTGCGGAGTTTTCTCGGACAAAAATTTCCGCGCCGTTGTTGAGCAATGCGCCGCCCGCGACCGCGATTGCGCCGCCGAAAACGTTCGCGCCTTTGGCGGAATTTTTCGAAAACGAAATTTTGCCCGATTCCGCGATGAAACCGAAATTGTCGCCAAATTTTTCATCTGCGGGATCGTAAGCGGAGCCGGGCGAATCGTCCGAAGTGTAGCTTTGGTTTGTGACGAAAATCGCGCCGCCGAAAGCGTTTCCGTCTAACGATTTTGCGCTGTTGCCGGAGAACGTCGCCGCGTTTGCGTTTTTTCCGCCGGAGACGCGCATCGCGCCCGCGAGGTGAATTGCGCCGCCGATCGCGTCAAACGAAGTCGTCGAGGTCGAGTCGTCGTCGTTTTTCTTGGAAAAAGTATTTCCGAAAGTCGTGATGTTCGAGAACGAGATTTCGCCGTTTTCGCCTTTCGCGAGAATCACGTCCGAGATGAGCGCGGAGAAAATTGCTCCGCCCGCGGCGCCGAAAGAAGTCGTTTCCGCAGCGGAGAAAAAACGGTCTTTGAACGCGACTCCGCCTTCGAGCGAAATCGTGCTTCCGGCGACGCTTACGGCGCGCCCGTCGGCTTTTTCGAGAGCGTCTCCGGAGCCCGAAATCGTGAGGCTTTTCAACGCGATTGAACGATTTCCGACGCTGAGCAAATCTCCGTTTCCGTCGCTTTTCAAAACCGTTTCCGAGACGGAATTTCCGACGAGTGTCGTTCCCGAGGCGGCGACGTAAATCGGGCGCGGAATCTTGTCGTTTTCGATGCTCGCGGGCGGTGGCGGATTTGTTTTGACGACGAGCTCGGCGGGAGTGATTCGGATTGTCGCGTCTTTGTTTTTGTCGTTCGTGAGCGCGGCGCGGAGTTCGTCTGCGGTTGAGACGGAAATGTTGATTGGCTCGGCGGGTTTTTCGGAATCGTTGTCTGCGGCGAGCAGGAAATTCGGCATTGTTGCTGCGGCGAAAAGTGCGATCAGCGGGAGCGTGTCGGAGAGTTTTTTGACGGTCATGTGTGCGTTTTTTTGTGGTTTTAAACTTTTTTCGGCGGGCGTTGCCACGGAATCGGGCGCGAGAGCGGGATCATTTCTCTGCTTTCAAGAATCGTTCCTGCGGGGATTTTCATTCCGGCGAGAAAATCGCGTGCCGCGAGCAGGCGCCCGCCCGGGCGTTGCAGAGAGAGGACGTTCAAAAATCCGTCGCCCGTCGCGATGATGAGTTCGCCTTTTCCGCGCGAGACAACTGTTCCCGGCGACAAATCGCTCGGAAGCGACGTGTCGAAAAAAGTTTCCACGTGTCCGAATTTTAACTCCATTCCCGCAAACGGAAACGTGCAGCCCGGCCAACCCGCGAGCGCGCGAACGCGTGCGGAAATCGTTTTCGAGCTTTCGCGGAAATCTATGGCGGAATCCGCGCGCGAAATTTTGCGTGTGTAGGAAACGTGTTTTTCGCTCTGCGGAATCGCGAGTGCTTCTTTGCGCAGAATGAGCGGAATCGTTTCTTGTGTAATGAAAATGCAGGCTTCGGAAATTTTTTCTCGGAGAGACGCGCGCGTGGAACCGGCGTCGAGCGGAATGACTGCGCTTCCGACGACGTCGCCCTCGTCGAGCGCGGGAACGATGCGTTGGAGTGTTACGCCTGCGCCGCCGTCGTTGTTCGCGATCGCGGCTTCGATTGGCGCGGGTCCGCGATAGCGCGGGAGCAGGGACGCGTGGTAATTAAAGAAACCGAGTTTCGGCGCGTCCAAAAGTTCTTGTTTCAAAATGTGCCCGTATGCCATGACGAGCCCGACGTCGCAGCCGATTTCGCGCAAGCGTGCGGCGTCTTCCGGACCGAGTTTTTCTGGCTGGAAAACCGGAATCGCGTAATCGTGCGCCCATTTTACGACGGCGTTTGGTTTGACTTTTCGTCCGCGCCCGCTCGGTCTGTCTGGCTGCGAGTAGATTGCTTCTATGCGCACGCTCGCGCGCAAGGGTGCGCTGATCAGCGTTTCCAAGATCGGAAGCGCGATTTCATCGGAGCCGAAAAAAACGATGCGCGAAAAGTCTGCCATTTTGCCGAAAAAAAGTTCTCGCAATCATGCGCGCGCGCGCCGGCTCGCGCAATTCCGTTTTTCCTCGCGGGCGAAGCGCGAATTTCCGTTTTTTGAGAGTTGATTGCCGGCGGGGCGATAGACGATAATCCGCAGACTTATGGAGGAAAATTCTCAACTCTCAGACACACCTGCGCCGGCGCGCAAGGAACGGAAAGACAAAGTTGCGTTCTCGTGGGATTCTTATTTCGGTTTCGCGACATACGCGCGCGCGTCCACGGGAAATTGGCGTCTTTTTATAAATTGGAAACGCATCGGGATTTTGTTCGCGACGTGCTGTTTGGCGGGCTATTTCGCGATCGCGGGGCTTCGCTACGCAAACGACAAATACCGCAAAGGGCTCGAAACGACGAAGTTTTCGACAATGCTTCTTTACCCGTTCAGCGTAAACGTGCGCCAAGAACACCGCCGCGCTCTCGGCGAGTTTTACATCAATAAAGCGCGGGAAACAAAAATCCCCGGCGAGGTAATCGGAAACGTTCGAACGGCATTGGGCTATTGGCCGATGAATCCGGACGCGCGAATTTATTTTTCCTACGTGATGTTTTACCAGCGTCTCGTGAAAGAAGGCGTGAAGTTTCTCGCAGACGGGCTTCCCGCCGCGCTCGACCATAAAGATTACGTGACGTATTTCGTGCATCGTTGCCTCGAAACCGCCGAGGACGACGTGCTCATAAACGCCGTTCGCGAAAACGCAGACAGCGAAAAAATTACCACCGAGAACAAAATGATCCTCGCCGTCGCCGCGTCCCAAGCGTGCGTTTTGCGCGGGCGTTTCGACGAAGCGCGCGAGTTCATGGCAAAATACGAACTCGAAAACACGATGACGGGG
>X285_Short_beaked_Echidna__coassemble_455_pt1 | contig 23142 bp, 20 predicted proteins | sample X285_Short_beaked_Echidna__metabat2_high_PE_001 | metagenome-assembled genome bin X285_Short_beaked_Echidna
CAATTACGGCCCGCCGCCCGGCTCTGCGGAAACGAATTTCGGCAAAATCTTCCGCAAAAATTTCGCCGCGCATCGAGACGAACTTTTCATTTCAAACAAAGCCGGGCATCGAATGTGGGACGGACCTTACGGCGACGGTTCTTCGCGAAAAAACATCATCGCAAGCGCAGACCAAAGCCTCCGCCGAACCGGGCTCGAATATTTCGACATTTTTTACTCGCACCGCTACGACGGCTTCACGCCGATTGAGGAAACCGCCGGCGCGCTCGTCGATCTCGTGAAGCGCGGGAAAGCTCTCTACGCCGGGATTTCGAAATATCCGAAACCGCTCGCCGAGCGAATGTATAAAATCCTTGAAGACAACAACGTTCCCGCCCTGCTCTGCCAAGATCGTTATTCGCTTTTCAATCGCGGAGAAATAGAGCGCGAACGCATTCCGACGGCGACGGAAAACGGTGCCGGATTCGTCGCGTTTTCGCCACTCGCGCAAGGGCTTCTCACAGACAAATATTTGCACGGAGTTCCCGAAAATTCTCGCGCCGCGAAACCGTCGGGCTTTCTCCGCCGAGAAGAAATTACGCCGGAAAAAATCTCTGCGGCGGAAAAGCTAAACGTTCTCGCAAGCGCGCGCGGACAAAGCCTCGCGCAAATGGCGATTGCGTGGGTTTTGCACAATCCGGCGGTGGCGAGCGCGATTGTCGGCGCGAGCTCCGTTGCTCAGCTCAAAGACAGCATCGCCGCGCTCGCGCACACTGAATTTTCCGAAAACGAACTCGCGCAAATCGACGCAATTTGCCCGCAGTAAACAGTTTTTCCCGACAAAAAATCAGAAACCAAATCCGCCGTTTTCTGGGAGAAAATTCGCCGGATTCACGACCGAGAACGGAATCCCGCTGCGACAATTTTCGCACGCAATTTTTTCGACTTTTCCCGGCGTGTTGCACTCTTTGCTGATGTGCGCGAAAAAAATCTTCTGCAAACGTTCGTTTTCGTATTCGCAAAGAAACTCTCCGCAAGCGTCGTTCGAAAGATGCCCGTGGCTTCCGCGAATACGCGCTTTCAACTCTTCCGGGCGCGCGGAATCGTTCAACATTTTCAAATCGTAATTAGATTCCATTACAAGCACGTCCACGTCTTGCACGTGCCGGCGAACGACGTTTGTCATTTTCCCAATATCCGTCACCCACGCGAGTCGCTCGCCTCCGCTTTCGAAAACGAATCCGACCGGATCGTCTGTGTCGTGCTGTATGGCGAAATTTGTCACGGTAAAATCGAGAAACTCGAAGCGCGTTCCCGTCTCAAAATATTTCCAATCGAGCTTGCGCGAATAGCGTTTCTCGATCGCGTCCGCCGTCAGTTTGTTAGCGAAAAATTGCAAATTCTGCGCGGAAGAAAGCCCGGGAACGCCGGCGGTGTGATCCCGGTGTTCGTGCGTGAAAAAAACGGCATCGACGTCACCAATCGTCATTCCGAGCTCGGCGAGACCGTCTTTTATGCGCTTTCCCGTAAAACCAGCGTCGATGAGAATGCAAGATTCGCGCGAGCGCAAAACTGCGCAATTGCCGCTACTACTCGTGCCGAGAATTTGAAATTTGAGATTTTCCATTTATACGTTTTCGCGGGCGCGAAGATTATTTCTTTTTGAATACTTTTTTGAGCGACGATGCTTGGATCAGGCAAACGCAGTCAGATTCGTCCGCAGTCGGAAGCCAGTTTATTTCTAATTGCGGAAACGCTTCCTGCAACGCGTCTTGCAATCCGCCGACTTCGATGAGAAGCAGCCCGGAAGGTTTGAGTTTTTCCGCCGCCTGCGGGAGAAGTTTGCGGATCACGTCCATTCCGTCCGCACCGGAAAACAGAGCGTTGTCAGGCTCTTTTCGAAATTCCTCCGGGAGCGTCTCGCGAATTTCCTCCGGCTCGTAAGGCGGATTTGAAATTATCACGTCGTAAGAATTTTTTCCCGCTGGGACGTCGTCCATGACGTCCGATTGAAAAAGGGAAATTTGTTCCACGAGTCCGTAATTTTCGACATTTTTTGTGGCGACTTCGAGCGCGGGAACGCTGATGTCCACGGCGTCCACCTGCGCATTCGGAAACGCGTGCGCGAGCAAAATCGCGAGCGAGCCACCGCCCGTGCAGACGTCGCAAACGCGTTCGACGGCGTCCATATCCGCGATCCAAGGCGCGATCTGCTCGGGAATTATTTCCGTAAAATACGAACGCGGAACGATTACGCGTTCGTCCACGTAAAATTTGTAATCGCCGAGCCACGCTTCGTGCGTGATGTATGCGGCGGGAACGCGCTCGATTGCGCGGCGCGCGAGAACGTTCTTCACGGCGGAGATTTCGGAATCGGTCAACGCGGCGTCAAAAAACGTCTCCGGTCCGTCTAACGGAAGCGCGAGCGCGTGCTGAATCAAGTAAACCGCTTCGTCGTAAGCGCGACTTGCGCCCTGCCCGAAAAACAAATTTTCGCGATTGAAAAGCGATACGGCAAAGCGCACCCAATCGCGCATTGTCCTGAGGACTTCCGTCCCCGCAAAGACTTCATTTTGCTTATTTTTTTGCATTTCTGTGGACTCTATCACAAAACGTTTTTTTTCAACACAAAGAACGGACGTTCTCGAAAAATTCTGCGGGGAAATCGCGTTTTCGGAGCGTCTATTTCTGATTAGACAAAGCGCGCGACGGAAGTCAGAATCGCGGTTTTTCATTTTATGGGCGATGCAATCAACAATAGGTGGGTGCGCGGAGCGATTCCGGCACTCGGAATTCACCTCTCAATCGGCTCGGTTTACGCGTGGTCATTTCTCGTGGAGCCAATTGCGAAATACATCGGCGAGACGTCGGCGCGCGTCCAAGTTGCGTTCAGTCTCGCGATTTTCTTCCTCGGATTGTCCGCCGCATTTTGCGGTCCGCTTGTAGAAAAAAACATTCGGCGTTCCAGCATTCTGAGCTGTGTGTGCTTTATCGCGGGGCTTTTGCTGACGGCGTTTGCCGTGCACATCAAAAGTCTTTGGCTGATCTACGTCGGCTACGGCGCGCTCATGGGAGTCGGTTTGGGAACGGGCTACATTTCGCCCGTGAAATCTCTGATGATGTGGTTCGGCAAGCAAAAAGGACTCGCGACCGGAATCGCCATCATGGGATTCGGTTTCGCGAGCGCGATCGCGAGCGTGCTCATCACGTATTTTCTCGAAATCACGAAATCCGAAGAAATGCCGAACGGCTCGCCGAGCATCACGATTCTCGCGCTCGCGCTCATTTACATACTGCCGATGGTCGCTGCGATTTTGTTAATAAAAAAACCTTACGACGACAGCGTTTCTGTGATGCACGAAAACGAAGTGCCGTTCAAGTATTCGCGAATGTTCAAAAACGGCGTGTTCATTCTCGTTTGGATAATGTTCTATCTCAACATTCACTGCGGGCTCGCACTCATTTCCGTGGCGAAACCGCTCATGCAGGAAATCAACATCGACGTCGGAACAATCGCGTTCGCGGGCGTGCTGATGGGGATTTTCAATGGCGCGGGGCGGCTCGGTTTTTCCGCGGTATCAGATTTGTTCAAAGAACGCTCAAAAATCTACATCTGCATTTTCGGGCTTTCGATCGTCTCGATCGTTTCTACGGTTATGCTCGGAAATATGCCCGCCGCCGTCATCACGATGCTGTGCGCAATTTCCGCGACATACGGCGCGGGTTTTTCGAATCTGCCGACGCTGCTCGTCGATATTTTCGGAATGCGCAACATCAGCAAAATCCACGGTTTGACGCTTACCGCGTGGGCGATTGCCGGAATCACGGGCAATCAAATGAGCACTCTTATTCAGGAAAAAACCGGCAATTACGCAGACGTTTTTTACGCGCTTGTGCCACTCTTCACGATCGCGCTCGTCATCAGCGTTTTCGTCTTGAACAAACGCAGAAAATCTCCGGCTCCGCCACGCGCGTAAACGTTTCCGAGCAGGAAATTTCACAAATTCACAAAAAAAGAAAAGCGGTCAAATCGACCGCTTTTTTCTTTCGCGCGCTTTTCGTCGTTCTCGTTATTCGTTATCGGGAGAAGATTCCGCAGGCGCGTTTTCTTCTGGCTCGGAAACGTTTTCCGCCGGCGCGTTTTCGGATTCCGGCGCGAGCGTGCCGATGACTTTTATCACGGGCGCGGGAGCTTCGGGAACGATTTTCGCGAGTTCGCCGTCGTCTTCCACAGACGGGATTTCCGGGCGCGCGATCGGCTGTTCCGCTTTCGCGGCAGCTTTCGCCTGCGCTTCCGACATTACCGGGAAAGTGTAAAGTTTGCCGTCGGACATCTCGGAAACGTAGCCTTCGGTGACGAGCCAGCGGACGGTTCCGACGAGATCCTTGATCTGACTTTCAGCAGACGCGTTTTCGTCGGAAACCTCTTCGAGCCCGAACATGAGTTTCGGGAGATCTTTCAAGTTCGCGCCGGGATTTTTTTCGAGAAAATCGAACACGCGCTGAATCGTTTCCGAAAAAACGGAACCCGGCGTGCGGAATTTGCGCTTGATGCCGCAAACGAGCGTAACGCCTTTCGAGCCGTTTTTGTAGAGCGAAAAACCGAGATGGCGCAGACGCCCGCGAAAACCGTTCGCGGTGTTGAGCGGAAATTTACGCTGAAACGCGATTTCGTGCTCGACGTTGGTTTTGAGCGGCCCGATCGGCATTTTTTCCACAAGCGCTCCCGAAAAGCGCGCCTGTTTCACTTCCTTGACAGCCTTGTCTTTGCGGTTCGAGAGCATAAACGCTTTCGCGGCAACGGCGTTATCGAGAAATTCTGGCTCGTCGTCCTTGCGGTCTTTCACGATGTAGCGCGTCACTTTTTTCATCTTCGCGAGCCAAGCGTCGATCTGCTCCTGCTCTTTTACGGTCTCGATGTGCGCCATGAATTTTTCGAAAGACATTTTCGGAAAATTCGCCGCGTGGTGGTCGCGCAAAATCTGCTGGTATGCGTGATAATTCGGCGGAGCGAGCAATTCGCCCGTGAATCCGCATTTCGAAATCATCGTAAAATTGCCCTTGGGCGGCTCGACTTCCGCGTCTTCGACTGAGAAAAATTTGTCCAAATGATTTTTGAAAACATACGCGAGCGCGTCCGCATCATTCAAAAACGGCACGCCGTCTGGGACGCTCACGAAAAACGGCGTCGCGGAAACGTCGCTCTCGATCGGTTTTCCGGCTTTGTCTTTTTTTTGTAATGGAGAAACAACTACGACAAAACGTTCCGGTTTTTCCAAAATGATTTTTGCGATTTCGAAAAGCACATACGTGCGCGCGGAATTTTTTATCGCTTTCGCGAGCACCGTAAACGGCTTATCTTCTGGGAAAATCGCGATTTCGGCGACGTGTGCCGGCGGGCGAAATTCGGGAACGTTTCCGCTGCGGCGGTCAAAACTTTTCCTGCGCGCGTCTCCGCCTCGGCGATCGTCCCGGCGAAATTCTCTGCGCGGTGCGGAAGCTGGAGAAGAAGTTGCGGGCGTTTCCGCAGGCACGGAAGAATCTGCGAAATCGCGACGCGGCGGACGCGGCCCGCGGCGATCCGAATTTCCGCGACGCCGCTCGCCGGAGTTTCCTCGCGGAGCCGAAAAATCGCGCTCGGAATCTCTGCCACGTGAAGGTCTGCGGTCGCGACGGTCGTCGCGCATCGAGCGATCTACATAGATTTTTTTCGCGCCGGCACTTGCCCAAGATGGATTAAAATCGAGTGCGGAAAGATTGCTCAGATCAAGTTCCTGTGCGTTTTCCGAAGCTGTTTCGTCGTTGTTTTCTTTCATATAAATATTGCGGCAGAGAAGTTTATTAACGTTCGGGAAATTAGAAACTCCCGCGCGTTTCCGCGCAACGAAAATTCAACTCCGCGAAATCGCGAAAACGCGCGCAAAACGCAACAAGCGACAAACGCCGAGAACGACGCCTGCCGCTTGTTGTGTTGCGGAAATTTGGCGAAATGCCTTTTACGAGCGAGCCGATTTTCGCGACGCGGGAGGATTTCCCTCGCCGGTTTTGCGACGGATCTGCTTGCGTTCTTTCACCGGCTCGGAGTTTGCGCCACGAGCACGGCGGGCTTGCGCGCGATTTTCCTCGAAGTGCTTTTTCGCGGCTTCAGCGCGTTCTTCTGCGGAAAGTGCTTTCACCTCGTCGAGCACGGCTTGAACGTCCGCGAGTTCTTCGTCGGACATGCAAAGAAGCATTCCGCGAATGTGCGCATTTTTCATTTCCGGCGTCATCGCGCGCGCACGCATTTGCGGTCTTTGCGCTTGCGTATTTTCAGCCGAAACCGTCTCTGCGGCGGACGTGTTTTTGAGCGGAGCGTTATTTTCCGCAGTTTCTGCGAACGCGGAAACGGAAGCCGCGAGCGCGAGGAGTATGTATGTTATTTTTTTATTCATGATGAGAAAATTTTTATTTTTCCTTTTACATGAAAAACCGCGAGCGCGAGGAAAAGTTTCGAGACGCCGGAGAAATCCGCAAAATTCCCGCCCACGGGAACGCTTCTGCGGCGGCGTTATTTCGCCGGCTTTTTTTTGTGCGGCTCGAAATGAATTGTGGCGTCGATATTCAGCTCGCGGAGAATCGTTTTTTCGATTGCGTCCGCGAAATCGTGCGCGACTGTCAGCGTGGTTTCTCCGTCGAGCCGAACGTGAAACGTAACTTCCGCGTGCGTGCCGTATTCGTGATAATGCAGATGGTGCATGTCGAGATCCGAACGTCCCGTGATGCGCGTGCAAATCGCGAGAATTTTTTCCTCGATTTCGGCGGGAATCCGCGTGCCGAGAAGTTTGTTCGCGGCATCGCGCAAAACGACGTATGCGAGGCGCAAAAGCAACACGCCGACAACGCAACTGAGCGCGCCGTCCATCCACCAAAGCGCGTCTCCGAAAAGTTTCGCCAAAACCATTCCCACGAGCAAAATCGCGGAGCTCAGCGTGTCGCTGCGGTGGTGATATGCGTCCGCGCGGAGAGAATTTATCTTTGTTTTGCGCGCTGCCCAAAACGCGTATTGCGCCATCGCTTCCTTGAAAATTATCGTCGCGACCATTGCGGACATCGCGAGCCAGCCGAATTCGAGTCGCTCGCCGGAGATGATTTTTTCCACGCCGCCTTTGGCAAACGTGAATCCCACGCCCGCGAGCATCATCGCGATTACGACGGAGGAAATCAGTTCCGCGCGACCGTGTCCGAACGGGTGCTCGGCGTCGGCAGGTTTTTCGGAAATTTTAAGCCCGATTAAAAGAACCGCCGAAGAAAGCGAATCCGAGAGCGTTTCCCAAGCGTCTGCGAGAACGGCGAGAGAGCCTGTCGCGCAGGAAACCCACAGCTTGAATCCGCCGAGAGCGACGTTTCCGAAAATCGCGAAGTAGCCCTCGCTTTTCGCGATTTTGGAATTTTCGCGCGCGATCCGCTCGAAATCGGCCGTTTCCGGATTTTCGGAGCAACGCATTTTTACTCTGCGCTCAATTTATGTCGCCGAGGTAGTCGGTCGGAATTTCGAGCTCGTTTTTGTCGTTGAGAAAAGTTTTGAACATCGACGGGAAGAAACGTTCGTTGCGCAGTTCCGCGAGCGGAATCCACTTGTAGCCGACTTGGCGCATGTCTTCCTCCGAGCCGTGCCCGATATTTCCTTCGTCGATCAAATCGCACGCGAAAACGACTTCCACTTGGTGAAAGTGTTTGTGCCGCACGGCGAAATCGTGATTTTTCCCGATATACTCGCGAACGTAGAGCATTTTGTAGGGCTCAACGCTGATTCCGAGTTCCTCCACGCATTCGCGGCGCACGGTATTGTAGAGCTCTTCGCCGTGCTTTTGCCCGCCGCCGGGAAGGACAAAAAACGGTCCGGTCTGATCCCGAAGAATCACCGCGAGCAGTTTCCCGTCGTGCACAATAACAGCACGCGCCGCGACACGAATCGGGTTGTTCTGCTGAAAAGATTTCTTATACGGTCTATTATTGTTTTGTGGAGGCATTTTTTCTTGTTTTGAAATTAAAAATAAAACGCCGGGCGGGGAGCGACGTGCCAGAAAACGTTTCCGAATTCCTTGCACGCCGCCCGCAATCCGACGCCGCGAAATCAGTCGAGCAACGCTTCGTCGAAATCGTCGTTGGAATGGACGGCTTTGACGTCGTCGAGATCTTCGAGCGCGTCGATGAGAGCCTGGACTTTTTTCGCCGTGTCCGCATCGGAAATCGGCACGGTCACGCTCGGAATGTAAACCAAGTCAGACGATTCCGCCTTAATTCCCTTGTTTTCGAGAGCTTCCGCGACCGCGTTGTAATCCGGAACCGACGTAACGATTTCGAAAAATCCGTTTTCGTTTTTGAAATCTTCCGCGCCAGCTTCGAGCGCGAGTTCCATAAGCTCGTCTTCGTTCAAACCTTCGGCGGGAACGACAATCTGCCCTTTGCGGTTGAAGTTGAACGAAACCGAGCCGGAGCTCGCGAGATTTCCGCCCTTTTTCGTGAACACGGAGCGAATTTCGCCGACGGCGCGGTTTTTATTGTCCGTCGTCACTTCGACCATGAGGCTGACTCCGCCCGGCGCGTAGCCTTCGTAAACCATTTCTTCGTAAACGACGCCAGGGATTTCTCCCGTGCCTTTTTTGATTGCGCGGTCGATGTTGTCGCTCGGCATATTCGCCGCGCGGCAACGCATCAAAACGGAACGAAGCCGCATGTTCGCGGCAGGATCTTTTCCGCCCTCGCGCGCGGCGAGCGTGATTTCCTTGGCGAGATTGCTGAAAATCTTGCCGCGTTTCGCGTCAATCAAACCTTTGTGACGCTTTGTGGTAGCCCATTTGCTGTGTCCGGACATATTTATTGGAATTAAGGATTAAAAATTCGGGATATGATAATACACCTCCCCGCCCCCGTGCGAACATTTTTTTGACACGCCACGAAGACGCGAAATGAATCAAAAAAAACGTTCGCGAAAAGCCGCGAAAACGTTTTTCATCGCAAACATGTCAAAAATAGAAACTCCTCGCGAACTCGGATTCCGAATGCCGGCGGAATGGGAAAAACAATCTGCAATCTGGCTCACCTGGCCGACAAATCCCGCGCTTTGGCCCGGACATTTCGAAATGCTTTTGCCACAATACGCCGCATTTGTCGCGGAAATTTCGCATCACGAGCGCGTCCGCCTCAACTGCGCAGCCGGAGCTCTTCGCGCGCAGGCGGAAAAATTCCTCGCCGAGGCGAAAGCAGACTTGTCCGTTGTGGAATTTTTCGACCACCCCGCAAACGACGTCTGGTGCCGCGACCACGGACCGCTTTTTGTCAAAAACGACGCCACGGGCGAAGTCGCGCTCACGGACTGGATTTTCAACGGCTGGGGCGGAAAATTCTCCGCAAATCTCGATAACGAAATCCCCGCCCGAATCGCAAAATCTCTCGGAATGCGGAAATTTTCTTTCGATTTCGAACTCGAAGGCGGAGGAATCGAACTCAGCGGGGACGGACTTCTGCTCACGACCGAATGCGTCCAGAAAAACCCAAATCGCGCAAGCGGACGCGACGAAGAAAAATTCGAAAACGCTCTCAAAAACGGACTCGCCGTAAACGAAATTTTGTGGCTCCCGGACGGACTCGCCAACGACGACACTGACGGGCACATCGACAATCTCGCGCGATTTGTCGCGCCACGCGCAATCATCGCCGCGAGCGAAAAAAATCCCGCGAGCCCGAATTTTGCTCCGCTCGCGAACAATCTGCGCAAACTCAAAGAAATGCGCACGCCCGAGGGCGGACACTTCGACGTTATCGAGCTCCCGATGCCGGAACCGTTTTCGCTCGCAGAGCGCGATCTGCCGCCGAGCTACGCGAATTTTCTCATTCTGAACGACGCCGTAATCGTGCCCGTTTACGGACAGCCCGGAGACGCGCGCGCGCTCGGAATCGTCGGCGAAGCGTTCCCGAACCGCAAAATCGTCGGGCTCGACTCGCGCATAATTCTCATCGAAGGCGGCTCGTTTCACTGCCTCTCGCAACAACAGCCAGCAGGGAAAAACTGACGCTTTTCAAAAATGGAAACTCACGCCATGACGTCCGACCGGATTTTCAAAATAATTGGAAATAAAATTCGACTCCGCCTCCTCGCGCTTCTCGCGGAAAGCCCGTTGCGCGTCGGCGAGCTCGCAGAAATCACGGGAATGCCGATGGCGACAATTTCCAAGGATTTGATGCGACTTCGCGCGAAAAAAATCGTCTCGGCGAAACGCTTGGGAGTCTTCATCACGTATTCGCTCGCGGAAACGCCGACGGCGGAAACGCTCCGAGCCGTGCTCGCGGCGGCGCAAAAATCGTTCCCGCCGGAAGTGCTCGCGGACGCCGAACGGCGGAAAAATTTCGTTCCCGCGAAAACGCAAAATTCCGCCGAAAACGCGGAAGTGTTCAACGGAAACAAAATTCCGGCTCGGGAACGTGCAAAAATCCGCGCCGATGAAAGCGCGGACGAAAGAAATGCCCACATCGGCGAACTGCCGACAAATCTTCTTTGAGCAAAAAACGTTTCCGTTCTCGCGAGTTTTTTGCGCGAAAACGGCTCAGTTTGCGAAACGGAACACGGCGACGTCTCCGTCGCGGAAAATGTATTCCTTGCCTTCGAGGCGGTATTTCCCGGCATCGCGCGCCGCCGCCACACTTCCCGCCGCGACGAGATCTTCGTAAGAAACCACGTCCGCTTTGATGAAGCCTTTTTCGAAATCGGTGTGAATCACGCCGGCGCATTGCGGCGCAGTCATTCCTTTTTTGAACGTCCACGCGCGCGCTTCTTTCTCGCCCGCCGTAAAATACGAAGCGAGTCCGAGCAGATCATACGAAAGCCGAATGAGCCGAGAAACGCCGGAATCCCCGACGCCGAGACTCTGCAAAAATTCTTTTCCTTCCTCGGGCGAAAGGTCGCAAAGTTCCGCCTCGACTTGCGCGCAAATCACGCAAACGCGGGCGTCGTGATTGTCCGCAACGTATTTTTCCACGCGCGCCACGTATTCGTTTTGCGACGGGTCGGAAAGGTCGGATTCATCGACGTTGCACGCGTAAAGAACGGGCTTCATCGAGAGGAGCGAAAACTGCTTCACGCGGGCGAGTTCTTCGTCGTTCATCGGGAGCGACGAGGCGGTTTTGCCGGAATCGAGATGCGGAATTATACGGTTCAAGAGCGCGACGTTTGCGGCAGCATCTTTGTCCTGCCCGCGCATTTTTTTCGTGTTTTTGTCGAGCTGGGATTCGCACGATTGGAGGTCTGCGAGAATGAGCTCGGTTGTAATAACTTCGATGTCGCGCACGGGATCGACGGAACCCATGTTGTGAATGATGTCGTTATTGTCGAAACAGCGGACGACGTGGACGACGGCATCAACTTCTCTGATGTTTGCGAGGAATTTATTCCCGAGACCTTCGCCTTTCGACGCGCCTGCGACGAGCCCGGCGATATCGACAAATTCGATCGCGGCGGGAACGATTTTCGCCGTTTTCGCGATTTTCGCGAGCGTTTCGAGACGTTCGTCCGGGACTTCCACGATTCCGACATTCGGCTCGATTGTGCAGAACGGATAGTTCGCCGCCTCCGCATTGCGGGAATGCGTAAGCGCGTTGAAAAGTGTGCTTTTGCCGACGTTCGGCAAACCGACGATACCTGCTTGAAGCATGATTTTTCCGATTAAACTTTGCGCAAATTATTTCTTCAATCCGGCGGAACCGAAACCGTTCGCGAATTGCGTAAAGCTCGGGCCCGCAACGTCCTGCCCGCTCGCTTCGAAGAAACCGTGAAGCTGGCGGAGGCGAACTGGGTGGCGCATTTTGCGGAGCGCTTTCGCCTCAATCTGGCGAATGCGTTCGCGAGTAACTTTGAAGAGTTTTCCGACTTCTTCCAAGGTGCGCGAATATCCGTCTTTGAGCCCGAAACGGTAGATCAAAACTTCGCGTTCGCGATCCGTGAGCGAGTCGAGAACGTCGATGATTTTTTCGCGCAAAAGCGCTGTCGCGGCGATGTCGTAAGGATTTTCTGCGGCTTTGTCTTCGATGAAATCGCCGAAGCTCGTGTCGTCTCCGTCGCCTACTGGGCTTTGCAACGAAATCGGCTGTTGCGCCATTTTCATGATTTGCTGGACGCGTTCAACCTGCATTTGCATTTCCGTCGCGACTTCCTCCGGAGTCGGCTCGTGTCCGAGTTCCTGGAAAAGTTGTTTTTGCACCTGCATGACTTTGTTGAGCGTCTCGATCATGTGCACGGGAATGCGAATCGTGCGCGCCTGATCCGCGATCGAGCGCGTAATCGCTTGGCGAATCCACCACGTTGCGTAAGTCGAAAACTTGTAGCCGCGACGATATTCGAATTTTTCCACAGCTTTCATCAGCCCCATGTTGCCTTCTTGAATGAGGTCGAGGAACGAAAGCCCGCGATTCGTGTATTTTTTGGCGATGGAAATTACAAGGCGCAAATTCGCCTCAACCATGTCCGTTTTCGCTTTGTGTGCGGCGCTGAGGCACGAGCGGACTTCTTTGTAAACTTCCAAAAATTCCTCTCCGCCGACGCGATACTGTTTTTCGATCGCGGCGAGTGCGGTCTGGATTTGCTTCGGATCAAGCTTTCGCGCGTGGCGGTCTTTGCGCTCGATCATGTGGAGCTGGGAAACGTATTCGCGGATTTGATCGATTACGGGCTTAAAAGTTGTAAGCCATTCTTCAAGCACCTTCATCTTGAAGCAGAATTTGCGCAAAAGCGGGCGAATGTCTTTTTGCAATTTGATAAAACGCGAATGCCCGTGGCGGCGCGTTTCTTCGTTGTTGCCGCCGATGTATTCCATCCACGCCTTGTCGAGCTTGGTCGAAATCGCCTCAACTGCCGTGATCGCTTTCGGAAGCATCTTGTAATATGCATCGCGCGACTCGACTTTTTTGTCGAGAACGACGCGGTCGAAACGCTCCTCGCGGGCGTTGAGCCGGCGCGCGGTTTCGAGCTGCGGCGGAAGCGTCACCCAAATCGAGCAAAGCGCGTCTTGCGCCTTGGATTCCGCCTCTTCGATACTCTTGGAAATGGAAATTTCCTGCTCGCGCGTGAGCAGCGGCACCTGCCCCATTTGGCGCAAATACATGCGCACGGGATCGTCGAGGATGTCAACCTGCACGGTGCGGAGCGCGGCGGCTTCGTCCGACGAAATCTTGGACTTGAAGTTCTCGACCTCGTCGGCTTCGAGAATTTTGATGTCCAAATTGTAAAGCAAATCCAAGTATTTTTCGAAGACTTCCGCAGAAGACGTCGTCGCGGGAATTGTGTTGTTGATGTCTTCGACGGTGACGTAGCCCTGGCGGTTGTAAAGAGCCGTAAGTTCGCGCACGCGGGCGTTGATTTCTTCCTGATTGAGGACGAGGTCTGCGCCGCCGTCAAACGTCACTTTTTTCGCGAGTTCGCCGATTTTCTTCGTCGCCTCTTTTTGCAATTTCGCGTGTTTCGCCTGCTCGGCGTGCGTCATCACGGGAGAACGATCCGGAGCGTATTTCACTTCGAGCGCGCCGGTGTTTTGCGTTTCCGGAAAAGTTTCTTCGGGCTCGACTGGCGCCGGAGCTTTTTTCGCGGACGCGGTTTTCTTAGGAGCGACGGATTTTTTCGCCGTGGCAGGCTTCGAAGTAGCAGATTTCTTCGCGGCGGGCGCAACAGTTTTCTTTGCCGGAGTCGATTTTTTCGCGACGGACGGCTTTTTCACGGCAGGTGCTTTTTTTGCGGGAGCCGTTGCCTTAGCGGGCGCGGACTTCACGACGGGCGCGGATTTTTTCGCCGGAGTCGATTTCGAGACCGGTTTTTTCTCGGCGGATTTCGTCGCTTTTTTTTCCGTTTTTTTTGCTTTTTTCTGAACTGCCATGGTGAATTTTTTAAATTTATTTTCTGAAATTCTTCAAAGTGTTTCTCAATTCAATCCTGCGGCGCAAGAGCGGGAGAACTGCGGGATCGTCCGGAGAAAGTCGCGCAATTTGAGCATCGATTTTCTCGCGTTCGCGGGAACAAAAACGCTCGCACAATCGCCGGAGGCACTGTTCCGCAATGCGCTCGGGTTCGTCGAAAACGCGCATATTTGCCGTGATTTTCGCGATGTAGGATTTTTCGTCGTCGCCATCGAGCAAATCGCGGAGGCTTTCTTTTGCGTTCTTCCACCCGCCTTCCGAGAACTCCGCCAAAATGCGATTGAGAATCCTCCCCGGCATAACATCGGCATCAATCCATTCCGGCGGAATATCTGCATCAAGTTGAGAAAGAATCGCATCATATTGGAGAGCGAGGAGTAAGACATCTTCCTCCAAACTTGTCAAGGGAGCGTTTGCCTCGGCGGGCGCAGAACGAACGCTCACGGGAACGCCTTCGAGCTCGCGCCGGCGGAAATTTTTCCGGTTCAAAAAATCGCGAAAATCCCGCTCCAAACTCAAATGCTCCGAGCCCGCCCAACGCGCGAGTTTCATCAAATAATTGGAACGCGCGACCTGCGAGCCCGCTGCCGCGATTATTTCGTAAATTTCTTCAAGCGCTTCCTGCTTTTGCGCGAGCGTGAGCGATTTCCCGACGCCGAAATACCGCGCCGCGATGAAGTCGATCGCCGGAAGCCGCGTCGCCAAAATTTCCTCAACGCCAGCGTTTCCGCGATTCGCCAAAAATTCGTCTGGGTCTTTTCCTCCGGGAACACTCAAAAAATTCAATTCCAAGCCCGCTTCAAACGCGAGCGGAGCAAGCCGCAAAGCCGCTTTCTGCCCAGCGGCGTCTGCGTCCAAAAGGCAATCGAGCCCGCCACTGTATCGCGCAAGAAGTTGCATTTGCTGCAAAGTAATTCCCGTGCCCTGCCCGGCGACAACCGTTTTTATGCCGCTTTGAAAAGAGCGAATCGCGTCGAGTTGCCCCTCGACGAGCATGAACGGAATCGTTCTCGAATCCGCGTGCGCGCCCGCGTTTCCGTGCTTCCGCGCAACGTCCGTAAAAACTTCTTTCGCCTTGTCTATGTTGAACAGCGTCGCGCCTTTTTTGAAGACTTCCGATTCCGACGAATTTTTGTATTTCGCCTGCTCCCATTCGTTATCTGGCGTAATTCCGGGGATTTTCCGCGCCGTAAACGCGATTACGCGCCCTTGAATATCGCGAATCGGAATAATCAGCCGCGCCTCGAACTGAACGCGTTTCGTCCGCGGATCAAAATTTTTGTCGCTCCCGCCAAACATTCCCGAGCCCGCAATCGCAAGCCGGGAAAAACCTTTTTTCAAAAGCGCATCGACAAGCTCGCGCGAGCCCGATTCCGGCAAAAAACCGATGCCGAATTCCCGCGCCGTCTCGTCATCAAATTTGCGCTCCCCTCGCCAATAATTCCTCACGCGCTCCGCGACGGGCGTTTTCGCCCGGAATTTTTCCGCGAAAAAACTCGCCGCGAAATCGTGCAATGCAAAAAGCTCTCCGCGCATGGAACGCTCGCTGCCGTGCCCCGCCCCGGCGTTTTCGTATTCCACCGGAAGCCCGAAACGCTGAGCCACGCGCTCGACCGCCTCGCCAAATGTCAAATTTTCCCGCACCATCAGAAATTTGAAAATGTCTCCGCCCTGCGCCGTCGAAAAACAGTAATAAAAACCCTCATCGGGATTCACAAAAAACGACGGCGTTTTCTCCGCCGCGAACGGACTGAGCCCTTTCCAGCGATTCCCGCTACGCGAGAGATTCGTGTAATCCCCGACGAGCGCGACAATATCTGCGCGGGAACGAATATCCTCAATCGATTTTTTCGTAATGAGCGGCATCGCGGAAAAAACACAATTCTACGCATGCACAGGCAATTTTCCCCGAAAAAAGGAAAATTCGCCACCGATAGAAAAAACGCTCAGCCCCGCATGGAAAAATCTACTCATGTTTCGCGCAATCATACGCGCCCGAACCTCCGCCTCGCAATTTTTTTATGCCGCCCAAAACAGCTATCGCGAGAACGGCAATGCGTGCGTCGTGAAGAGCGCGATGACTCAAATAAAAAGTGCACCGAAGAAAAAAGTTTTTTCAAGGTGATGACTCATCCAAAAGTGCACCCAGGAGGCGTAGGGTGATTGGGCGTCAGCGTTCCCGAAGCGGGAGGCGGAGTCGAACGCGAAGGGAACGCTGACGCCCCGCGGACAACAAGCGAAACCAACGCGGAAAGTTCCCGAGTCAGCGCGAGCAAATCTCGCGCTGAGCAAGCGTTGGGGACGACGCATCTCGCGTCGTGCGCGAAAACGTAAGGAAGTTTCTGCGCAGAGGATTTCGCCCACGCGACGAAGACGTTGCGTTTCCATAAAATCCCACACACGACGCAAGATGCGTCGTCCCCAACACGATTGCGCGTCGTGCCGTTTCCGTTTTTCGCGAGTTTGACTGCGCGTTTTCAGACGTTTTTCAAGTCGGCTTCTTTTGCTTTGAGGGCGGAATCGATTGCGGCGATCCACTTATCCGTAAGCGTTTGGATATCTTTTTCGGCGCGCTTGCAATCGTCTTCCGAGGCGGCTTTGTCTTTGTTTACTTTTTTGACGAGTTCGAGACCGTCGCGGCGGCAATTGCGGACGCGGACGCGACCTTCTTCCGCATAGCGGTTGGCGACTTTTACGAGTTCTGCGCGGCGTTCTCCGGTGAGCTCGGGAACGGGGCAACGCACGATTGTGCCTTGGACGGACGGCGTGAATCCGAGGTTTGCGCCGAGAATTGCTTTTTCAACAGCTTTGAGCAGACCTTTATCAAACGGTGTTACAACGATCGAGCGCGAATCTGGCGTCATGACAGTCGCACAATTTTTGAGCGGCATCATGCTTCCGTAAGCTTCGACTTGGACGTTTTCGACCATCGACGGTTGTGCTTTTCCTGTGTTGATGGTGGAAAATTCGTGTTCCGTGTGTGCGGCGGCTTTCTGCATTGCGGCGCCGGTTTCAGATGTGATTTGTTTCAGCATATTTTTATTGTTTTTGGGATTTTACGGTTAAATTTGTTTTACGAGACGAGTGTCCCGATTTTTTTGTCGCCACAGACGGCGCGTTCGATTGCTCCGTTTTCGTTCATAGAGAAAACGAGAATCGGCATTTTGTTTTCCTGGCAAAGGGCGAACGCGGTCGCGTCCATTACGCCGAGGTGTTGCATGAGTGCTTCCTGATAGGAAAGCGAGTCGTAGCGCGTCGCTTTCGGGTCTTTCATCGGATCTGCGGTGTAGATTCCGTCAACTTTTGTCGCTTTGAAAATGATGTCTGCGTGGACTTCGTTTGCGCGGAGCGCGGCGGCGTAATCTGTTGTGCAGAACGGATTTCCCGTTCCCGCAGCGAATATCACGACGCGTCCTTTTTCGAGGTGGCGAAGTGCGCGGCGCAAAATGAACGGCTCGGCGACTTTGTCCATCGGAATCGCGGTTTGGACGCGGACTTCGATCCCGTTTTTTTCGAGGCAATCCATGATCGCGAGCGCGTTAATCGTCGTCGCAAGCATTCCCATGTTGTCTCCGGTCGTTCGATCTGTGCCGTTGTTTTTCGCGCCGGAGAGCCCGCGGAAGATATTTCCGCCGCCGACGACGAGGCAGACTTGGACTCCGAGTTCTTGGAGACGCTTCATTTGGACGGCGAGGTTTTTCAAAATCGCTGGGTCAAACGGGTTTCCGGTTTTGTAATCTTTGAGTGCTTCTCCGGAAATTTTCAGGACGATGCGGCGGTATTTCGGCGTTTTCGCGGACGCGCTTTTTTTGACTGCCGTTTTTTTCGCCGCAGGTTTTGCGGAGGATTGTTTTGGATCAGCTTTGCTTGGCATGTTTTTCATTGTTTTCGAGATTTTCTTTCGGGTCAACAGCGTTCCCGCGGTGCGGAGAATGTTTTTTGCGCTCGGGAACGTCTATGCGCCCGACGGCGTCGTAATCGTCTATATCGTCGAAAAAGTTCGGCGGAATCGGATCGCCGTTTTTGTCTTTTGCGAGTTTGAGGGATTTGAGATAGCTTCCGAATTTCTCTTGGACTTCCGCGACCGGGCGCGAGTGCAAATCGTATTTCACGACGAGCAAACGCACGACGATCGTGAGAATGACGACTCCGAACGCCGCAATCGTGGGCGGAATTTCTTCGTGATGGAGCGCGGCGTAGAGCAGACTCGCGACCGCCGCGACCGCCGTGTAATACTGCCCCGGCTTGAAAACGACCGGCTCATCGCGCGCGATAATGTCGCGGAGAAGTCCGCCGCCGACGCCGTTGAGAATGCCGATACCGACCGCGACGGGCACGCTCAGCCCGTATTCGAGCGATTTGTTTGTCCCGAAAACGGTGTAAAGCCCAAGCCCAGCGGCGTCTATAATTATCATCAAATTGGCGTAGCGCATCAGGAAATCGCCGAAAAACATTCCGACGATCCACGCCGCAACGAGCGATAGAATGTATCCGCTATCCGTAAAAAGTGGCGAAATGTCGCACTGAATGCAGAGTCCGTCGCGGAGCAACGCGCCGCCCATTGCAGTAATTCCCGCGAGCACGAACGCGCCGACGAAATCGTAGCCTTTCACGCGCGCGGTCGTCGTTCCCGTGATTCCGAAAATGAACACGGCGGAATAATCGATCCACATCGGCAAAATGAGGCGATCCGCCGTGAAGCTCTCCTGCGCCACCGCGAAAAGTTGTTTTCCGAAGATTACGAGCCGCGGCGCGCATACTGCGAGGATAAGCAACAAAACGAGGACTGATATCAGACGACTTGGTCGCATAAGTTAAAGTTGGCAAAAGATTTTGACGTTCCCGCCCGATTCATCAATGCAAAATTGCGTTTGCCGTCGCCCGCGCGCCACGTTTCCGAATGCGCCGGGGAATTTTCTCTCGCGTTCCCGCATCGGACTTTGTCATAATCGGCGCAATTTTTTAACGCTATGCCATCTTCTTTTAATCGCAAAAAAACGATCGGGGCTTTCGGTTCTACCAAAATTCAACCGATTGGGCACCACTACGAAGTCCTTTTGAACGAGCGCGCCGAGCCGCAGGCACCCGCTCAACCGCAGGATCCGAATCGCCCGAACATCGCAAACATCATCATCGATTTCGCGAAACCGATCGTCTCGCAAGCGGGCAACAACCACACGGCGATTAAAGGCGCGATGAACGTGGCAGTTCTTCTTTGGAACGCACTCGTCGAGGGAGATGCAGACATCGCCGCCGCGCGCGAAAAACTCCTCGCCCTGCCGGACGCTTCCGCCGAGCAAATCGACGAACTTATCCAAACGATGCGCGAACGCAAAAAACTCGTCGGCGAAAACGTTTCCGTCCTCGTGCGCAAATACGATTTGAATTTCACAAAGCACGGGATCAATTTCTCTGTTTCCACGATGCCGAGCACAAACGTGCCGGGCGTCGAAAAATCTCCGCTCATTTCCGCACTCGGCGCAAAGCCCGCGCCCGCGAAAGAATAATTTTTCAAAATTCAAAAAGCACAAAACAATGGCAAACTACAAGACAATCAAAGACGTAGATCTCAAAGGCAAACGCGTGTTTATCCGCGTTGACTTCAATGTCCCGCAAGACAAAGCGACCGGCGCTATCACGAATCCGCAACGCATCGTGGCGGCGATTCCGACAATCCAATACGCGCTCGATCAAGGCGCGGCGGTCGTTCTCGCCTCGCACCTCGGGCGCCCGAACGGGCAAGTTACGCCGAAATTCACGCTCGCGCCGGTGGCGGAAGAGCTCTCCAAACAAATCGGCAAGCCGGTAAAATTCGTCTCCGATTGCGTCGGCGCAGAAGCCGAAGCCGCGAAAGCCGTGCTCCAACCGGGCGAAATTCTCCTTCTCGAAAACCTCCGCTTCCACATCGAGGAAGAAGGAAAAGCAAAAGACGCAGACGGCAACAAAATCAAGGCAGATCCGGCAAAAGTCGCAGAATTCCGCGCAAGCCTCTCCAAAAACGTCGATGTTTACGTAAACGACGCATTCGGCACCGCGCACCGCGCGCACTCGTCCATGGTCGGAGTCGCACTTCCGCAAAAAGTCGCCGGCTTCCTCATGGAAAAAGAACTCAACGCGTTCGCGGCGGTTCTCGACAATCCGAAACGCCCGCTCCTCGCAATCCTCGGCGGCGCGAAAATCGCGGACAAAATCCCGCTCATCAACAATCTTATCGACAAAGCCAACGAAATCATCATCGGTGGCGGAATGGCGTTCACGTTCAAGAAAGTCATCGCGAACATGGAAATCGGCGCATCGCTCTTCGACGAAGAAGGCGCGAAACTCGTTCCCGAGCTCATCGAAAAAGCGAAAGCAAAAGGCGTGAAAATCACACTCCCCGTCGATTACGTCTGCGGAGACAAATTCGACGCAAACGCGCAAGTCCAAGCGGCGACAGACGCAACAGGCATTCCCGCAGGCTGGATGGGTCTCGACGTCGGTCCGGAAACGACAAAGGTTTTCTCGGCTTCGATTCTCGCTTCCAAGACAATCATCTGGAACGGCCCGGCAGGCGTTTTCGAATTTGAAAAATTCGCCGCAGGCACAAAAGCCATGGCAGACGCAATCATTCAAGCTACGAAATCCGGCGCGACAACCGTCGTCGGCGGCGGCGATACCGCAACGGCAGCGAAGAAATTCGGCGCAGCGAAAGAAGTCTCGCACTGCTCCACGGGCGGCGGCGCATCTCTCGAACTCCTCGAAGGAAAAATCCTCCCCGGCGTGGACGCGCTCGACAAAGCGTAATTTTCACGTCCGCAACATTTCAAAAAAAACAAATCATAAAAAAATCATGTCACGCAAAATTCTCATCGCAGGAAACTGGAAAATGAACAAAACGGCTACGGAAGCCGTCGAACTCGCAAAGCCCGTCATCGAGGCCCTCGGCAATCAATCGACGATCGACGTCCTGATGTGCCCGACGTTCACGTCCATTCCCGCAGTCTCCGCCCTCATCGGCAACTCGACCGTCAAACTCGGCGCGCAAAACGTCTCCGACAAAGCTTCCGGCGCATACACGGGCGAAATTTCCGCCGCAATGCTCCGCGACCTGCACGTCTCCTACGTGATCCTCGGACACAGCGAACGTCGCTCCTACTACGGAGAAACCGACGCGTTCATCAACAAAAAAGTGCTCGCATGCCTCGAAAGCAACCTCGTCCCCGTCCTCTGCGTCGGCGAAACTCTCGAAGAACGCGAAGCCGGAAAAGTTGAATCCGTCATCAAAACACAACTCGTCGGCGGGCTCAAAGACGTCGCCGCAGACAAAGCGGAAACAATCGTCATTGCCTACGAACCCGTTTGGGCAATCGGAACAGGCAAAACCGCGACGCCGGAACAAGCGCAGGAAGTGCACGCATTTATCCGCAAAACGTTGACCGAAATTCTCGGAACCGTTTCCGACAAAATCCGCATTCTCTACGGCGGATCCATGAAACCCTCGAATGCGGACGAACTCCTCGCAAAGCCCGACATCGACGGCGGACTCATCGGCGGTGCGGCACTCGTTGCAAAAGATTTTCTCGCACTCGTCGCTTCGGGAACAAAAGCCCAAGCGTAAGAGACAAGAATAAATCATAACGGAAAAGGCGTTCCCGAAAGAAATTTCGGGAACGTTTTTTTATGGAAAAAAGCTGGGGGCGAAATCGTTGGGGACGACGCATCTTGCGTCGTGTTTTCGAAATCCTCCATGCAGAAATTTTCTTCCGTTTCCCACGACGCGGGACGCGTCGTCCCCAACGATTTGCGCCGTTTCAACGTTTGGACTTGATTCTTTTTTTTTTCGAATACAATCGCGGGATTCAATTTTTTAATAACTTAAAAGAACAAAAAATCATGTTAAAAAAATCTATCACGATCGGAGCACTCGTTGTAGCTGGCGCGGTTCTCGCAAACGCGGAAACGTTCGTCTCGACAAACGGACCAAAAGGACAAGAAAATGGAGGAAATTACCACGGTTTTGCAGCGAATTTGAGTTCCAGTATTGTAGCTTCGACAAACAAAACGTTGCCGAGCACTGGCGATTGGTTTTTGCAGAATGTCACGATCGACTGCCGTAATTCCGGCACAAGCGATAATCTCAAACTCGCGGTTTATTCTTATACGCGAGATGGTACGACTGGGAATTTCCTCGGGCTTTCTTCCAATTCCGCCTCGTTCACGACGAGTGGCACTTACAGCTTCGATTTCGGAAATCTCAAACTTTCGGATTCCGGCGCGAATGCAACGTATCAGTTCCTTTTTGTCGCCGAGAACACGGTTGCGGACACGCTCAGCTCCGGCGGTTTTGATGCGTATAAAAACGTAGCAAAGACGGGTTCGCTGAAAGTTTGGGAAAGCAATTCAAATTTGCCACAAGGAAGCGGAACGTATAAACCGAAAGAGCTCAACGACTGGGAAGGAAAATATCTTCCGAGTTTCTCGATAACGACGACGGATACAATTCCGGAGCCGTCGATGTTTGGCGTTCTCGCGGGGCTTGGCGCGCTCGCGCTCGTCGGCGCGAGACGTCGTCGCAAAAGCGGAAAGTAAAGTTTTTAGTTTTCATTTGAGATTTGGAAACGGCGTTCCCGAAAGAAATTTCGGGAACGTTTTTTTGTTGGAGACGACGCGTCCTCGCGTCGTGCGGAAACGCGAGAAAGTTTCCGCATAAAAGATTTCGAACACGACGCGAGACGCGTCGTTCCCAACGAAGTCGCTCCCAACGATTTCGTTTCCAACAAAAAAGCGGTTTCCCAGCCGTTTTGGTTGGGAAACCGCGATTTAGTGCGTTTGCGCGTTTCGGTTATTCTTTGCCGTGGACGGGCACGCCTTTGGTGAGATACTCCGCGGGAACGGCGTATTTTTCCTGCAAGCGTTTCATTTCGGCTTTGAGTTTTGCGGTGATTTCTTCAGTTCCCGCGTTGCCGTAAATATTCGTCATTTCGCTCGGGTCGGAATTCAGGTCGAAGAGTTCCCAAATATCTTCTTTGTAGAAGTGAATGAGTTTCCAGTCCTGCTTTCCATCAGGCGAGCGGAAGTTCACGGCGCAATGGCGGCGGACGGAGTGTTCCGCCGGGTATTCGTAATATTGGTAATAAAGCGAATTGCGCCAATCCGCGACGGGTGTTCCGGCGAGGAGTTTTTTGAACGATTCTCCCTGCATTTCTTCCGGCGCTTCGATTCCGCAAATGTCGAGGAATGTGGAAG
>X285_Short_beaked_Echidna__coassemble_471_pt1 | contig 21161 bp, 17 predicted proteins | sample X285_Short_beaked_Echidna__metabat2_high_PE_001 | metagenome-assembled genome bin X285_Short_beaked_Echidna
ATGTATAACTACGCGCTGAACCCGCTCGTGGCGGGAATTTTCGCCGGAGATCCAGAAAAACTCGCCGTGCGCTACGCGTTTCCGAAGGTTTGGCAACTCGAAGCAAAATACGGCTCGCTGATTCGCGGAACGTTCCCGAACGCGCGCGCGAAAAAAGCAAGCGGACTTTTCGAGAAAAAACGCACGCTTTCGTTTCCGAACGGAATGGAAACTTTGCCGAAAATCCTCGCGAAAAATCTCGGACGGAGTGTGCGCCTCAACGCGACGCTTACGGAGCTTTCGGGGGAAGGAAAATCTTGGCGCGCGCGCTGGTTCACTTGCGGTTCCGTGTGCGATTTTTTTGAGCAGGACGACGTTTTCGACGAAGTCGTTTTCGCGATCCCGCCGCGCGAATGGAAAAATCTTCGCGGAATTGATCCCGCGCTCGTCAGCGCGTTCGCCGACGCGCCGGAGCTTTTTTACCCGCCGGTGACAACGCTCACGCTCGGAATCGCGCAAAGCGAAATTTCGCACCCGTTAGACGGATTCGGAATGCTCGTTCCAGAGCTCGAAAAACGGAAAATTCTCGGCTCGCTTTGGACTTCTTCTCTCTTCCCGAACCGCGCGCCCGCTGGTTTTGCAACGCTCACGAATTACATCGGAGGCTCGCGTCAGCCAGAGCTTGCGCAACTTCCGCGAGAAGAACAACTCGCGCTCGCCCGCGCGGAAATCGCGGATTTGCTCGGCGCAAAAGGCGTTCCCGCGTTTGTGGAAATTTGCGAACACGAGCACGCGATCCCGCAATACAACGTCGGATACGGAAAATTTCTCGACTCGCTCGCGGCAATCGAAGACGCGTTTGCGGGCGTGCATTTTTGCGGAAATTATCGCGGCGGAATCGCCGTCGGCGCGACCTTGCTCAACGCCGTCCGTTGCGCAAAAAAAATCTGAAATTCGTTGCAAAATTTTCGGGAACGCGCGAGCATCTTCGGAAGTTTTCAAGGGTGCGCGCATTCGCTCGTGGCGCAAGTTGCGAGAGGAAAGTCCGGACACCGCAGGGCAGGATTCCTCGCGAAAGCGAGGGCGCAGAGTCGCAAGGCTCGGCGACGGAAAGTGTCACAGAAAAAATACCGCCAGCGCGGCAACGCGCGGGTAAGGGTGAAACGGCGAGGCAAGAGCTCACCGCTCCAACGGCAACGAAGGAGGCAGGACAAACCCAATCCGGTGCAAGACAAAATAGGTGAGGGAGCTGCCCGCTCTTAACCTCACGGGTATGTCGCATCGCCGCAAGGCGAAACTGGCGAAACGCAATTTTCGCCTGTTAGAGGAATGAATGCGACCGCGTTTCCGCGCAAGCGGCGCGCGGCACAGAATCTGGCTTACAGCCCCTTGAAGACTTTTATTTTTTTCAAAAACGCGACCGGCGGAGCGAGATTTCCGCCGGTCGAGGAAAACGAATGCGAGTGCGTTTTCGCGCGGTTTTACGCGGTGATTTTTACGAACGTGCGTTTGCCGGCTTGGACGACCGTTCCCGCGCTGGCGGAAAGCGATTCGCGCGAGAGGCGCGTTGCTGCGTCTTCGACTTTTTCGTCGTTCATTTTGACTGCGCCTTGTTCGATGAGGCGGCGAATTTCTTTTTTGCTTGGGAAAAGTTTTGTCGCCGCGAGCAAATCCACGAGCGCGACGTCTTGCGTTCCTGCGGGCGCGAGCGCGTCCCAGGCAAACGTCGGCATGTCGTCGCGGATTTGACCTTTTGAAAAAACGTTTTCGAACTGCTCGCGTTCGTATTTTCCGGCTTCTTCTCCGTAGAATTTCGCCGTGAGCGCGGAGGCGAGTTGTTTTTTCATTTCCATCGGGTGCTCGTTTTTCATGGCGGCGATTTCTGCCGGAGATTTTTCGAGGAGAAGCTCGTAGTAAACCCACATCGTTTTGTCCGGGACGCTCATGATTTTGCCGAACATGTCTTTCGCGGAATCGTTTAGCGCGATGTAGTTGTTGTAGCTTTTCGACATTTTGCGTTCGCCGTCGAGTCCGACGAGAAGCGGCATCGTGAGCACGGCTTGTTCCGGAAGTCCGGCGTCTTTTTGGAGCTGGCGCCCGACGAGGTTGTTGAAAAGTTGGTCGGTTCCGCCGAGTTCGATGTCGGTTTTGAGTTCGACGGAATCGCGTCCCTGCAAAAGCGGGTAGATAAATTCGATGATTGTAATCGGCGTTTTCGCGGCGTATCGCTTTGCGAAATCGTCGCGTTCGAGCATGCGCGCGACCGTCATTTGGCGCGAGAGCGCGAGCGTGTCGAGCATGGACATTTTGCCGAACCATTCGCTGTTGCGGCGGACTTCGGTTTTGTCTCTGTCGAGAATTTTGAAAGCTTGATCGAGGTAGGTTTTCGCGTTTTCGTTGATTTCCTCTTCGGTGAGAATCGGGCGCGCGCTCGATCGCCCGGACGGGTCGCCGATGCGTGTCGTGAAGTCTCCGATTACGAGAACGGCGGTGTGTCCGAGGTCTTGAAACTTGCGTAATTTGTTAAAAACGACCATGTGCCCGAAAGTCAGATCCGGGCGCGTCGGATCGACTCCGAGTTTCACGCGGAGTTTTTTTCCTGCCGCGATGCGTTCTTTCAGTTCGTTTTCTCCGAGGAAAACTTCCGAGCGTTGTTTGATGAGTTCAATTTGCTTGTCTGCGTCTAACATCGAATGAAAAAAATTTCAGCAACTCTATTCCGCGAAATCGCTTGGCGCAAGCGGAGAAGCGGGCGCGACGTTTTCGAGTGGTTTTCAAATTGCGGTGATTCCGCTTTTCATCACGAGCGCGCGCAATCGAGGATTATACATGAACGGATTTTTCAAAATTTTCGACATCAGTTTCAGGCGGATTTTTCGCGTGCGTTTGGCGTAATCCGCGAGCGCGTCTGCGGGAGAAAATTCGCTTTGTGCGTTGAACGTTTCCGCGAGCATTTTTGCGGAATCGAGCGCGTAGCTCATTCCTTCGAGCGAGCTCGGGGAAATGAATCCGGCGGCTTCTCCGAGGAGAAATGCTCCCGCCGCGCCGATTTTGAAATCGCTCATTCGCTCTGGGCGCAGGACTTGGCACGCTTCCGTGCGCAACGGTTTTTCCAAGACGAAGCCGAACGCCGCCACGCGTTCTCGAAGAAGCTCGTAAGCGCGCGCGGAATTTTCTCTCGGAAATGCCGCACCGAAGACGAGTTGCCCGTCTTTCGAAATCGCCCAGCCGTAGGAATCCGTGAGCCGTGAATCGAAAAAACACGCGTAGAGCGGCGCCGATTGCGCGTCCGCGAACCATTGTTGGATTGCGGTGTAGGAGCGGATTTCGTGTCGTGGGAAAAGCGTGCGGCGGACGGTTGAGGCGGCTCCGTCTGCGCCGACGATCGCGCGGGCGCGCAAAGTTTTGTCTGCGCCGTTTTCGCGAAACGAGATTTCCCAAATTCCGCCGCGTTCTCGAGAAATTTTTTTCACGCGCGCGTTGTCGTGTTTTTCGACGTTTGCGGGCACGAGCGATTTCAGCCAAAGGTCGAATTTGTGCCGATCCATGTTGATGTAAAATCGGCGATACGTGCGGACGAGATTTTGTTCGAGATCGATTGTCTTCACCGCGAAAATCTGCGGATCTGCGAGAACGGAGTTCGGGAGCGTCAAGCCCTGGCGCGAGAGCGCGAGTTGCGCGTCTTCTGCGAGAAGTCCGCCACAGGGTTTGCGAAAACCCGTTTCCGACGGATCGGATTTTTTCATGTCGAACGCGGCGACTTTGAATCGCGGCGCGAGCAGGCGCGCAAACGTCGCTCCCGCCGGACCGAGCCCGACGATTGCGATGTCGAAAATTTCGTTTTCGGAAACGGAGTTCATTTGTCGTGCGTGAAAATCTGTTTGTATTTTTTGAAAATTACGTTTCGGCGGATTGCCCGCGTTTTCATTCTTTCAAAATGTCTCGCGGTTTGTTCGGGCCGTTGTCTGCGCCGATGAAGCCGCGTTCTTCGAGAATGAAAATGATGCGTTTTGCGCGTCCGTATCCGATCGAGAGACGCATTTGCAGATTCGAAATCGAAGCTTTTTTCGTGGTGCGGATAATTTCCCAGGCTTTTGCGAGCATTGGGTCGTCGTCTTTTCCGCCGAATCCGTCGTCTGCATCTGCGCCGGAATCTTCGTCGTCTTCAGCTGCTGCGGCGTCGATTGCTTCTTGGACTTCCTGTGCGTAATTCGGCTCGCCGTTGCGCTCGGAAACGAATTTTACGAGTGTTTCGATTTCGTCGTCTGAGACAAACGATCCTTGCGCGCGGCAGAGTTGCGACGTTCCCGGCGGGACGAAAAGCATGTCGCCTTTTCCGATAAGCGTCTCCGCGCCCATTTCGTCGAGAATGATTCGCGAGTTCATTCCGGACGTAACTTTGAACGCGATGCGCACGGGCAAGTTCGCTTTGATGATTCCGGTTACGACTTTCGCGTCCGGGCGTTGCGTCGCGAGCAGGAGATGGATTCCCGCCGCGCGCGCTTTTGCGGCGAGTCGCGCGACTCCGGCTTCGATGTCTGCCGGAGCCTGCATCATGAGGTCTGCGAACTCATCTACGATGCAGACGATGTATGGCATTTTTTTGCCGGAGCGGGATTCGTCGAGAACGCCGTCGTCTCTCGGGACGGAAAGTGCGGCGTCCGCGATCGCGCGGTGTTCTTCGGAGGAAAGTTCTTTATCGACTTCTTTCGCGAGCGCGCGCGCGGCGGCGGCTTCTTTTTTGTCTTTGATGAGTTTTGCGTTGTAGCCGACGATGTTGCGCACGCCGGCGTCTTGCAGAAGTTGGTAGCGGCGCTCCATTTCGTTGATGAGCCATTTGAGTGCGCCGGGCACTTTTTTCGCGTCTGTGATGACGGGAATGAGCATGTGCGGGATTTTGTTGTAAACTTGGAGCTCGACGACTTTCGGATCCACCATCACGAGGCGGACGTCGTCGGGACTTGCCGAATACAAAATTGACGTGACGATTCCGTTTACGCAGACGGATTTTCCCGAGCCGGTCGAGCCCGCGATGAGTCCGTGTGGCATTCTCGCGAGGTCCATCAAAACTGGTTTTCCCGTTACGTCTTTTCCGAGAATAATCGGGATTTCGAATTTTTGTTCGTGCCACGCTTTCGATTCGAGAATTTCGCGAATATAAACTGGCGAAGGTTTTTGATTGCCGATTTCGACGCCGATTGTGCCGTGCTCGGGAACGGGCGCGATGCGGACGCTTTGTGCGCGGAGCCCCATCGCGATTTCGTTTTGGAGATTGAGGATTTTTTGGACTTTTACTCCGACGCCGGGCGTGATTTCGTAGCGCGTGATCGTCGGCCCGCGCAGTGCGGAAGCGAGTTGGGCTTCGATTCGGAATTGCGCGAGAACGTCGATGATTTGCTGTCCGCGTCCGCGGTAGTCTTCTTCGTCTGCCGAGTTGGCGGATTTTTGCGGAGGTTCTTTCAAAAGCGCGAGAGGCGGAAATTCGTATTCGCTCGCGCGGCGGTGCGCTTCCGGGTTTTCCGCTTTTTCGAGTTCGTCTGCGATAACGACTTTTAGCTCGCCTGCAGGCGGAATCGGGGCGGGGCAGGGCGGAGGAATTTCCGTTTTTTCTTCGGAGAAATTCTCTTCGCCGGCGTTTTCGAGAACGTTTTCGGGCTCGTCTTCGGAAACGTTTTCGAATTCTTCGTGCGGGAACGGGCGCAAAGTGCCGATTGTTTTGTAATTTTCGGCGGACGCGAGCGTAGCGTTTTCGCTCGGATTTTCTTCCGCGTCGGCGACAGTTTTGGCGTTTTCGTTTTCTTCTTTTTCTTCTTCGGAAATTTCTCCAAGCGGCTCGGCGGAGATTTCCGGAATCGCGTTTTCTGCGACATTTACGTCGGAGAAATCTGGCTCAGCGCTTTCTGGCTCGGCGTCATCGCGTTCCCGAGGTTCTGGGAGAATTGCGACGGGCGCGTCTGCGCGCATCGGGATCGCGGAATTTGCGGCGGTTCTGTTTTCGCGCAATCGTTCTTGGGCTTCGAGTGCGGCGCGGCGGCGTTCTTCGAGCATTCGGCGTTTGTATTCGTTGCGCTCGGCGCGAAGTTGGCGACGTCTTCGAAATTCTGCGGCGATCGTTTCCGCGATTGCGCGCGCGATTTTTTGCGGGCTCCAAAGCAGAAGCGAGCAGAAGCAGAACAGATAAATGATTCCGGCGAGCGTTGCCGTGCCGGCGATTCCGAGCGCGGGGCCGAGCAGATCGTTCAAGAGAAAATTCCCGAGTCCGCCGCCTGGTCCTTGCGGCATCGAGGAAATCGCGAGAAGTTTTTCGTCGGGCGTGTATCCGTAAAAATCGTCCGGAATGACGCGCAGGAGCACGCTTCCGGAAGTGAGCAAGAAAAACATCAGCGCGCTTTTCCAATACATGGAAACGTTTGCGCGCGAGCGTAGCATGTAGTAGGCGAAAATGAACGCGAACGCCGGCAGCATGAACGCGGCGATTCCGAAAAAGTTGAACGCGACGACGGCGAATGTCGCGCCGAGTTTTCCGCACAAATTGTGCTCCGCGAGATTGCTCCCGGTCGCGAAACATTCGAGAACGCCCTCGCAGCCAAAGAATGTTTGGCGGTTCGAAAACGAGATCAGCGCAATCAGCGTGAAGAGCCCGATCGCGAGAAAAATCGAGAACAGAAGCGGGTGCGACGTGCTGTTGAATTTTGCGGGTTCTTTGATTTCGGGAACGTTTTTCTGGCGCGCGGGCGTGGAATTTCCGTGGCGGATTTTTCGTTTTTTCGCTTGATGCATTTTTCGCAAAAATGATTTTTACAGCAGTGTCGGCTGGGAAATTTCTCCGGCGTCGCCGGCGGTCGGTTTCGGGCAGAGCGGCGTTCTCGCGTTTTCGCGCAAGTGGCGCGGCGGTTGCGAGACTTGCGACATCACGGCGTATGCGCGTTCTTTTTTGATGCGGTCGATCATGTCCTCGATTCGCATGCAGAGCCAGTCGTAGGAAAATTCCGTGTCGCGATAATCGTTTGGACCGTATCCGTTTACGCGCTTGGATTCTTGCAAAGAATCGTTTTGGCGACGCTCGGCGCGATTTCCCTGCGTGTAAACCGCGTATGCGAAACCGCCGCCTTTGCGCACGACGGAGAACACGGGAACGTCGCTCGGTCCGTCCGCGATGTAAACCATGTTTTCGAACGGCACTCGCCGATCCGAGGCGCGCACGACCGCGTTTACGTCGATTTCCGGATTTTTGTTTGAGCCTTTGTTGATTTCGAAAATGAATCGCGTCTTGATCGTGTTGTCCACCATTACGCCGATTTGCGAGATTTCCGTAGATTCTTCGAGAAGGTGCAAAGCTTGCTGATCCGAGTAATGCGGCGGCAGTGGCTGTTCGATAAATTCGCAACCGTAAATCCCGTCAACGTGCGACGCGAGCGCGCTTCCGCGTATCATTTCCGCGAGCCCGGTGCTCACGATGTAGTGTTCGAGATCGATGTCGAGATTTTCGCGTGCGCCGAGCGTTTTCGCGTATTCGCGCAGTTTGTCGAAAACTTCGGGAACGCCGGGACAGAGCACGATTCGCGCGCCGAGTTCGCGCAGTTTTTTATTCGTGAGCCCGCGCAAAGGTCCGTTTTTTACGTAGCTCAAAAGGTGATTGAGGTAAACGGTGTCTTTGGAAACGTGGATTCCTTGGCGCGCGTAAATTTCTGGCAGCTTGTTTACTTCGTCCCAAAAATTGCTTTCGTCGATTCCGTATTCGGCGAAAAGTGGCGTCTGCATGTATCCGGGCGTAATCGTTTTGTCGAAATCCCAAATGCAGGCGAGTGTGTGATGCGTGCGCAAATTGATGTCTGTTTCCATGGAAAAATTAGAAAGAATTTCCGTAGATTGAACCATTTCGCCCGCGTCCTTGCAACGCGCGATGCGCGCCGTCGCCTCGCGCGATACTTATTTTTCGCGCCGACGGCTCGTTGTCACGCAATACACGCCGGCGAAAATCATTAGCGCGGAAAGGATTTTCGAGAACGAAAGCGTGTCTTGCAACATCGCGATTGCGAGCAAAGAGGAAACAATCGGTTGCGCGTAATTATACATGCTCGCGGTCGTCGGGCGGATGTGTTTCACCGCCATCGGAATCAAAAGATACGTGATAAAAGTCGCGCCGACGAAAATGTAAATCATTCCCGCGACAGCTTTTGCGTCGAGCGCGCCACGAAACGCGTCTGCGGAAACCATTCCCGAGAAATTGAACGGGAGCAGAAAAATCACGGCGAAAAGGAACATCCATTTCATCAGCGTGACGGCTTGGTATTTTTCCGAAAGCGGTTTCGAAAAAACAAAATAAACCGCGTAGCAAAGCGCGCTCGCAAACGCGAGAAGGTTGCCGAGCCAGTTGCTTTGCGAGTCGTTCGCGCCGCTGGATTGCGCAGACGTTATCAGCCAAATCGCGCCGGCGGCTCCGAGCACGACTCCGAGTGCTTTGCGCAACGTAATCGGCTCTTTCAAAATAATCGCGGCGAAAATCATCACGATGATCGGAGTCGCCGTCACGATTACGGAAGCGTCGATCGGCGAAGTCAAACTCAGCCCGCGAATGAAAAACATTTGGTTGAGCGCGACGCCTCCGAGCGAGCACACGGCGAGCATTCCGATTTCTTTCAGCGAAAGGCGTTCTCGCGGGAAGAAAAACGACGCGAGCCAAAACAGCGTTCCCGCGACAAGCATTCGCAACATCGTGTGCAATTCCGGCGAAAGGTGCTCGCTCAGCATCCATTTCGAAATCGGCGTATTTATCGCGAACATTACGTTCACGAGCAAAATTATCGAGTGCCCTTTGATGCGTTCTTTGGTCATGGAAAAAATCTCGCGAAAGGAAACTCCGCCACGCTTTCGCGCGCAACAAAAATGCGTTCCCAGGAAAATCCTCGGGAACGCATTTTGCTTTGTCGGAAAAATTCCGCGCTCGCGCTTAAACGAGCGGGAAATCTTTCGCGGCGTTCGGCGCGGTCGCGAGGTCGAGCGGTTTCGCCGTCGCCCAATCGCCACGCGTGAAGTCCGGAATGACGACCGGCATCGAGCCCATTTCGACGGAGCGCGCGGAAAGCTCGATGAGCGAGCTCCACGCCGCGGTGTCGTAAACGGTCATGTCCGGCGTGATTCCGCGGCGGACGCAATCGAGCAGGCGGTAGCTCATGATGTAGTCCATTCCGCCGTGTCCGGAATTTTTGGCGCGTTCGCCGATTTGTTTCCAAAGCGGGTGCTGATACATTTCGTGCATCTTCGCGAAATCGTCTCTGCCGAGCCAGGCGTGGCTACCGTTTTTCGTGCTCAAACCGTATTTTCCCGGCATGTCGAGCGCGAGGCGCGCGGGATAATCGAAGAACGTGCCGCCCGTGCCCGTGAGCGCGTTGATGCGCGAGTAGGGACGTGGAGAAACGACGTCGTGTTGGAGCATGATCGTGCGCCCGAGAGCCGTTTTGATGAGCGTCGTGTTCATGTCGCCGCAGATGTATTTTTCTCCGTCTTGGCGTCCTTTATTCGGGCGTTCACGGTCGCGATATGCGGTGAGGTTCGCTTCCGGCGAGCTCATCGAGACGAGGAAATTCATCTTGTCGCCGCGATTGATGTTGAGATATTGGCAGACGGGTCCGAGACCGTGCGTCGTGTAAAGATTGCCGTTGAGGACTTTGTGATATTCGCGACGCCAGTCGCCTTCCGTTCCTTCCCAGAAAAGCATGGAGCGAAGGTCGTGAATGTAGGCGCATTCCGCGTGCGTGAGCGTTCCGAAAACGCCTTCGCGCGCCATGTTGAGCACGAACATTTCGCTGTCGCCGTAGCAGCAGTTTTCCATGATTACGCAGTGTTTCTGCGTGAGCTCGGAGGTGTTGACCAAATCCCAGCATTCATCGACGGTAACGGCGGAGGCGACTTCGATGAACGCGTGCTTGCCGCATTTCATCGCTTTTACCGCCATCGGGACGTGCCATTCCCACGGCGTGCAGACGTAAACGACGTCGATGTCGTCCTGCTCGCAAAGTTTTTCAAACGCGTTTTCGCTTCCAGAATACACTTTCGGCGCGGGATCGTTCGGGCGTTTGTAAATGCAGGTTTTCGCCGCTTTTTCCGCGCGCGCGGGATCGATGTCGCAAACCGCCGTTACTTGCGAGAACGGTGTGTTGAGAACGTCTCCGAGCAAGCCCCAGTATCCGCATTTATCGACCGGTGTGTCTTTGTTGCTCGGGTAATATCCGAGCCCGCGCTGACCGAGCCCGATGACTGCGACGCGGACTTTTTCGAGCGGATTCGTTGTCAGATCGTGCACCGGTTTTGCACCCGGGAGGCGCGGACGCGTTTCCGTGATTGCGTTGTCGGAGCGGACTTTTCCGAAATCCGCCGGCGCGTGGTTTTTCAAAATCGAAGCGTTGAGCAAAGACGGTGCGACGGCGAGACCGGCGCCAGCGATTGCGGCTTTTTTGATAAAATCACGACGGGTATTTTTGTTGTTTTGCATAATTTTTATTTTGGTTGAAGGGGGTGAAAATATTTCTGTTCAGCGTAAAAAAACACGCGGGTAAATGCGAGATGAAATTACGGCTCGAAATCGTGCGCCTTGCTCGGAAACGCGATTTCGCGGAAACAAAAAACGTTCCCGAAAATTTCTCTTGGAAACGTTTTTGTCTGCGGATTCGCGCCGGCTTAGTAAACGTCTTTCTGGTAGCGACCTTCTGTGCGGAGAGCTTTGAGCTTCGCCGCTGCGTCTTCCGCCGAAAGCCCGCCGTGCTGTTGGAAGATGTCGAGCAACGCGGATTCGACGTCTTTCGCCATGCGTTTTGCGTCTCCGCAAACGAAGAAATATCCGCCTTCGTCGTTGAGCCATTTCCAAATTTCCGCGCCGGCTTCACGGATTTTGTCCTGCACGTAAATTTTGTAATCTTGGTCGCGAGACCACGCGCAATCGAGACGCGTGAGCAATCCGTCCGCGAGCGCTTTTTCCCATTCCGCTTGGTAGAGAAAATCGGTTTTGACGCGCTGATCGCCGAAGAAAAGCCAGTTTTTGCCTTTCGCGCCTTTTGCCGCGCGGTCTTGCACGAAGCTGCGGAACGGCGCGATGCCAGTTCCGGGACCGACCATGATCATCGGCGCGTCCAAATCCGCCGGAGGGCCGAAGTGCGAATTCGCCACGAAAACGGGCAATGCGGGCGAGCCGACGGGCGCGTATTCGCCGAGGAACGTCGAGCAAACGCCGTCGCGCGCGCGTCCGTTTGTCTCGTAGCGGACGACGGCGACTGTCAGGTGCACTTTGTCTTTTCCGACAAAATTCGGGCTGGACGAAATCGAGTAAAGGCGCGGGAGCAGTTTGCGGAGTTGTTCGACAAACGCTTGCGCGGAGACTTTTACGGAATCGAATTCTTCGCCGAAATCGGCAACGTGGCGTGCGTCGATCCAGGCTTTTTGCGCGACTGCGTCTGGGTTTGCGAGAATTTCCGCGAGCGCGGATTTTTGCTTTTCGCACGCGAGATTGTCGCAGACGAATTGCGCGAATTTTTTCGTGACCGCGCCGAGTGCGAGCTGTGTCGTGAGCGCGTCGCGAAGCGGAATCGCGACTTCAGTTTTCGGAAGCGTTACGCGTTCGTCGCCCGCGAAGTTGTATGCTTTGAGCACGGCTTCGACGAGTTTGTCTGTGTTGCGCGGATACACGCCGAGCGAGTCGCCGGATTTATAGACGAGCCCGCTGTCGCCGAGATCGATTTCGAGATGGACGGTTTCTTTCTGCGATTCCGGCGCGTTTGCGCGGGAACGCACGGCGAGCGTCGCGAGATAAGGATTTGTTTTGTCAAAAACACAGGTTTTTTCGTCTGCCATGATGAGTCTTTCGATAGGTTTGATTTGTTGTTTCAGTGTTCGACACTATGACAAAGTTTGCTCGGGAACGGAATACAATTTTGCGCGTTCGTTTCTTCGCGTTTTTGAAAATCGACTTGCGCGCGCGTGCGTGTTTTCATTTTCCACAAAATGCCGGAAGGAAAAAAAGTCCAAAAAATGTTCGCCGGAATCGCCAAGCGATACGACCTCGCGAACAATCTTCTAAGCGGAGGAGCGTGCCGTTGGTGGGCGCACAAACTCGTAAAAACCGTCGCGCGCGAGCGTCCGCAAAAAATCGCGGATCTCGCGACCGGGAGTGGCGACATCGCGTTCGCGCTGAAAAAAGCCATGCCCGATTCCGAGGTGCGCGGATACGATTTTTGCGAAGAAATGCTCGATGTCGCGCGCGCCCGCGCAAAACTTCCCGCCTCGGGAACGCGCGCCACGGAAATCGATTTTTCCTACGGAGACTGTATGCGGCTCGACATCGCGGACGAGTCCGTCGATGCGCTGACGATCGCCTACGGAGTCCGCAATTTCGAAAATCGCGCGCGCGGGCTTCGCGAGCTTTTCCGGATTTTGAAACCCGGCGGGCGCGCGTTCGTTCTCGAATTTACGCAGCCGGCGACGCTTTTTCGCCCGTTTTATTATCTTTATTTGAAACTCGCGCTTCCGCTGATCGCGTGGCTCATCACGGGCGATCGCAGAGCATACGATTATCTCGCCGGCTCGATCGAGTCGTTTCCGCCGAAAGAAAAACTCGCAGAGGAACTTCGCGCGGCGGGTTTTCGCGACGTGCGCGCAATCGGGCTTACGTTTTCGATTGTCGCGATCCACACGGCGAAAAAATGAAAACCGGGAAAACGCCGTGGTAAGAACGAATGTAATGCGCCTGTTAGATGTCGCGAAAATTGATTACATCGCGCACGAATACGATCCTGAACTCACGGACGGAAACGCCGTCGCCGCCGCGCTCGGAGAAGATCCGGATCGCGTTTTCAAAACGCTCGTCACGACTGGACACGACGGTGCGCACTACGTTTTTTGCGTTCCCGTAAATCAGTCTCTCGACTTGAAAAAAGCCGCGAAATCCGTCGGCGCGAAAAGCATCGAAATGCTCAAACAGCGGGATTTGCTCGCGCTCACCGGATACGTTCACGGCGGTTGTTCGCCCGTTGGAATGAAGAAACCGTTCAAGACCGTGATCAACGACACGGCGGAACTTTTCGAGACGATAATCGTCAGCGGCGGGCGACGCGGATTTCAAGTCGAGCTCGCGCCCGGCGCGCTTGGCGAATACGTTCCCGCAGATTTCGCGGACGTTATCGCGTGACGAAAATCAGTCGATAAGAAACACGAAAAGCTCTTTCGGCCCGTGCGCGCCGAGAACGAGAATGCGCTCGATATCGCCCGTGCGCGAAGGTCCGGTGATGAATCCGAGGCAGTCGGGAAGATTTTCCCCGTATTTCTCGCGAACGTGCGCGTAAGCGTCTGTCAAATCGCCGACGAGTTGAGATTTTTTCGCGAGAACGATGTGGACGGGCGGAAGAATCGCGAGCGCGCGCCCGCCACAGGCTTTCGACGAAAACATGACGCTTCCCGTTTGCGCGACGAGGCATTCGCATTCCGAAATTCCGACGTCCACGGCTTCGAGCGCGTGTTTGTCGTAGCCGAAATCGGTGTAAATCGGCTCGACGTCGTTTGCGTAAATCGGAGTCGCTGGCGCGCGGACGACGGCGTCGCAAAGTGGCGCGTGGTGCGTGGCGATTTTATTCCAACCGCGTTCCGCCCGGAGTGTGTCGAGTTTTTTCTGCGCGTCTTCTATGCTTGCGCATTCGACTAATTTCCCGGCGAGTGCGGCGAGGTTTTTTGCAAAAATTTCTCCGCGTTCCGCAGACGTCGTTCCCGCAGGCGGCATGGCGTCGCGGAAATCTCGCGAATATTCTTTCGCGGGAACGTTTTCGTGGCGTCCGTAAATTTGTGCCGGAGTCGGCGCGGGCGCGCGCAGAGCTTCGCGTATGCGGGAAAGGATTTTTTCTTTCGAGTCGGTCATGATTTTTTTCCTGCGGAATTTTTATTTTTTGTCTTTCCGGTGTTTTGCAAATTCTTCGCGGAAAGACGTTTTCGGCGGTGGCGGAAGATCGCGCGTTCCCGTCCAGCCGTGGAGAAGCGTTCCCGGGATTTTCCCTGCGAGATTTGTCAGCGGGGCGAAAATTTTCGCGAGTTTGAACGTGAGCGCGTAGAGTTTCGGCGAGGCGAAAATCGTATTGAACGCGAGGAAAATTCCTTTCCAAAGCGGGCTCGGAGAAAGGCGCGTCGCGTTGCGGCGGTTTTGCAAAAGATGGTCGTGGATGTCGATTTTAACCGGGCAAATTTGTGTGCACGCGCCGCAGAGCGACGACGAAAACGACAAGTGTTGCCAATTTTTCAGCCCGCGCAAATGCGGCGTGATCAGCGATCCGATCGGTCCTTGATACGTCGTGCCGTAGCTGAGCCCGCCGATGTTTTTGAAAACCGGGCAAACGTTGAGGCACGCGCCACAACGCATGCAGTGGAGCGCGTCGCGATGTTCCGCGTCTGCGAGCAGGGCGGTGCGATTGTTGTCCAAAAGCACGACGTGGAATTGCTCTGGCCCGTCGGGATTTTCTGCGGATTTCGGCCCGCCGTATTGCGTGTTGTAGCCGGTGAGCGGTTGCCCCGCGCCCGCAGTCGCGAGCATTGGCAAAAACAGCGCGAGGTCTTCGAGCCGAGGAACGACTTTTTCGATTCCGACGAGCACGAGATGGATTTTCGGCAACGCTGCGGAAAGGCGAGAATTTCCCTCGTTTTCCGTGACGGAGACCATTCCGTCTTGCGCGACGATGAAATTCGCGCCCGTGATTCCCATGTCGGCATCGACGTATTTTTGGCGCAAATATTCTCGCGCGATCATCGTCAGCTCGGCGGGATCGTTCGTGTCGCGGGAACGAATATTTTTTTGGAAAAGCGCGTTTATTTCGTCGCGTTTTACGTGCATGCACGGGAACACGAAGTGGAACGGCGGCTCGGCGCGGAGTTGTTGGATAAATTCGCCGAGGTCGCTTTCTACGACTTCCGTTCCTGTGGCTTCGAGTGCGTCGTTGAGGTGGATTTCCTCCGACGTCATGCATTTCGATTTTATGATTTTTTTGACATCGTTGTCCTTTGCGACTTTCAAAATGTAATTGCGCGCTTCTTCCGGCGTGCTCGCGAAAAAGACTTTTCCGCCACGAGCTTCGATTTTTTTCGCAAACGTTTCGAGATTGTCCGCGAGGTTGCCGAGTGCTTCGTATTTCGTCTGCGCGGCACAAGTCCTGGCGCGTTCCCAGTCGCGAAACGTGTTGCGGTTTTTGTCGCGCGCGACGTAATACCCGCCGAGTGCTTTGTAAACGAAGTTGCGTCGGTCGGAATTGCCTGCGGCGTCTCCGCTGTTTGTCTTAAATATTTTTTGCGGCGTTGGCATTTGTTTGAATTTGAAAATTATAAATTAAAATCGTTTTTTGCGGCGACGCTGAGGTTTTCGTATTGCTTGCTCAAAGATTCGTAGCTCAGAAAAGAAACGCGCTTGTTGTTTTTGTCGTTCAAGTCTTTGAATGCGACGCAATTCAACTTTTTGTCGAATTCGTCTTTTCGTTTGGCGTCCGCCACAATCACCATTCTGCACGCGAAATCCTGCAAATCGCAAAATTTCACCAACGAGTTTTGAATGTCTGTGCTGTGCTCGATTTCGAAAAGCGAGTGCGGCATTTTTCGTTCGTTGAACCAGACGACTTCGTGCTGTTCCATTTTTTTCCGAAATTAAAATGAGGCTAAAATTTCTGCGATGTGGATTGCTTTGAACGGGAGGCGGTTGCGGGAAGCGTATCCGCCGATGTTCATCAGGCAGGAGGCGTCGAGCGATGTCACGTATTCCGCGCCGGTTGCGACAATCGATTCCGTTTTTTTCTCGACCATCGCGGAAGAAATTTTCGGGAATTTTACGGAAAACGTTCCGCCGAAACCGCAGCAGGATTCCGCCTCGCCCATTTCGACGAGTTCGAGCCCTTTGACTTTTTCCAAAAGCGCGCGCGGCTCCTGCTTGATTTTGAGCATTCGCAAGCCGTGGCAGCCGTCGTGAAAAGTCACTTTGTGCGGAAACGTTGCCCCGAGGTCGGTGATTCCGAGTTTGCCGACTAGAAATTGCGTGAGCTCAAACGTTTTTTCCGCGAGCGCGCGAACGCGAGGTTCGAGCTCCGTGCCTTTGAAAAGATCGATGTAGCCGTCTTTCATCATCGCGACGCACGAGCCACTCGGTCCGACAACGACTTCCGCGTTTTCGAAAATTTCGAGTGCACGCAACGCACTTTTTCGCGCTTCGGGCCAAAAACCCGTGTTGAACGGCGGTTGCCCGCAACACGTCTGTCCCTGCGGAAACACGACTTCGTGCCCGAGTTTTTCAAGGATTTTGACGCATGCCATTCCCGCGTCCGGGAAATATTGGTCGATGAAGCAAGGGATAAAAAGTGTAACTTTCATTTTTCGCCATTAAATCCTTGTCTGCGCGAAAAGTGAAGCGCGCTTTCGATTCGCGGAAAAGTTTTGCGAAATCGTCCCCGAGCGTCCGCGAAAACGCGTGTCTTATATTTGGAGGAAAGACGAGGAAAGAATTTTTGGCTTCTTTCCTTTGGCGCAAAGGTATAGCGTAGCGGGGCTTAAAAAACAGCCAATTATGAAAAAAATCATCTCGTTATTAGGCGTTCTCGCCATTGCTCCGATCATCAACGCGCAAGCGGAAGCGCCCGCGCAAAATGCTGCGCCCGCCGTCGTCGCGTCCAAGACTTCCACGCCTGCTGGCTGGCTCGACGATTTCGCCGCCGCGAAAAAGCAAGCCGCGAAAGAAGGCAAACTCATTCTCGCGGATTTCTCTGGTTCCGATTGGTGCCACTGGTGCGTTCGTTTGGACGAGGAAGTCCTTTCGAAAGAAGAATTTCAAACCGCCGCGAAAGAGAAATTCGTTTTGCTGTTTATCGATTCTCCGCACGACAAATCGAAACTTTCCGAGACGGCGAAGAAGAACAATCCCGCCCTCGTGGAAAAATACGGGATTCGCGGCTTTCCGAGCGTGTTGATTCTCTCGGAAAACGGCGATTTGCTCGAACAAACCGGCTATCGTCGTGGCGGTCCGCAACCGTATCTCGCGCACCTCGACGAACTCGTCGAGCAGAGCCGCGCGATTATCGAACTTTCAAAAGAGCTCAAAACGCTCAAAAAAGGCACGCCCGAGCGCGCGCGCAAAATCGATTCCGTCGTGCGCGAATTGTCCGTGCGCGCCCAAGTCAAGCACGACGCTCTCGTGCAGGAAGTTCTCGATTTCGACGCCGACGGTGCGCTTGGGCTCCGCAAAAATTACCCGTATTTCACGGAATTCCTTCCGCAGGAAAAACGCGTTCGCGAGCTGAATGCGGCGATGGAAAAAGAGCTCATGGGCGTGCTTTCCGCGCTTCCGAAAGAGCAGGCGGAAAATCGCGAAATCGCTGCCGCGAAAGCAAAAGAAGTTCTCGCAAAATATGTCGATGGCTTCAAAAAACTCCGCGCGGAAACGCTCGAACTCGACGAAAAGTCTTCGGATCCAGTCGTCAAAAGCTCGTTCAAAAACCTTGCCGCGAAGTTGGGCAAAGTCATCGATTTCGCCGAGGGCAAAACAAAGTAGAGCGTCGCAAAATAACGCTTTCGCAAACGCCGCGCCTCGTGAGCAATCCGAGATGTGGCGTTTTTTTGCATGCGATTTTTTTTGCGGGAACGCGCGAAAAGGGATACGTTCTCGCGAACTATGAAAAAGAACAAAGCTTCTTCTATCGGCAAAAAATCTGCCGCGAAAACGGACGTGCTTTTGTATGCGTCCCCGAATAATTCCGCAGACATGCGCTGGTTTGCGCATTACGCGTGCGGCGATCCGTTCATCGCGTTCACGGCGAAAGGCAAACGCATTGCCGCGATTACGGTGCTCGAAATCGTTCGTTGCCGGCGCGATTCCAATTTCGACGTCGTTCTCGACATGGGCGAGGAAATGGCGAAGGTGCGCGAGACGCAGCCAGACGCCGGCGTTCCCGAGCTCATTGTCGCGCTCGCGAAAAAATACAAAGTCGAGTCGTTCATCGTTCCCGCAGATTTTCCCGCCGGGCTTTTTGTGATGTTGCACAAACTCGGGCTCAAACTCGAAGTCGGCGGAACGCCGTTTTTCCCGCAACGCGTAATTAAAACGGAAGAAGAACTCGACAACATTCGCGCCGGCAATCGCGCTTCGTGCGCGGGTTTCAAGGCGGTGGAAAAAATCCTCAAAGAATCCACGATCGACAAAAAAGGTTTCGTCGTTTACCAAGGAAAAACTCTTACCTCGGAAACGCTCCGCATGGCGATCGAGCACGCGTGCCTCGACGCGGGCGGAATCAACGTCGAAGGGCTCATCGCGGCGTCTGGCGATCAAGGCGTGGATTGCCACTGTTCCGGCTTCGGTCCGATCCGGGCGAATACGCTCATCGTTTGCGACATTTTTCCGCGCATCGCGGCGACGGGATATTTTGGCGACATGACGCGCACGTATCTCAAAGGCAAAGCTACGCCGGAGCAACGCAAACTCGTCGATTCCGTAAAAAAAGCGCACGATGCCGCGATCGCGGAAATCAAAGCGGGCGTTACCGGCGTGAGCGTGCACAAATCTGCGGCAGAATTTTTCAAAAAACTCGGCTACGAAACCGGCTACAAAGACGGGATTCCGACGGGATTTTTCCACGGACTCGGGCACGGCGTCGGGCTCAACGTTCACGAGGCGCCGAATCTTGGCGGGCGTTCGCTCACGGAAGAGAAACTCCGCGAGAACATGGTCGTCACGGTCGAGCCAGGGTTGTATTATCCGGGCGTTGGCGGGTGCAGAATTGAGGACGTTGTCGTCGTGAAAAAAGGCGGTTGCGAGCTTCTTTCGAAGCACCCTTACAAATGGGAAATCGCGTAGCGTAAATGGCGCGCGCGGGAACGCATTCGTCGATAATCGACGCGGCGGAGTCGCTCATCGAACGGCTCGACCGCGTCGCGCGCGTTTCCCGTGGCGTTATGAAAGCGAATGCGCGCTCGCGTTCGCGCACGATAAAAGTCCTGCGTCTGAACGGCGGCTGGCGGCTCACGGTTGTCGCGAAAAACGCCAAGCAGGAATTTCACCTTTTTGACATTTCGCTCGAAGAAATCTCGCAAATCCTCGCGGACGACGAGTTTGATTCTTTTGAAAAAATTATCCCGCGCGAGTAGCGGCGCGGGAACGTGCTCCGCGCCGGAATTTACTTCGCGAGCTGTTTTTCGACGGCTTTGATTTTCGTCCACATTTCCGGAATGCGCTGTTTCAAAACCATGAGTTTTTTCGCAAGCGCGAGCGGAATCGCGGGCGAGTCGAGCATTACCGAGCCCTCGGGAACGTCTGCGAGAACGCCGGCTTGCGCGCCGATCGTCGATTTGTCGCCGATTTTGATGTGCCCGGCGAGTCCGACTTGTCCTGCGAGCGTGACGTAATCGCCGACGGTCGTCGAGCCTGCCATTCCCGCCTGCCCGCAGATGAAGCAGTATTTTCCGATGACGCAGTTGTGTCCGATTTGGACGAGATTGTCGATTTTCGTTCCTTTTCCGACGCGCGTCGATGCGAAGCGCGCGCGATCGATGCACGAGCACGCGCCGACTTCGACATCGTCTTCGAGAACGACGTTTCCGATTTGCGGGATTTTTTCCGTTTTGCCGTCAACCGGGACGAATCCGAATCCGTCTGCGCCGATAACAGCGTTTGGCAAAATGTGCACGCGGTTTCCGATTTGCGTGTAGGAACCGATGCGCGCGCCGCTTTCGATGTTGCAATCTTCGCCGATTTGGACGGCGTTTCCGAGCGTCGTTCCCGCCGCGAGAACGCTACCTTTGCCGACAGACGTTTTCGCGCCGACGACGCAAAACGCGCCGATGTGCACGCCTTCGCCGATTTGCGCGGACGGATCGACGACCGCGCTCGGGTGCGTTCCCGCGGGCGGTTTTTGCCAAAGTGCGGCTTCGATTTGCCCGCAAATCAGAGCGAGCGTGTATGAGGGTTTTTCGACGAAAATGTATGCCTGGTTTTCCGCCGGCGCGCTCCCGACGTAATCTGCGGGAACGAGAATCGCGGACGCGCGACAGCTCGCGACTTGCGCGTGGTATTTCGGATTTCCGAGAAACGCGAGATCGCCTTCTTTGGCGGAATCGAGCGAGCCGATGTTGGAGAGAAGCGCGGTCGTCGAGCCTTCGATTTTTATCGGGTCGATGACGTTGCAAAGTTGTTCGAGCGTGAATGCGAGAGACATTTTTTTATGCAGGGTTCGGGGTTAATGAAATTTTCAGTTTGTAAGTTTTTTTATGAGTCCTTTGGAATTTCGTCCGTTGGACTCGATTTCTTTGAGGCGCGAGGGCGGAAGTTCTGCGGGCGCGGCGTCCGCGAAATTGCAGACGCTTTTGAAGAAGCCGTAAGTCTGCGTCGTAAACGTGATGAGGGATTTTATTTTGCGTTCCCGAGCGACAAATTCCGCGTATGCGACGAGTTTTTGCCCGACGCCGCGATCTTGGTAAAACGGCTGGACGTAAACGCTGCACACTTCGAGCGTGTCCGGCGCGTCCTCGAATTTTCTCAGACAAACGCAGCCGATGAGGCTTCCGTCGATTTCGTAAACAAAATAATCTTCCGTGTGTTGCTCGATGTGGTGAAGCGTGCGCTGGACGAGGGATTTGTTTTTCACGGCGTTTTTCGTGATCGCGTAAATCGCGGGCGCGTCTTTTTTCTTCGCTGGGCGAATGCAATCGTAATCGTTTGCGTGGATCATCGAGCCGGTGCCGACGTTGTCGAAAATTTCCGCGAGCAGTCCGCCATTTGTGCGCCCGTCGAGAATGTGCGCGCGCTGTGTGCCGTTTTCGAGCGCTCGGACGGCGAATTGCGCTTTGCCGCGCAGGCGTTCTTCGATTTTCACGCTCTTTTTTTTGAGCACGGAAACGAGGTCGGGAAGGTTGATGTTTACTTTGATTTCGCCGTCGATGACGAGCCCCGGGAACGGTGTCAGGTAAATGAGTTTTGACGCGCCGAGTGCGATTGCGAGATCGGCTGCCACGGAATCGCTGTTTGCGCGGAGCGAGACGCCGTCGCGGTCGCACAAAATCGGCGTGACGAGCGGGATTATTCCTTGCGCGAGAAGGCTTTTCACGAGCGTGGCGTCGATTTTTTCGACTTTCCCCGTGAGCATGCGGTCGATTCCGTTCAAGACTCCAACTTGCGTCGCGCGGATCGCGTT
>X285_Short_beaked_Echidna__coassemble_479_pt1 | contig 20612 bp, 15 predicted proteins | sample X285_Short_beaked_Echidna__metabat2_high_PE_001 | metagenome-assembled genome bin X285_Short_beaked_Echidna
TGCTTAAACGTGGCGGCTACGGAAAAGATTTTTCGCACCGCTTCGGAAACGTTCCCGCGCTCCCGCCACTCAAACCCGGCGTAAAAAGAATTTGGATTCAAGCCGTTTCCGTCGGCGAGACAGAAGCCGTCGCGCCACTTTTGCGCGAGCTCAAAAAACGCGCGGACGTCGAAGTCGTTTTGACGACGACCACGAGCACGGCATACAAAATTATTCGCGAAAAATACGCGGATCTCGTCGCCGCTTACGCGTGTTTCCCGATAGATTTTTTGCCGTTTTCGCGCAAGGCGTGGCAGCGTTTCTCGCCGACGCTCGCGATTCTCATGGAGGGCGAACTTTGGCCTGAACATCTCGCGCAGGCGCGTGCGCGTGGCGTTCCAGTGTTGCTCGTAAACGCGCGGCTTTCGGACAAATCTTTCCGCCGCTACCAAAAAGTCTCGCCGATCGCGCGTCGGATTTTTGCGCAAATTGATTTCGTCTGCGCGGGCACGCAAAACGATTTCGCGCGATTTTCCGCACTTGGCGTTCCCGCAGAAAAAATCCAGCTGACAGGCAACATGAAATTCGATGTCGCGCCCGGAGACGCGTTTTCGGAAACGGATCGAGCCACGCTTTTCGGAGAAATTTTCAAAACCGGCAAAATCGCGCCAGTCATGCTCGGGAGCTCGACTTGGCACGGAGAAGAAGAAGTTCTCCTCGACGCGTTTGCGAAAGCTCGGAAACGCGACCCAGAGCTGAAATTACTCATCGTCCCGCGCCACGCGGAACGGCGCGCGGAAATCGCCGCACTCATGGAAAAAACTCCGTGGAAATGGTATTTGCGCTCGCAAACGAAACCGGAAGACGTGCCGGAAGGCGCAGACGTCTGCGTCGCGGACACGACCGGGGAACTCCGCCGGCTCACGCAACTCGCGACCGTCGCGTTTGTCGGGAAAAGTTTGCCGCCGAACAAGGGCGGGCAAACGCCGATCGAGTGCGCCGCAATCGGCGTTCCCGTCGTTTACGGAACGGAAATGACGAATTTCCGTGATATTTGCCGCTCGTTAGAAGACGTCGGCGCCGCCGTGAAAGTGCGAGACGTCGCCGCTGTTGTCGCGAAACTCGGCGAGCTTTTGGACGATTCCTCGACGCGCGCGCGAATGTCCGCCGCCGGAAAAACTTGGCACAAAGGCAACCGTGGCGCGACGGGGCGGATTTTGGAGCGCGTTCGAAAATACATCGGATAACGTTTTCGAGCGTTTTCGTTCCCGCGTTTCCGAGCAGTTTTTTTCTTTTGTTTGAAAAATGAAGAGTTTATGCTTCTCGCCACTTATGGTTGAAAACGCCTTATTCTTTTTGTTTGCCGCATGGACGCTCGTGAGCGGGCTTTTGGTTATTGTAAACCGCAAGCCGGTCAATTGCGTCATGGCGATGATTCTCACCATCGTCGGCGTTGCCGCGAATTTTTTCCTGCTGAATGCGCCGTTTCTTGCGACGCTTTTGATAATGGTTTACGCGGGCGCGGTCATCGTGCTTTTCCTTTTTGTGATAATGCTGATGGATCCGGCTTTGAAGCCGCTTAAATCCGGCTGGTTCAAGACGGCGTTCGGCGGCGCGGTTTTCCTCGCGCTTTGCTCGGCGGGCGCGGTTTGGCTTTTCAATTTCTCGGGAGCGATTCCGGCGGAAATTACGGCAAGTGCGGGTGCGCTTCCTTACTCGGCAGACGCTAAGGCGTTTGGCGCGATGCTTTTCTCGGGAAAATACGTCGTTCTCGTGGAAGTCTCCGCGCTTCTTTTGCTCGCTTCGATGGCGGCGGTTTTCATGCTTCACGAAAAGCGCAAAAACGTGGCGGAAATCGCCCAGTAAAAATTTAATTTTTCAGAAAAAATGACCTTGTCACACTTCCTCGTTCTCGCGGGACTTCTGTTCAGCATCGGGCTGACGGGCGCGCTCGTGCGCCGCAACATTCTCGTCGTTTACATGTCGCTCGAGATGATGCTCGCCTCGGCGATGCTCGCGCTTACGGCGTTCGCGAAATTTACGAACAACATGGACGGCGCGGTTTTCTGCTTTTTCATCATAACGATTGCTGCGGCGGAAGTCGCCGTCGGGCTCGCGCTCATCGTTGCGCTTTACCGCCGTCGTCGGACGGCTTCTCTTGACGAACTCAATTCCCTGAAAAACTGATGGACAACGCAACTCTTCTCCAACTGATTTTGTTGACGCCACTCGCGTCGGCTGTCATCTGCGCATTGTTTTTCCGCCGTTCCCGCAATGGCGCGCCGATCGTTTCCGTGGCGGCGGCGGGCGCGATTCTCGTGTTTTCCGTGATGCTTTTGCTCGGGCTCGATTCCGCAAATCCGTCCGCGAGCGCGTCGCTTCCGGGCTTCACGCTCGGCTCGTTCAAAGAACTCGAAACGTTCGGGCTCATGATCGACAAAAACGGCGCGACGATGCTCTTCGCCGTTTCGTTTGTCGCGTTTTGGATTCACGTTTTCTCCGTCGGTTATATGGACGACGACAAGGCGCGCGGGCGTTTTTTCACGGGATTGAGCGTGTTCATGTTCTCGATTCTCGGAATCGTTTTGGCGAAGAATTTGTTCATGACGTTTATTTTCTGGGAACTCGTTGGTTTTAGTTCCTACATGCTCATCGCGCATTATTTTGAGACGGATTACGCGGCGATGGCGTCCAAAAAAGCGTTTATCGCAAATCGCGTTGGCGACCTCGGTTTCCTCGTCGGCATCGTTCTTTGCTATCATCTTTACGGCACGACCGATTTCGCGCAACTCGCCGGGACGGAAAAATCCACCGCAGTCGGAATGCTTCTCATGTGCGGCTTCCTCGGAAAATCCGCGCAATTCCCGCTCCATGTTTGGCTGACGGACGCGATGGCGGGTCCGACGCCGGTTTCCGCGCTCATTCACGCCGCAACGATGGTCGCGGCGGGCGTGTTCTTCATGGTGCGCGTATTCTTTATGCTGAGCGATCCCGTGCTCGACACGATGCTGTGGCTTTGCGCCGGCATGGCGGCTCTCGCCGGGCTCGCGGCTCTCGGGCAGACGGACATTAAAAAATCTCTCGCGTATTCGACGCTTTCGCACCTCGGTTTTATGGGCGCGGCGATCGGTTTGAGAATGCCAGAAATCGCGCTTTTGCACATGGCGATGCACGCGTTTTTCAAGGCGACGCTCTTCCTCTGCTCCGGCTCCGTAATTCACGCGTGCCACCACGAGCAGGACATGACGAAAATGGGCGGTTTGCTCAAAAAAATGCCGATTACGGCGGCGGCGTTCATTGTCGCAGGGCTTTCGATTTGCGCGTTTCCGTGGATGGCGGGTTGGTATTCCAAAGACATGATCATCTCGGGCGCGTATCTCAGCGGAAACATGCCGGCGTTTGCACTTCTCGCGTTTGCCGCGCTCGGAACCGCGCTTTACATCGGGCGAATGTTTGTCATGGTTTTCTTGGGAAAACCGCACGGGCACGGCGCGGAACACGCTCGCGAGTCTTCGGTGTTTATGACGCTTCCGCTCGTCGTTCTCGGCGTGATTTTCTCGCTCGGCGCTGGCTGGTCGCTCGTTCCCGCAGAAAAACTTTCTTGGCTCGGCGGCAAGATGAACGCGCTTTTCCCGCAAGCGGCAACAGGCTCGTTCTCGCACGCGTATCACGATTTGCACGCGAAGCTCGCGGAGCAGAATCTCGTCGTGCCGATGCTTCTTCTCGGAATCGCGATTCTCGTCGTCGGGCTCGCGTTCTCGATGATTTACTGGCGCACTTCGGACGGGCAAGACACGCTTCGCCGCAAGCACCCGATGGTTTTCAAGGCGCTCGAATATCGTTATTTCGACACTTTTTACGCGTGGTATATCGCGAAAATCCAACAGCGTTTCGCGATGTTTGTCGCGCTTTTGGACACGGTATTTATCAGCGGGCTCGGAATGCGCGCGATCGTTGCCGGAATTCCCGCGACAATCGGCTCGCTCATTCGCCGCTTCGTTCACACGGGCAACGGCGCGGTTTCGGTTTTCTGGATCGCCGCTGGCTCAATCGCAATCGCCGTTCTTTTGGTGACGGGCGCGTTGAACGGACTTTTCCAATAACGAGATTTTCGGGAAAATTCCGCATAAAAAAACCGGAGACGCGAAAACGTGTCTCCGGTTTTTTGTGCGCGTTCGCGGGCAGGGAAGGGCGTTCGCGAACGTTTCCGCGCGGGATTAAATCCACTTTTTGTGGCGGAAAAACGCCAGCGTCGCGACGGAAGCGACAGCCATTACGCCGAGAAGTATGAAGTAGCCGTAGCGCGCTTTCAGCTCCGGCATAAATTCGAAATTCATTCCGTAAACGCCGACAATAAACGTCAACGGAACGAAAATCGCCGTGACGACCGTGAGGATTCTGATGATTTCGCTCGTGCGCCGTTCGTGCTCGGAATGGTAAAAGTCTTGGAGCTCTTGGAGAATCGCGCGCGAATGCTCCATTCGGTCGAAAGAGCGTTCCGTGTGGTCCGCGAGGTCGCTGAAATATTCTTCCATTTCTTCCGGAAATTCCTGCCCTTTGTATCGGCGGAAACGGCGGACGAGATCGCGTAGCGGGTAAACCATTCTGCCCATTCGAACGACGATTCGTTTCAGGCGGTAAATTGTGCGAATGTCTTCGCCGTCGGAATCGCCGTCAGAATCCTCGCGCACGGTTGCGTCTTCGAGATCGGAAATTGCGTCTTCGATTTCTTCGGAGAGCAGAAGGACGCGGTCCACGAGAGCGTCAATCAGCGTGTAGAGCAGATACGCGGAGCCCCAGCGACGGATTTTCCCGGAGTTTTCCGCGATTCGGCGTTCGATGTTTTCGAAAATCAGCTCGCGTTTTTCGTGGAATGAAATGAGGAATCCTTTTCCCGCGACAAACGAAATTTGCTGCCCCTTGGGTTGCATTTCTTCGACGCTCAATCGCACGGCGCGCGCGACTGCGAGAATGAGTTCGCCGTCGTCCGCCTCGTCGTATTTCGGGCGCGACCACACGGAAAGAATGTCTTCCTGCGTGAGCATCGGAATATTGAAAAGCGCGCCGACGATGTGGATCAACTGCGGGTCTTTCATGCCCATCATTTGCACCCAGACGACTCCGTCTTTTTTCTCTGCGTAGCGGGCGAGTTGGTCGATGTCGGAAAATTCTTCGAGCGAGTAGCCGAGTTCGTCGTAGCTCAAAACTCGGAATTGCGCGGCTTCGAGATTTTCGAACGGAGATTCGACGGGAAGTTGCCCCGGCTCGACGCCGATTTCGAGATCGTCATCTTCGTCCTCGTCTTCGGGAGCGATTGCGGCTTTTTCCGCAAACGACGGAAACGGTTTCGCCATCATCGCCGCCCAACGGCTCAGATTGCGCGAAAAGCTCCGGCGCAGTTTTGCGAATTCCGAGCGGCGTTTTTGGCGATTCATAATCTAATCTTCCTTTCAGCGTCAGACGGTGCGGGAAACTGAGCGTTCGAGCAAGACGACGTTTTCGCCGTTGCGGAAAAGCGAAATTTGCCCAGACGAGGAGACGACGATTGCGGCGCAGTCTGCTGCGATGGAAATCGCGCATGCGGCGGCGTGGCGCGTGCCGAGCCCGCCGGGGAGAGAAGACATGTTCATGCCCGCGCGCGCGGCTGTGATGAACGTTCCCGCGGAGTCGATTACGCCGTCTCCGTTGATGACGAACGCGCCGTCGATGAGCGCGAGTTCTTTCACGGTCTCGCTCATAAACGGGTTCAAAATGTTGCGGTCTTCCTCGCTGTATCCGTTGAACGGATTCATGATGAGCGGTTCGACAAACGGGCGCACTTTCTCGCGCTCGCCGATCACCATCATCGTGCCGACCGGTTTGCCTTCGCGCCCCTCGACCGCGAGCTCCGTCGCAACCGCGATTACGCGTTCGATTACTTCTGGGCGCACGTGCGCCGGCACGAGCGAGTTCGCCCGCGAGGTCATGACATTCGGAAATTCCCGCGCCACGTCGATTACCAAAATCGAGTCCAAATGGTCGCTTCTGTTTGTTCCGCCGAGACAGCAAATTCTGTCTGTCGGCTTGATAATTCCACGCATCAGCCCGATAAACATCGCCGCGCGGAGTTGCGACATACGGTGATTCGAGAACGAGCGCACGACGATTACTTCCGGCTTTTCGCCCTCGTCCGAGTGGTAATCGTAATTTTCCGACGAAACGATGATGATTTTGAAGCCCGCGTAAACGTATTTGTCCAACATCGGCGGGAGCTTAAACGTGTCCGCAAAAAACAGCATCACGTTGCATTTCGTGCCTTTCGCGAGCCTGCCGGCAGTTTGCCCGAAAAGGTGATTCGTCCCAGATTCGCTGTTGCGCGCCTGCTTGGAAACACCGCGAAAAAGTTGCGTGATTTCTTTGCGAAAATCTTTCAGCGTCTGCGTTTCCCGGAGGCGGGCGAGAAATTCCGCATCGTCGAGCTCGTGCACGATTTCCGCGAGAACGCTGTGGTAAAGGCGGCTTTTCTCAGACGCGATAACGAGAAAAATTATGTTCGGCGGCGCGAGCACGGGAACGGGCGCGGAAACGTTTGCTGGGCTTTTTTCCGCTGGCGCATTTTGCGGATTTTGCGCTGCCGGAAGCGTTTGCGTGGTCGGGTTCGCGACTGCGGCGGAAGCGGCGGGCTGCGCCGGAGACGCAGGATTTTGGCTCGCCGGTTTTGCGGCGTCCGAAGATGGATTTTGCGCAACTTGCGCGGGCTGGTTTTTTTCCGCATTCGCGGGAACGCTTTCTTGCGCGCCTTTGCGAAAACGCCCGATCGCGAAAATAAACGCCGCTCCGATTTGCGCACGCGTGTGCGGAAGCGCGATGAGGTCTCCGACGCGCGTTGGCATCACGGATTCGCGTTCGAGAAGGCTCTTGTTCAACGCGTCGCGCATCTGCCGTGGCGTGTCTGCGGGGAGCGCCATGTCGAGCAATTCGCCGAGCGCGGAAGAAAAATCCGTGCTTTTCAAATCCACGATTCTGTTTTGAGAAAGAAATCGGTCTATGCGCATTGCTTTTCGGAGTTGAGGGTTTTGTTTGGGCGGAAAAAAAGCAGGCGTTGCTCACGGCCTGCTTTTGAAGTTTTTTATCGTTCCCAGTCGAGGGCGCCTTTCTTTACTTCATACCAGAGACCGAAGATTACGATTCCTAAAAACACCGCAAGAGACCAAATTATGGACGTTCCCGCGCCGAGGAAATCTCGGTAAATCAACGCGCCCGGTATGAGAAAAACGACTTCGATGTCGAAAAGAATGAAGAGCATCGCCGTAAGATAAAAGCGAATCGAAAAACGCGGGTGCACAGTGCCTTCACCTTTGAGACCGCATTCGTAAGGAAGCGCCTGGTTTTTGTTGGATTTCCCGCGCTGCCCGACAATGTGGCTCGCGATGATAATCGCCACCGGGAGGGCGACACCGATAAGCGTTTGAATAAGAATTGGCAGATAATTCTCCTGCATAATGCGCGAAAATTTACTCGCATTGCTCCCGTTTAGCAAGCGCGTTCTCGCCCGTAAAATCGTTGGGAAAAGTTGGGGACGAAATCGTTGGGGACGACGCGTCCCGCGTCGTGGGAGACGTAAGGAAGTTTCCGTATGGAGGATTTCGCCCACGACGCAAGATGCGTCGTCCCCAACTTTTCCCCAACGATTTTCTACAAAAAAAACGTTCCCGAAATTTCTTTCGGGAACGTTGTCTGCACAAGTGTTTTTCTTGTGGTTTTTACATCATGTTTTCCGGGCCGTTGACGTGCGCGTTGACTTTGAGGCGAAGCGCGTTCAAGTGGATAAATCCGCTTGCGTCGTCTTGGTCGTATGCGTTTGTCGGGTCTGCTTCCATCGTTGCGATGTCTGGATTGTAGAGCGAGAACGGCGATTTGCGTCCTGCGATGTAGCAATTTCCCTTGTAGAGTTTTACGCGGACGGTTCCGGAGACGTTTTTCTGCGTCTCGGTGACGAGTGCTTGGAGGGCGAGTCTTTCTGGTGCGTACCAGAATCCGTTGTAAACGAGTTCTGCGTATTTCGGAATGAGGCTGTCGCGCAGGTGCATTGTGTCGCGATCCATTGTGATGGATTCCATTTGGCGGTGCGCGAAATAGAGGATTGCTCCGCCCGGTGTTTCATAAACGCCGCGCGATTTCATTCCGACGAAGCGGTTTTCGACCATGTCAACGCGTCCGATTCCGTGTTTTCCGCCGAGGTCGTTGAGTTTGAGCATGATTTCGAGCGGAGTCATTTTTTCTCCGTTGATTGCGGTGCAATTTCCTTTTTCGAAATCCATCGTGATGTATTCCGGTGTGTCCGGAGCGTCTTCCGGGGCGACGGAGAGTTTGAACATCGCTTTGTTTTCCGGCGCGAATGCGTCGAACCACGGGTCTTCCATGATTCCGGCTTCGTAGGAAATGTGGAGCAGATTTCTGTCCATCGAGTAAGGTTTTTTCATGCTTGCTTCGACGGGGAGCCCTTGTGCGACGCAGTAGTCGATCATTTCTTTTCGTCCCGGGAATTGGGCGCGGAACGATGCGTCGCGCCACGGGGCGATGATTTTGATGTCGGGAGCGAGTGCGGCGGCGGCGAGTTCGAAGCGGACTTGGTCGTTTCCTTTGCCTGTTGCGCCGTGTGCGATTGCGTCGCAGCCTTCGGCTTTTGCGATTTCGACCATGCGTTTTGCGATGAGCGGGCGCGCGATCGATGTTCCGAGGAAATATTGTCCTTCGTAAATTGCGCCTGCTTGCATCATCGGGAAGATGAAGTCGCGGGCGAATTCTTCGCGGAGGTCGTCGATATAAATTTTCGACGCGCCGGTTTTTTGGCTTTTTTCTTCGAGCCCGGCGAGCTCTTCTTTTTGCCCGACGTCTGCGCAGAACGCGACCATCTCGGCGTTGTATTTTTCCTTGATCCAGGAAAGGAGCACCGAGGTGTCCAATCCGCCTGAATATGCGAGAAGAATCTTCATGATTTTTTTGAATTGGTGAGTCGGCAATGATGCGCCTCGTCCGTTCGGAAATCAACGCGGATTTTGTCGCGCGTGCGCGCGGGCGCGTTTCCGTTATTCGCTGAGTGCGATGAGCGATTCGAGCGAGGGGTAATGCGCTGCCCAGTCCGACATATCGGGAATTCCGCCGACGAGCGTGTCGAAAAGTTCGCGTTTCGACTGTTTGAGTTTTTCGATTTTTTCCTCGATCGTTCCCGCGGAAACCATTCGGTAAACGAACACGCGTTTTTTTTGCCCGATTCTGTGGACGCGGTCGATCGCCTGTTCTTCCACCGCCGGGTTCCACCACGGATCCATCAAGAAAACGTATTCCGCGCTGTGCAGGGTGAGTCCGGTTCCGCCGGCGCGCAGGCTTACGAGGAAAATCGCTGAGCCGTCTGTGGCTTGAAAATCTTTTACGGGCGTCTCGCGATCGAGTGTTTTTCCCGTGAGCGTGAACAGGGGAGTGTCCGGAAAATTCTCGCGCAATGCCGCGAAAACGCGTTCGAGCAACATTACGAATTGGCTGAAAATTACGATTTTTCCGCCGTTGTCGATGATCTCGCGAACGCGTTCGAGGAGGACGGAAATTTTCCCGGAATGCCCGCTTTCGAGATCGGCGCAACCGGGCAAGAGCGCGGGATCGCACGCCGCCTGCCGCAAACGCATCAACAGTGTGAGCAGATTCGTGGGATTTTTTTGAAGCGCGTTTTCGGCGGAAACGTTTCGCGTTTTCGCGATTTCGCGGCTGGCGGCGAGCCCGTTGCGCACGAGTTGCGTGTATCGCTCGCGTTGCATTTGGAGCATCGGGCAATAGAGAATGTTTTGCGTTTTTTCTGGGAGTTCTTTTGCGACTTCGCTCTTTGTGCGGCGCAAAATGAACGGCGCGATTTGCGTGCGCAAACGTTCGAGAACTTCCGCAGAACGGTTTTGCCCGGCGAGAGATTCTTCGAGATCTTTGCGGCGTCCGAGAAGCCCTGGAATGAGGAAGCGGAAAATCGTCCACAAATCGAGATGGCGGTTTTCGATTGGCGTTCCCGTGAGCGCGAGCCGGTGCTCGGCGCGGATTTCGAGGCACGTTCGCGCGATTTTTGTCTGCGGGTTTTTTATGAATTGCGCTTCGTCGAGAACGGCGTATTTGAATTTTTGCGACGGAAGTTTCGTGGCGTGCCGACGGAGTTGTCCGTAGCTCGCGAGAACGATTTTCGCGCCGGATTTCTCAGCGTTTGCGCGGGCGAAATTTTCGTCTCCGCCGAGAACGGAAAAACTCATTTGCGGGAAAAATTTCCGGATTTCGCCCTGCCAAACGGGAACGACGGACGCCGGGCAAACGATGAGCGCGCGCGCGTTTTTTTTCGTGTCCATCGACAAAAGCGAAAGCACTTGGATTGTTTTTCCGAGCCCCATTTCGTCTGCGACGAGCGGGTGCGCCTTGCGTTCGAACATTCGCCGGATCCACGCGACGCCGCGCGCCTGATACGGGCGCAGAAAATCCGGCGTTCCCGCGAGCGGTTTCGGGCGCGCGAGGAATTTTTTTCGCCACGCCGAGAGGCGCGAATCCGGGGAAATTTTTGCCGCGTTTTCGTTGCGAAAAAGCGAGAGCAGCGTGTAAACGGGAATCCCGCGCGTTTCCGTATCGGGCCAATCGCTCACGAAACTTTGCGCGCGATTTTTGATCCGCACGACGCCACGCCCGGGAAGAAAAACCGACTCGCCGACGTGCGCGACGACGGTGCCGATTTCCTCTGCGGAAAGCTCTTCGCCACCGAGCGAAAAATTCCACGCGAGCGAAAATGCGTCGAACGAATCCGCGCGCAAAACGGCTTCGGCTTCGAGCTCGCGCGGCTCACTGCGAAACGTTTCCGCGTCTTGCGGATTTTCGATTTCGAAATGTTTTTGCCATTTGTCGAAATGCAAATTCGCGAACGCGCCCGCGAGCGCGATTCCGTGCACTGCGTAGCAGGCTTTTGCGGCGTCGTATGAGAAAAAAGCTTTTCTCGCAAACGTCGCGAGGCGCAGGAGTTGCGCGCGTTCGTCTGGGGAAAGTTCGTTGGCGGAAAGCGCGTTTTTGCCGAGCGCGGGAACGCTTGCGGAGCCGTTCTCGGGCGCGTTTTTGCTGGCGTTCTCGGAAACGTTTTCGAGACGCCATTTTGCGCGGCATTCGAGAGATGTCGTCCCAGCGGAAAATTTCAGCACGAGAGTTTTTTTCGGAAGCGCGGAAACGTTGCTGGCAGCGTTTTCGGGCGCGCGGATTTTCGGCGCGTTTTCGGGAACGTTCGCACCCGCCGGCTCCGCGCGGTTTTCCGGAAGATTCGGAAATTCTTCCCCGATAAATTCTTCTACGAAATACATCGCCGCGATCGCGAACGGCGCCGCGTCTGCGCGGTCTTGCATCGAAGTGCGCCAGTGCAAAAGCCCGCTTGCATCGACGGAAAAAATTATGTGCACGTCTCCGTCTTCTTCCGTTCGGAACTGAACTGCGGCGGTGCTGTCCTCCAAAAAAATCTCCACGGCGTGCGAAATTTCGCGATACAACGCGCGCCCTTTTTCCGCGTTTCCGCAGGCGAGAAAATCCTCCCAACGGCAATTCGGTTCCGTGGACAACCGCTCGCCCCAGCGTTCTATTGCGCTGAGGGAAAAGCTTTTCTTTGTCGGAGGAACGTATGCCATAAGAGAAAACGGACATTTCAAGATTTTCCGCGCACGCCCTCAAGCCTTAACGGGCGAGAACGTTCGCGTTTTCACTTTCCGTTTCCGAAGTTCCGTTTTATCGTTGCGGGAAATATGACAAATTCTGCTTCCAATGATCGAGTTCTCGCCCGCGATGTCGTCGCGACGGTTGTTCCCGCCGGCGATTCCGCGCTTTTGCCCGCGGGAACGAAAGTGAACATTACGCATCGGCTCGGCGGAAATTTCACCGTCGTTTGCGAAATCGGAATGTTCCGAATCCTCGGAAAAGACGCCGACGCGCTCGGAGAATCTCCCGATTCCGCCAACGGAAAAAACTCCGGAGAAACGACGGATTTCGGCTCGTTCGGCACCGCAGAACACCCGGGACACTCGGGCGCGCCCGACGCCGAAGCGATTTGGGACGCGCTCAAAAACGTTTTCGATCCAGAAATTCCCGTCGACATCGTAAACCTCGGGCTCATCTACAAAATGGAAATTGTCCCGCTCGGAAACGACAGATTTTCCGCCCAAGTCGCGATGACGCTTACCGCGCCCGGCTGCGGAATGGGTCCCGTAATCGCCGAAGACGCGCGAAATCGCCTGCTCACCGTGCCGGGCGTGCACGAGGCGCGAGTCGAAATCGTTTTCGAGCCGCCGTGGACGCAGGACATGATTTCCGAAGAAGGGAAAATGGAGCTCGGGCTGATATGAAGACTCCGAGCGATTCCGGGAAAATTTCCGCCGAAAAACTCTCCGCGCTTTGTCGCGCGCGTGGCGTAAAAATGCGCGTTTCTGTGCTCGAAGAAACCGACAGCACGAACTCCGACGTCGCCCGCGAGCTGCGTTCCCGAATTGCGGAAAATCCCGGCGTTCCCGTCGCCCCGTTTGCGATTTTTGCAAATTCACAGACTGCGGGGCGCGGACGCGCGGGGCGTTCGTGGGCGCGCGATTCCGCAGGAAATATCTGCGTCTCGTTCGGTTTTTCTCCGTCGATCGCGCCGGCGGAAATGGCGAATTTCACGCTTTGGATGGGCGCGTCGATTTGCGAAATGCTCGTGCGCGAACACGGCGTTCCCGCGTCGGTAAAATGGCCGAACGATCTTTTTTGCTCTGGGAAAAAATTCGCGGGAATGCTTACAGACGTTCACGTGGACGCCGCCCGCGTGCGTGGCGTGATTTTCGGAATCGGGCTAAACGTCGGGCGTGTGCCGGCGGAAGTCGAAAACGTCGCGACATCGCTCGCGCACGAAATCGGGCTTCTCGGGCGCGCGGCTCCGAGCGTCGAAGAAGTCGCAGCGGAACTCGTCTCGACGGTCGAAAACGCGGCGGAAAAATTTTTCTCGGGAACGTTCGCGGCGGAATTTCCCGCGCTTTGGGCGCGCCACGACATGTTGCGCGGGCGGCAAGTGCGCGCGATTTACGGAGAGGAATTTTTCGCCGGAATCGCTCGCGGAATCGACGCGCGCGGGCAGATTTTGATCGCTCCGGAAAACGTTCCCGGCGAGCTTCGCGCGTTTTCCGCCGGCGATGTTTCTTTGCGCGGGGATTTCTGAACGTTTGTCTTTCCGCGCGCGAAAATTCTCTCGCGTCCTGCATGTAATTTAATAACTTCGGGGAAATGAGTTTCGCGGAACAAAACAGCGTGAGCGTCGTGGCGGAATTGCAGGGACTTTTCGGTCCGGTTTCCGTTCCCGAGCAGGTTGTCCAAAAAATTTGGATGCGCGGAGATTTCCGCCGAGACGGCTTGCGGACGTTTTCCGGCGAGCCGTTAGAAATCGTTTCCGCGGGAACGTGGAACCGCTTGGACGGACCGGATTTTCGCGGAGCGGAATTCATAATCGGCGGCGTTCGCGTGCGCGGAGATGTGGAAATTCATTTTTACGCGGAAGATTGGTTCGCGCACGAGCACGACAAAAATCCGCTTTACGGAAACGTCGTTTTGCACGTTCTTTTGTTCCCGCCACGCGGAAGAAAAATGCCACTCGCGAACTCGCGTAATGAGAAGATGTTTACTTTTTTGCTTCTTCCGCACATGAAGCGCGACATCGAGGAATACGCGACGGACGAAGCGCTTTCCGCAATCGAAGGGCGCGGAGACGGCGGCGCGAGCGTTCTCGGAAAGTTGCTTGAAGTGCCCGCAGACGAGCGTTTCCGACTTTTGCGCAACGCCGCTTATACGCGCTGGGAACAGAAAAAACGCTTCATGGAAAAACGACTCGGCGCGGCAGGCAATTGGGAAAACGTCTGCCACCAACTCGCGTTAGAAACGCTCGGACTTCGCCGAAATCGCGAACCGATGGCGCGACTCGCGGCGCGTTTTTCTCCGTCTGCGATGTTGCTGATGGACGCGAAAAAACTTTTCGACGCGGAAGCTGGCTCGTGGCGACTCGCGGGAACGCGTCCGGCGAATCAGCCTTTGGCGCGGCTCGCGCAGTATCTCGAACTTTTGCTGAAAAATCCAGCGTGGCCGCGGCTCTTGCGCGAACGCCTCGCGTCGCTTCCCGCCACAAACGTTCTCGGCGCTGGGCAGGGTACGAAAGATTTTCGCGCAGCGGCGAAAATGGCGCGCGTTCACGAAGAAATTTCAAAGGGAATTTTCGCGGGCGCGATCGGCGGAACGCGTTTCGAAACTTTGATCGCGGACGCGTTTTTGCCGCTCGTCTCGGTCGCCGCGCGACGCGATTTGTCCGCGTGGTGGTTTCACTGGTTTTTGGGAGACGCGCCCGGAAATGTGCCGAAAATTTTGCGAGAGGCGGAAATTTCTACGCGCTCGCAACCGTATTGCAACGGGCTTTTCCAGGGACTGATTCAGATTTCGCTCGAATGATTCGCGAGCGTTTCCGAGCGACGGCGAGCGCGTCTCAGCGTTCCCATTTCGCCCAAAGCGAGAGCGGAAGCAGGCGCGCGGCGGGAGAATTTTCCTGTGTCGCGAGTTCGCCAAAAGTGAGTTTCCCGCCGGCGAGATGGGAAGTCGTTTCCGCGACCAAATTCCGGCAAAGAATCGACGATGCGTCGATCGTGTAAAGCGTGAGAATTAACAAAGACGCGCGCTCGGAAAGCAGTTGTTTGCACAAAGAAAGAAGCATCGGCAAATCGCGTTCGACTTTCCAAAGTTCGCCCGTCGGGCCACGCCCGAACGCTGGCGGGTCGAGCAAAATCCCGTCGTAAACGTTTCCGCGACGAATTTCGCGCTGACAAAATTTTACCGCGTCTTCGAGGATCCAGCGAATCGGAGCGTTTCCGAGCCTGGAAATTTCCTGATTGCGCCGCCCCCACGCGACTGCGGGTTTTGACGCGTCCACGTGCGTCACTTGCCAGCCCGCGCGCGCCGCCGCGAGCGATGCCGCGCCCGTGTAGCCGAAGAGATTCAGCAGTTTTTTCTGCGTTCCCGCGGGAACGGGTTTTGCCAAAATTCCGTCCCAGTGCGGCGATTGTTCCGGGAAAATTCCGATTTGCTTCGAGCGATCCATGAAGCGCAATTGAAGCGTGAACGCGTTGCGAAATTCCAACGTCCACGAATCCGGCGCGCGCCCGTTTTTGAATTTCCACGAGCCTTCGCGCCCGTTTTCGTCGTCGTGCACCGCAACGGCTTTTCGCCATTCGGCGTCCGGAAGCGTCGGCACCCACCAGGCTTTCGGCTCGCTTCTGATTATTCTTACGCCGGCAAATTCTTCGAGCTTGCGCTTGTTTCCGCTGTCTAAAAGCGCGTAGTTTGTGCAGGAATTTTTGAAAATTTCGATATTCATTTTGATGTTTTTTAATTGTTCGTTTGCGCGGCGGAAATGAACAGCCCGACGCTTTGCAAGACTGCGAAAACGAGCAGGAATTTTGCGGTTTCTCCGAGAAGCAAATTGTATTCGCGCGGGTCTTTTATCGAGGAAAGCGGGCGCAGAAGATTCGGCATCAAGAAAGGCAAAACAACCATCGGGAGAAGAATCGTCAACGCCTGAAAACCGAATCCGTAGCGCAGAATTAGCGGAGTCAGAAACATGAAAAGCATGTTGAATTTGTAAAAACCGCGCGCGAATCCGGAACCGAAAATCACGACCGTCGTCCGCTTGCCCGCCTTGGCGTCTGTCTCGCGATCGCGCAAATTGTTGACGAGCAAAATGTTGTCCGCGCCGAGCCCGCACGCGAGCGCGATTATCCACACAAACGGCGGAAACGTTCCCGCCTGCGTCCACGCCGTGAACGCGACCGCGACGAGTCCGAAAAACACGACCACGAAAACGTCTCCGAGCCCGTGATACGCGAGCGGAAACGGACCGACCGTGTATGCGAGGCACGCGAGCATCGACGCCGCGCCGACCGCGAGCATCCACGGCCCGCCGTAAGTCACAAGCCCGAGCCCGCACGCTCCCGCGATGAAAAGCGCGGAAACGATCGCGAGAATCATCTGCTGTGGCGAAAGCCAGCCACTCGCGGTTGCGCGCGCGAATCCGACCCGCTCCGGCGTGTCCGCGCCTTTTTTGAAATCTCCGTAATCGTTGGCGAAGTTGCTCGCGATCTGCGCAAACAGCGCGAAAAGTCCCGCCAAAATCGCGGGAAAAATCCGAAAACTTCCGGCAGCCGCAGCGCACGCGCTTCCGAGCAAAACCGGCGCGAGCGCGGCAGGAAGCGTGCGCGGGCGCGCGGCGAGGAAAAGTGCTTTCGGCGTGTTCATTTTTTCCGAATTTCGCACGCTCATCGGTTCAAAAGTTCGAGTGCTTGCGCGTGAAGCGCGGGATTTGCCGCAAGAATTGATGTCCCGCGAAGCGGATCGCCGCCACGCCAATCTGTGACGCTCGCGCCCGCGCCGCGCAAAATCGGCAGGAGCGGAAACAAATCCCACGGCGAAAGAACCGGATCCGCCATAATGTCCGCGCGCCCGCTCGCGACGAGCAAGTAGCCGTAGCAATCGCCCCAAGTGCGGAAAAGTTTCGCGCCGTGGAGAAGCCCGTTCCAATTTTTGTCCGAATGCGCGTTTTCGCAATCGATGAGATCCGTCGTGAGCAGGAGAGAATCTCGAAGCTCGGCGGTTTCGCGAACGCGCACGGCTCGCCCGTTGAGGAAAGTTTCGCGTCCATCGCCGATGATGCGTTCGCGCGTTATCGGCTGGTCGATCACGCCGATGCACGGCTCGCCTTCGTGCAACAATCCGAAAAGAATTCCGTAAAGCGCGACGCGGGAAACAAACGATTTCGTGCCGTCGATCGGGTCGAGAGACCAGACAAATTCCGCGTTCTCGTTTTCGTTTCCGAATTCTTCCCCGATGATTCCGTGTTGCGGAAACTTTTTCTTGATCATGCCGCGCAAAACGCGTTCGCATTCTTTGTCCGCGACGGTGACGGGCGTGCCGTCCGCCTTGATTTCGATTTCCGTGTGCGTTTTCGCGTGATAGCCGGAGACGATCTCGCGCGCGGCGTCGGCGAGTTCTTCCGCAAACGCGCGCAGTTGCACCAAATGTTTTTCTTCGAGCATCTCGAAAATATCTCGCATTCGCGGCGTTCTCGCAAATTTTTTTAATGCTCCAAATATTTCGCGTTGGCGTTTCCGAGCTACGATTTCAAAAAAAAATATTTTTTCGCTGTTGACTCCATGCAAAAAAAAATCCTTAATTGCGCCTACGTTTTTGATGCCCAGTAGCTCAGTGGCAGAGCAGTTGACTGTTAATCAATTGGTCGTAGGTTCGACCCCTACCTGGGCAGCCATTTTAAAAATTCCGTTTGGACAAAACTCCAAGCGGAATTTTTTTTGCGCAATTTTTTTTCTTGGTTGGGCTTTTTAGGTTGCGTGCAGAAAAATTTTTGCGCAAAACAAACGGCACAGTCGAGATCAACTCGACTGTGCCGCGCTCTTTGTCAGATCCTTTGAATTTTATGTCCACCAAAGACAAAATCCAAAAGACGCTGAATCTGAAAAGAACCGTGGTTTCTTCTTCCCAAAAACTCAACACAAAAACACGCTCGCCATGCAATCCCTGCCACGTTTTCGTGCTCCTCCCCGGAAAAATGCGTTTTCGCTGTTCTGCGTTCTCGTGATTATGTTCCTGCTCCTCTCGACTGCGCTCGCGATGATGAAAATTTCCGCGCGCGAAATGGAGCTTTCCCGTGGCGGATTGCACCGCCAAATCGCGGAAAATGCCGCGCGCTCGGCAACCAGAATCGCGCTCGCAAACTTGCAATATCTCGCTGGCGCAGATTCCGTCGCGACGAGTAAAAATTCCGCTTCGCCAGAGGGCGAACGCGAGTGGGCGTGCGTGTGGGGAGCGAAAAATCCGCCGCCGTTTTTGCCCGAAGATTCCATGCTTCCAGAGCGCGCTCCACTTGTCGCGCGTGGCGGAAATTTTCTCGGAAACGAAATTTTTTACGCGAAAAATCCTGCCGACGGGCGAAAGAAAATCGCGCTTCCGTGGGAGTATTTGGACGAAAATACGCGTATGACATATTATGTCATAGACGAATCGCAAAAAGCTCCGCTTTCGCGCGTCGAAAGTGCAAATTTGCGCTCAGTTTTTCCGGAAGCGGAATTGCAGGAAATCCGCCAAATTTCGCGCGCGGAACTCGGTTTCCGTCTCGCGTTTCCGAATGCCGCGACAAATTCCGCGCAGTTTCGAGAATCGCTCACGCGCGCTGTTTACGATGAGGGATTTTTCCACGCATCGTTTCCGCAGGACGATCCCGTCGGGCACGCTTTCGCGGCGGAATCGTTCGGCGTTTTGGCGGATTGGAAAAACTGCAAGTTGAAATCCGATTTGTCCGATTCCGATTTTTCCGACGAAATTTTTCCGTCGGATTTTTTGCGTGGCGGAAGCGTTGCCGCGACTTGGAGCGACGCGAAAAAATCCGTCAAGGAGCGCGCTTCTCCCGTGTCGATCGCGCCGGCGGAAACGCACGGAATTTTCCGCTTCAAGGAAGAATTGTTTCCGCTAATCGTCGAGCTTCGTTTGCACATCGGGTTTTTCAACGCGCGCACGGACGGACAGCACCGCGCGCGTTTTCACGTGAGCGCGAAACTTTGGAACCCGTATTCGTTTCCGCTTCTCGGGCACGGCGACGGCAATATCGGGCTGCTCGATTTTTCTTCGATGCCGCCCGCAGAAGTGAGAAATCTCGACACCGGCACAGCGTTTTCGTTCAGCTTTTCCGATTTCCCGCTCGGGCGTTTCGGGCTCGTTTCGCAAACGGAATCGGACAAAACATTCAATGCGTATTGCAAAATTTTTGACACTTCGGATCAAGGTTTCGGCGGAAGCGGAAAAGCCGCGCTCGCGGGTTTGCACGGCGGAGAAGTTTTCCTCGGCGTTTTCCCGAATCCAGCTGGACAGCCGGAAGGACTTTCGCGCATTACCGGCGGCGCGACTTGGAAATATCAGAAAAACGACACTTCGAAACCGCCGTCGGGGACGGTTGACGGGCGTTGGTTTCAGCCCTCGCACAGAATTCAAATTTCCGCCGCGCCGAGCATTTTGCCGGGCGCGTTTTTGTTTCGGCGATACGCGGGAAATCTTCCGCAAAAAATCAATCCGCGAGATTATTCCGAGGCGTTTTGGGGATTCGAAAATCTGCGTGTTCCAGGCTTCCGTTTCGAGATGTCGGGCGCGCAATACAACCGCGAAAAAGCCGGCGCATACGCGATAGAAGAAGCGAGCGCGGTTTACAGAATCAGACTCAAAACCGAGGATTCCGCCGCGATGGAAAAATTTTTCGCCCGCGTAGATCCGCGCTCCGGCGTGCTCGATTTCGATATTCCAGAAATCGCGGACGCGTTCGAAATCTCCGTTTTTACGGGAGCGGACGCCGCTGCGCTCGCAAACTCAGAAAGCGTTCCCGCGGAAACGTATTTCTTCGACGCATACAAAAATGAACACCGCTCGGACACGCGCGACGCGTTCGCCTGTGTGCCTTTTTTCGACAAACCTTTGCGCGAACATCTTTCAACCGGAACCGTGCGATATTTTTGCGCCGAAGAAAAAGTCGCGCACGCGCTCGGAGCGAAATCTGCTCCCGAAGAAAAATCCATGAACGAAATTCTCGACCGATATTTTTTCTCCGGGAAAAGCTCGGGGAAGAACGCGCGCTTCGTCGATCCGCGCGAAGAAGCGTTGGCGGATTTCAGATTCGCCGGCACCGCGTCCGCGAACGAAAAACCTGCCGCGCGCGGAGTCGCACTTCCAGGAACGGCGGCGGAAAAACTTCTCCTGCGGGGCGCGTTCAACGTGAATTGCGCAGACGAAATCGCGTGGGCGGCGGTGCTTTCCGGAGATTTTTCCGCCTGGAAAATGCGTCGCGCGGACGGCGTCGCGGATTCGCAAAATTCCTCGGAAAAAGATTTGCGCAACGTGTTTTTTACGCGCCCATTTTCCGCTGGAGAAATTTTTACTGGCGGGCTTTCTCGCGGTTTTTCAGATGCGGAATTGAGCGCGTTAGACAAACGTTCCCGAGAACGCATTTTGCTCGCGCAGGGATTTCGCGCGCTCGAAGATTCTCGCGTGAAAGCTCTCGCCGGCGCGCTCGCGAAACGAATTCGGGAACGTATAGACGTCGAGAAAAAACCGTTTCGCACGCTCGCAGAATTTGCGGATTCCGGCGTGCTCGCCACCGCCATAGAAGACGCGGGCGTGAACGTTTTGGGCGGAGAAAAAATTCCCGCTTGGATGCCTGGATTTCTTTCGCAAAGCGATGTTTTCCAGACGCTCGCGCCCGGTTTCGTGCCGCGTGGCGACACGTTTCGCATCATCGCTCGCGCGGAAAGTTTGAGTCCGTTTTCGCGGGAAGTCCGCGCGAGCGCGGTCGCGGAAATGCGCGTCCAACGCATGCCGGAATTTTTCGATCCGCGCGCTCGCCCGGGCGCGTCGGCGGACGAACTTTCCGCCGTAAACAAAGCCCTCGGACGCCGTTTCAAAATCACGGGATTCCGCCTCCTCAGCCACGACGAAATGTAAGAAAATTGTTGGGGACAAAATCGTTGGGGACGACGCATCTCGCGTCG
>X285_Short_beaked_Echidna__coassemble_498_pt1 | contig 18809 bp, 9 predicted proteins | sample X285_Short_beaked_Echidna__metabat2_high_PE_001 | metagenome-assembled genome bin X285_Short_beaked_Echidna
GCAGTCCGTTATCGACGAAAATTGCGCGGACGTTTACGCCCGCTTCGTGCAAGAGCACCGCGAGAACGGTCGAATCCACGCCGCCGGAAACACCGCAGACGACTTGTTTCGTGCCGACGCGTTCGCGAATTTCCGCGATGAGTTGTTTTTTGAAATCGCCGATATCGAACTTCGCAAGCTCTTTTCCTTCCGCCAAAAAATTGCGCAGAATCGTGCGCCCTTCGTGCGAATGCGTGACTTCTGGGTGGAACTGAATGCCCCACATCGAGTCGCTCCATTGCAGGCTCACGGGAACGCCCTCGGCGTTTTTCGCGATGATTTTGCAACCGTCCGCAAGGTGATCCACCGTGTCGGAATGGCTCATCCAGACTTGGGACGACGGCGAAAGATCTTTGTAAAGCCCGCTCGTCGTGCATTCCGGGAGAAGAGCCGCGGGGCCGTATTCGCGTTTGTTAGACGCGCGCACCGTGCCGCCGTGCTTGATGTTGAGGAGCTGCATTCCGTAGCAGACGCCGAGCACGGGAACGCCGAAGTTTTTCAGCCACGCGAAATCGATGTCCGGCGCGTCTGCGTCGGTGGTGGATTTCGGGCCGCCGGAGAGAATAATCGCTCCCGGATCCTTGATTTGATCGAGATCTTCTAATGCGTAAAGCTTCGCCATGAAGCCGAGTTCGCGGACGCGGCGGACTATCAGCTGTGTGTATTGAGACCCGAAGTCGATGACTGCTACGATTTTTGACATATGACTCGTTGCTGTGCGTTTTTTTTATTTTTTTAGCGGATAAAATTGCGGGACGGTTGCCTGTGTGCTTCCGTCCCGCGATTTCGTCAGTCTTTTTTCATTACGATTTCCCACTGAACGTTGTTTTGTTCGACGGTCAGAGGTTTGAGATCCCAGATTTGCTCGGCGTATTCGCGAATCGTGCGGTCGGACGAGAATTTGCCGACGCGCGCGGTGTTGAGAATAGCTTTTTTCGCCCAGCCAGCTTTGTCGCGGAAAGCTTCGCCGACGCGTTCCTGGCATTCGATGTATGCGCGGTAGTCTGCGAGAACGAGGAACGGATCTCCGCCTTCGAGCAGGCTGTGGACGACGGGCGCGAGCGAGCCGGGCTGATTCGGCGTGAAATAATCTCCGGCGAGCCAGCCGAGAATGGATTTGAGTTCTTCGTCCTTGTTATAAAATTCCCAAGGATTGTAGGCGCGTGCGAAGAGTTTTTTGACTTCGTCCACCGTGAGCCCGAAGATGAAGATGTTGTCGTCTCCGACTTCTTCTCCGATTTCGACGTTTGCGCCGTCGAGCGTGCCGATTGTGAGCGCGCCGTTGAGGGCGAGTTTCATGTTGCCCGTTCCCGAGGCTTCTTTTCCGGCGGTGGAAATTTGCTCGGAAATGTCTGCCGCGGGAATGATTTTTTCCGCGAGGGAGACGCGGTAATCGGGAATGAACGCGACTTTGATTTTTCCGCCGACGCGCGGGTCGTTGTTGATTTTTTCCGCGACCGCGTTAATTGCGTGAATGATGTGCTTCGCGAGATCGTAGCCCGGAGCCGCTTTTGCGCCGAAGACGAACACGCGCGGCGTGATGTCGAGCTTCGGGTTGTTCAAAATGCGGTGGTAAAGCGTCAAAATGTGCAGCAGGTTGAGGTGCTGGCGTTTGTATTCGTGAAGGCGCTTGATTTGAATGTCGAAAAGTGCGTCTGGCGAAACTTCTATTCCGCAAAGGTTTTTGATGATGCGGGCGAGTTCGACTTTGTTTTCGCGCTTGATCGCCATGTAGCGTTTTTGAAACGCGGGATCGTCTGCGAACTTTTCGAGCCCGCGGAGCAGGTCGAGATTCTTCGGCCAATCGCCTTGGATTTTTTCGTCGATGAGCGAAGAAAGCCCGCGATTGCAAGCGAGGAGCCAGCGACGCGGCGTGATTCCGTTTGTCTTGTTTTGGAAACGGTTCGGATAAAGCGCGTAGAGATCCGCGAAAAGCGTCTGTTTGAGCAACTCGGTGTGGAGCGCGGCGACGCCGTTGATCGCGTGAGACGCGACGACCGCGAGATACGCCATGCGGACTTGCTTCACGCTGCCTTCCTCGATGATCGAGAGCGCGCGCTTCTTGTTTTCGTCGCCCGGCCATTTCTTATCGACTTCGAGGAGGAAGCGGCGATTGATTTCGTAAATAATTTGCAGGTGGCGCGGGAGCACTTTTTCAAAAAGCGGCACGCTCCATTTTTCCAACGCTTCCGGAAGCAAAGTGTGGTTCGTGTATGCGAAAACTTTTGTGACGACGCCCCACGCCTTGTCCCAGTTGAAACCTTCGACGTCCATGAGCAGGCGCATCAATTCCGGAATCGCGATGGTCGGGTGCGTGTCGTTGAGCTGGATCGCAGCTTTGTCCGAGAGCGTGTCGAGCGTGCCGTTTTCTTTTTTGTGGCGGCGGATAATGTCTTGCAACGAGCACGAGACAAAGAAGATTTGCTGCACAAGGCGGAGCTGGCGACCGACTGCGGTTTTGTCGTTCGGGTAAAGAACTTTCGAGATCGTTTCGCTGTTCGCTTTTTCGCGAATGGCGTCGATGTAGCTTCCTTCATTGAATTTGTGGAAATCGAACTCGCGCGTCGCTTTCGCTTCCCAAAGGCGGAGGAAGTTGATCGTTTTCGCCTTGTAGCCGACGATCGGAATGTCCCACGGCACGCCTATGAGCGGAGTCGTGTTTACCCAGCGCGGCTTGAAATTGCCGTTTTCGTCGTAAGAAAGTTCCACGTTTCCGTAGAGCGGAACTTCGACGCGGCGCGTCGCGCGGCGGATATGCCACGGATTGCCGGAGAAAAGCCAGTTGTCCGCGTTTTCGACTTGGTAGCCGTTCGAAAACGTTTGGCGGAAAAGCCCAAATTCATAGTGGATTCCGTAGCCGACAGCTGGGTAGTCGAGCGTCGCCAAAGAATCGAGAAAACACGCAGCGAGGCGTCCGAGACCGCCGTTTCCGAGCCCCATGTCTTTTTCTTCTTCGAAAACTTCTTCCGGATTGACGCCGAGCGCGCGCAATGCTTCTTGCGCGGTTTCGAGCAATCCCGCGCTCGCGAGATTGTTGCGGAGCAGGCGCCCCATGAGATATTCCACCGAAAGGTAGTAGCAACGACGCGTTTTCGCGCTCACGTGCACTTCTTGCGTGTTGATGAAACGGTGGTTGAGAAGGTCGCGAATCGCGCAGCTCGTCGCGAAAAGCCAGTCATGCGTCGTCGCCGTGTTCTTGTTGCAGGCGAGCGTGCAGCGCAAGTGGTAAAGAATCCACTGCTTGAAAGAATCGACGTTTGCCGCGGGAGCGAGTGCCGGCAATGTCGGTTTTTCGGCTGCGGCTGGCGCTTTTTCGGTCTTTGTCGCTGACGGTTTTTTTGCTGTCGTTTTATATTCTTTTGCCATGAATTTTATTTTTTCGAATTAAATTATGAAGTTAGAACGGATGAACGGGCATTCTGCCGTTTCAACCGCAAAAAGTGAAGAAAATTTTCCCGGCGGGAAATGTCCGCGCCGTTTTTATTCGCACTCGAAAACGAAGCCGATTTCGCAACGCCGGCGGGAAAAACGTTTCCGCGCCCGCCGCGAACTTTCGGCGTTTACGCTTCTTCGAGTTCTTCTTTGATTTCTTCGAGGATTTGATTTGCCTCGACAAGTGCCGCCGGCGCGCGCGCCGTAACACCGTGCAAAAGCGCTGTTCGCGCCATCAAAATCGCGGCACAAGTCCCGTGGCGATTGCTCGAACCGTGCGCTTTGAGCACGAGCCCGTTCAGCCCGAGAAGCGGAGCTCCGCCGAATTTTTCCGGACGAAGCCGCGATTTTACGCTCTTCAAAAGCGGATAAAGAAGCCCCATCGCGACAATGTAAATCGGGTTGCGCTTAACTTTCCCGACCAAGATTTCCTTGATCATGTGGACGAGCCCCTCGATCGATTTTATCACAATGTTGCCGGTGAAGCCGTCCGTGATGATGACGTCCACATTTCCCTGAAAAACGTCAAATCCCTCGACTGGACCCGCGTATTCAAACCAATCTGCGCGCTTGGAAAGCTCTTTCAGATACGCGTTCGTCCTGTTTATGCGCTCGCCGCCTTTGCCCTCTTCCGTGCCGACGGTGAGCAAACCCACGCGCGGCTTTTTCGTCGAGAGAATCGCCATCGAGTAAACCGCGCCAAGCACGGAATTGTGCACGAGCTGCTCCGGAGTCGTTTCCGGATTCGCGCCGACGTCCACGAGAATCGTGAAACCGTCCTTGCGCGGGAGAACCGCCGTGAGCGCGGGACGCTGGCAACCCGAGAGCGGGCGAACTTTGATCGTTCCCGCGCCGACAAGCACTTTTGTGTTGCCCGTGGAAACAACGGCGTCCACCTCGCCAGCTTTCAGCATCTCGAACGCGACGATCATCGACGCGTTTTTCTTCGACTTCAACGCCTGCATCGGCTTGTCCGTCATCGTGATGAAGTCTGGAGCGTGCCGAACCTCAATCCGTGGATTTCCCGCGAGCCCGGCGAGCCGCAAAAGCGGCGAGAGCACCGGTTCCTGCCCGATAAGAACGAGCTTGTCCGATGCTCCCAAATCCTGCCGTGCCAATGCAACGGCATGGACAACTTCTGCGGGACCCATGTCCCCGCCCATGCAGTCAACGGCTATTCTATATGATTGCGCCTCAGTGACAATATAAGAAAAAGTCTATGCTTTTCTTGGAGACTAAGACAGAAAAAAATCACCCGCGAAAACGGGGACGACTAAACTTCTACGTCGATGACTTTGCGCCCGCGATACGTTCCCGTTGCCGGGTTGACGCGGTGCGGCAGGCACGCGGTTCCGTCCGCCGGATCCTTAGAGAGAAGCGGCGCTTTGTATTGATTTGCCCCGCGGCGAAGAGCGCTGCGGCGTTTGGACTGTTTGCGTTTCGGTTGTCCCATGATGTTCTAAAAAATCGGTGTTAAAAAATTGTGAACGGAAAATATGTTTTTTTTCTTGGCAGCAGTCAAGCATCGAGTTCTTTTTCGGAAAATTCCGCATTTTCGTTCCCAGCTCAAATTGCGCGCTTAAAATTAAAGAACGTTCCCGAGGTTTGCGCCCCGGGAACGTTCTTCTGTGAGTTTTACTTGCGTTTCTTTTTATAGGAAGCAGAGAAAATGAAAATCACCCTCCCGATAAGAAGAATTCCAATTGCAAGCCAAACATAATTCCAAGGGAAATGAGATTTTTCCGGGGGCGTTGGAAATTTCACTTTATCTTCTTTGTGAATCGGTTGTACTTGTCCTTTCCGTTGCTCTCTTTTTCGAAGAATAGCTTTTACCCTATCTGCGTCTGCTTGTGTTATTGCATATTGTGCCAACATTTCATCTATTTTATCTGGACGATCTAATAAAAATCCAAGCGGACTTTTGGTTTGAGGCATCTTGTATAAAACCGCATTTGGGTCTTTTCTTTTTCGGAGTTCGTTACGCTTTTTAATATTTTCAGCAAGCCAAAAATCCCATTCTAAGCCATCTTCGGGACAAACAAAAATTTCGTTTATTCCATCGGACACCTCTAACCACAACCCATCTTTTTGCAAAATAAATTCATGCTTAGAGTCTTGTGGCCACATCCAATCGTGTGCGACAACTAATGCAGGTTGACCATTTATCACTGTAAATTTGCAATTACTATTCTGCAACATTCCGCCTGCAAATGCCCAAGGGATTTCTTTTTTTACAACCGTATCATCGGTGTAAGTTAAATGGAAAAAACGTATGTCTAACGAGCTTGACACCGTCGTGTAATAGATATCGTTCCCAAGCGCAATAAGATCTAACCTCCCAGGTTCACCTCGAGAATTTGGTGATTTATAGGATGCGTTTTTCTTTTCGGAGAATATAAGTTTTTGCCCTCCATCTTTATTTTGTGCGTAAAGAGAAAGCGTCCCCTTATAATCATCTATAGATTTTGCCTGTGCGGGCGGGGGCGGACTAATCCAATCGAAAAAATAGCGCGTATCTTTATCGATAAATTCTTTTACGATTTCTGCGTTCAATATACACGGAGCTAATGCTATAATGTGAACAAGAAATTTCATTATTTTGAAGTCTCCGTAGGTGACACTCTTAATTAAAAGGTTTTTTGGGGAATTTTAAGGAATTGGAAGCGCGCATTTTTACACAAAAAAAGCGTTCCCGCGAAATAAATCACGGGAACGGTCTTCTTTAAACCTTAAACTTTAAGCTCTTTTAATACATTCCGCCCATGCCGCCGTCCGGCATCGCGGGCGCGGCTTTCGGCTCTTCCGGAATGTCCGTGATGAGGCATTCCGTGGTGAGGAGCATCGAGGCGACGGAGGTCGCGGAAACGATTGCCGTGCGCGTGACCTTGGTCGGGTCAACAACACCTGCGGCGACGAGGTCTTCAAACTTGTCTGTCGCGACGTTGTAGCCGTTGCCGCCTTTTCCGTTGAGGACTTCGCGAACGATGAGAGAGCCTTCGACGCCAGCGTTTTCGCAGAGCGTGCGGAGAGGTTCTTCGATCGCGCGGCGGACGATTTTCGCGCCGGTTTTGACATCGCCTTCGAGCGTTTCGACGAGTTTGTCGAGCGCTTTCGCCGTGCGGAGCAGTGCGACGCCGCCGCCGGGGACGATGCCTTCTTCGACTGCCGCGCGCGTGGCGTGGAGAGCGTCATCGACGCGGTCTTTTTTCTCTTTGAGTTCTGCTTCGGAAGCTGCGCCGACGTGGATTACTGCGACGCCGCCCGCGAGTTTTGCGAGGCGTTCTTGGAGTTTTTCGCGATCGTAATCGGACGTCGTTTCGTCGATTTGGCGGCGGATAAGTTTCACGCGCCCTTGAATGTCTGCGGATTTTCCCGCGCCTTCGATGATTGTCGTGTTTTCTTTATCGATGTTGATGCGTTTCGCCTTGCCGAGATCTGCGAGCGTGATGCTTTCGAGCTTGATTCCGAGATCTTCCGTGATGAATTTTCCGCCCGTGAGAATGGCGATATCTTCCATCATTGCTTTGCGGCGGTCGCCGAAGCCCGGAGCCTTGACTGCGCAGACGTTGATCGTGCCGCGAATTTTGTTCACGACGAGTGTCGCGAGAGCTTCGCCGTCGATGTCTTCCGCGACGATGAGGAGCGGTTTGCTCTGTTTTGCGACTTCTTGCAAAATCGGGAGCAAATCTTTCATTGTCGAAATTTTCTTTTCGAAAAGGAGAATGTAAGGATCGTCGAGTGTGCATTCGAGCGTTTCCGCGTTTGTGCAGAAATACGGCGAGAGATAGCCTTTGTCGAACTGCATTCCTTCGACGACGTCGAGCGTCGTTTCAATCGTCTTGGCTTCTTCGACCGTAATCGTGCCGTCTTTGCCGACTTTTTCCATCGCCTCTGCGATGATTCCGCCGATCGAGTCGTCCCAATTCGCGGAAACGGTTGCGACCTGCTTGATTTCGTCCGAGTTCTTGATTTTCTTGGAAATCGCCGCGAGTTCTTTCGTGACGGTTCCGCAAGCGGCGTCGATTCCGCGTTTGACAAAAATCGGGTTTGCGCCGGCGGAGACGCTTTTCAAGCCTTCTTTGTAAATTGCTTCCGCGAGAACGGTCGCCGTCGTCGTGCCGTCTCCAGCTTTGTCTGCCGTGCGGGAAGCGACTTCGCGCACCATTTGCGCGCCCATGTTTTCAAACGCGTCTGCGAGTTCGATTTCTTTCGCGACGGAGACGCCGTCTTTTGTCACTTTCGGCGCGCCGTATTTTTTGTCGATCATCACGTTGCGACCTTTCGGCCCGAGCGTGGTTTTAACGGCTTTCGCGAGCGTTTGGACGCCTACGAGGATTTTGCGGCGACCGGCTTCATCAAAAAGAATTTGTTTTTTTGCCATGATTTTTTGCTAATGAATTATTGTTGTTAAATTTCAATTATCCGAGAATCGCGAGGATTTCTTCTTCGCGGGCGAGAATGAACATTTCGTCGTCGATTTTGACTTCCGTTCCCGTGTATTTGCCGATGAGGACTTTGTCTCCCGCGGCGACGTTGAACTCGACTTTCTTGCCGTCTTCAATTTTCCCCGTGCCGAGCGCGACAACCGTCGCTTCCATCGGTTTTTCTTTCGCGGAGTCGGGAATGATGATTCCTCCCTTGATTTCCTCGGCGGCTTCGCAACGCTTCAAAAGAACGCGATCGCCAAGCGGTTTTACGTTTACGCCACATTTGCAGCAGCATTTTTCAGATTTTTCTTTGGACATAGTTTTGAGAATTTTTGAAATTGAGCTTTTGGCAATGCAAACAGCGTGCCAATTCGAGTGAGACATTTTTTTGCCCGCGTCAATCCGCGTTTACGAGCAAGCGCGCGATAGGCGTTCCCGCAGGCGCGTCGGGCAGGGCGTCAAAAAGCGCGATAACGTCCGCGTTCCCGAGCAAAAGGCAGCCGTGCGAGTTCGGCGTTCCGAGCTTGTGCTCTTGGTTTGTGCCGTGAATGTAAACAAAGCGTGAATACGTATCAACGTCTCCGCCACGGTTTTTCCCGTCTTCCTCGCCTTGAATGCGCAGGATTCTCGACGTGATCAAATTTTCGTCCGGCGCGTCTTTCAGAAAATCAGAAAAATGTTTCCCCGTCGAAATTCGCGCCTTGAAGACCGTTCCCGCCGGCGCGCCTTCGCCGATTTTTTCCACAACGGAGAAAAGCCCGTCCGGCGTGCCGAGAGAGTTTTTTACGCAAGACGGTGCCGCGCGCGAAGTGGAAATTTTGTAGCTTCCCGCGAGAACGTTTTCGCGAAAATGCCAAAGGCGTTGCGCGCGGACGCTTGCGACGAGAGCGTTTTCGAGCATCGCGATTCCGAGCATTTCGCATTTGCGTTTCAACTCGGCGAGTAGCATCTTTGGTAATTCTTTTTCTGAAAATGGCAGCATACAAAATTGGTATCGTAGGTGTTACGGGAGCCGTTGGGCAAGAGATTCTCGCCCTGCTTTCGTCGAGAAAATTTCCGGTCGCAGAATTGCGTCCGCTTGCGTCCGCCCGCAGCGCGGGGAAGTCCGTCGAGTTCGGCGGGAAAACTTGGACGATTCGCGAAGCCGTTCCCGAGGCGTTTGACGGGCTCGATTTCGCGATTTTCTCCGCCGGCGGGAGCGTTTCGAAATCGCTCGCGCACGAGGCGGCGAAACGCGGTTGCGTCGTGATCGACAACAGTTCCGCGTTCCGCATGGATCCGGACGTCCCGCTCGTCGTTCCCGAGATCAACGCGCACGCGCTGAAATCCCACAAGGGAATTATCGCGAATCCGAATTGCTCCACGGCGATCACGCTCATGGCGCTTTACCCGCTCCACAAAGCGTTTGGGCTCAAAAGATTTTTCGCGTCCACGTATCAAGCTGTTTCCGGCACGGGCGCGGCTGCGATGGCAGAACTCGAAAACCAGGTGCGCGCGTGGGCAAACGGCGAGCCAATCGTGCATTCCGTTTACCCGCACCAAATCGCGTTCAACGTGCTCCCGCACGTGGATTCTTTCCTCGAAGACGGATACACGAAAGAGGAAATGAAAATGCTCAACGAAGGACGCAAAATTTTGGAACTCCCGGAAATGGTCTGCACTTGCACCTGCGTGCGCGTTCCCGTGCTCCGCGCGCACTCGATCTCGCTCGACGCCGAGTTCGAACGCCCGGTTGACATCGCCGTCGCGCGCGAAGCGATTTCGAGTTTCTCCGGCGCGGAATTGCGAGACGATCCCGCAAACAAAATTTACCCGATGCCGCTCGATTACCAAGGCAAGGTGAAATGCGGTGTCGGAAGAATCCGCAAAAACCTCGCATTCGAAAACGGTCTCGCGCTCTGGGTCGCTGGCGATCAGCTCTGGAAAGGCGCCGCGCTCAACGCGATTCAAATCGCGGAAGAAATGGATCGCCAAGGTCTCTTCGCGCGCTGATTCGCAATTCCCCGCGCGGCGCGCATTCGAAAACGCCGCGTGTAGTTTTTTTTAACTGAAAAATTCCTCCGCGGCGTCTTTCGTGATTCCGCGGAGGTTTACGTATCTGGAAAAAAGCAGTTTCGTCGTGCTGTGTCCCATTTCTAATTGCAACTTCTCGATGTCGCGAAAAAGTTTCAAATGATGGCTCGCAAACGTGTGCCGCAAAACGTCCTGTTGCCACGGCTTCCCAGCAGGTAAATTCCAGCCACACGCGTGCCGAATGCGCAACCACTTCCGCGCCCAATTCGCGGGAACGATCGGCTCGTCGTCAAACTCCGGAAACGCATCTTCCGCAAGCATCAGCCTCATCAGCGGCGGGAAAACCGACACGTGCCTCGCGCCGCCCGTCTTGCTGTGCCGAGGCGTGATGCAAACAATTCGCTCCTGCAAATCTATGTCCGCGCGCCGCAAACGCGCCATTTCCGCCGGGCGGATTCCCGCATAAAGCATCAGCCCCGCCGCGAGCGCGGCTCGCTCGCCCGCAATTTCCCGCGCTGTGTTTACGAGGGTTTCGCCCTCGCTCGGCGTGAGTGGCACAATTTCTTTTTCCGAGACTTCCGGCACGCCGATCGCCGCCGCCGGGTTTCTCGCAACGACTCCGAGCCGCTCCGCAAAATTGAAAACCGCCGAGAGCAACGCGCGCCCTTTCACCGCCTGGCACGCGCTCGGAAACGCCGCATCGAGCGCGCAAACGCATTCCTCCGTCGTCAAAAGCGAAATTGGTTTTTCTCTTAACGCTGCCGAGCTCTCGACCAATTTTCGAAAGCGTTGCCGGTAATCGCTCCGCGTGCGCGCTCGCAACTTCCGCCTCGCGAGAAGATACCGCTCGAAAAAATCCGCAAAACTCGCCGTTGCCGAGTCCGCAAGTTCGAGCGTTCCCGAGAGAAGCTCTTTCTCCGCGCGCGCGGAAATCCGCCCGAGCGCGTCCGCAATCGCGCTCGCCAACGTCGCCGCTTCGACAAGTCCGATTCTCCCGTTTTGCAAAAGTCCTCTCGCCGCGACGTATTCGCGCGCGTCTTTGTCTGAAAGTGTAATCATATAAAAAATACAAATTAAAGACGGAAAAGAAATCACGATTCCGCGCGCGAGGACACAAAGATTTTTCCCGGCAAAAAATGCTGTGCGATTTCCTAAATCGCATAGCAAACTCAAAAGCATGCGTTTTGCTACGAAAAATATGGGGGGAAATCGTTTTTTGCGGTGCATTTTGCGCTGCGGCGGGCGAGTTTGCGATGTGAAACGCCAAAACACGACGCGAGGACGCGTCGTCCCCAACGCGCGCGAAACCGCGTAGTTATGCGGGAAGGAGCGGATTTTTGGGAAATTTTTCGGGCACGCTTTGCGAAAATGCTATGCGATTTAGGAAATCGCTACGCTTCTTGGCAAAACCAAAACAAACGCAAGGAATTAACCCATGAACTCAAACAAATCTCGTTTCTTTAAATTTATTTCGCGTTTTCTCGACGCCAAAAAAGCAGCCACCGCGCCGGCATTTCTCGTCGCCGCAGGGCTCGTCGGATTCGTCGCCGCGCCCGCGCAAGCGGCTTCGACGACCGAGACCATCACCGAAAGCAAAGACTCTGGCGAATTTACCGCAGATAATCTCGTGATCGGAAAAGGCGAAATCATTTTCGGCGGAAACGCTTCCGCGAATATTTCGTCTTCCACAAAAATCCAAACAGGAACAAACCTGATAATTTCTTCGAGCTCGGAAACGCTCAATTTCGGCAACGTTTCGTTTGAAGCTCCGATCGATTCCGATTCCATCACGATCGCGGACGGCGTTTCCGTCAATTTCGTTTCTGTCGCGGCGGCAAACAATTACGGAAAAATCAATGTCAACACCGGCGCAAATCTCGAGATCGCGGGCACGGCGACACTTTCCGTTCTCGACGCTTCCGGAAAAGTCTCGATCGGCGGCACTGCGACCGTGCAAAACCTCGTCGCGCGCACGGGCGCGGAAGTTTCGCTCAACGCGGAAACGAGCGGCGTAAACAAACTCAGCATGGCAGGCGGCACCGTCAACGTGAAAAATTTCGCGCTCGACAAAATCTCCGGCGACGGCGAAGAGCTCGCCTCGGGAAAGATTTCCGCTTCTGGCGCGCTCACGATCGGAGCAGGCGCCACGCTCACAGCCGGAAATCTCAATCTCGAAACCGTGGTGGTCGGAGACGGTGAAGACGCGCAAAAAGGCTCGATCGTCCTCAGAGAAGGCTCGAACATCGATCTCGGCTCGGGAACGATCACGCTCGCGGACGGAACTTCTCTGACAATCGGCGACGCCGACACGACTTCGACCGCTTCCGAGACACTTAAAGCCGCCTCGCTCACGGCGGGAGCGGGCGCGACGACTACGCTCAATGGCGGCATGCTCGAACTCACGGGCGTGGAAATCTCGCAATCGCTCGATTCGCTCGTGGCAACTTCCACGGGAACGGTTTCCGTCTCCGGCGAAAACGCGACGGCGAAATTCTCCACGGCGAAAACGTTCACGGGCGCGCTCAATCTGGAAGCCAAAAACGGAACGCTCGAAATCGCGGACGGAATCGCAGTTTCCACGGCAGGAAAAGTTTCCGCGAAAAATCTCACAATCGGCAACGGAGAAGCGTCGATCAAGGCGAAAGAATTTACTTTCGGCGAAGACGGCACGCTCAAAATGTCGGGCGGAAAACTCGATCTTTCCGACACGGATAATAAAACCACAAACATTTACGGAATCGCGCAAGGTTCTTCCGGCGAAATCACGCTCGGCGAAACTTCGGGAGCGGTCGTCCTCAACAAATCCGCAAACGCAGGCGAGCTGAAATTCTCCGCAGAAAAAGGCACGCTGAAGCTTGCAGACGGCGAAGACGCAATTTCCGTTTCGACCACGGGCGACGTGAACGCGAAAAATCTCGACATCGGCGCAAACACGCTCAGCGCGGGCGCGGTCGAAATCGCAAAATCCAACGACGATAACGACGCAACAGGGCTCACGCTCAACGGCGGAACTTTGCTCGGGACAAGCGTGAAAATCAACGCAATCGCCGACAATATTTCCGGCAAAATCGCCGCGAAAGCCGACGGAACCGTCGAAATCGATCTTTCCGGCGATCCCGTGAAAACCACGGGCACACTCACGCTCGGCGACGAAAATACGCAAACGATCAAAATCCTCGGAAACGGTCTGACACTCGGCGAAAATTCTTCCGTCATAGCGACGGGAACGGAACCCGGCACGAGTGGGCTCATCGTCGGCGTCGATAACGACGATTCCGCGACCATTTTCGACCTTTCCGCCGAGGGAACCACGCTCAACGTCAACGCCGTTGCGGTTTATTGCAACGACCAATTGAAACTTTCCGGAAACCAAACAATCGGCTCCGGCGCAACTCTGGGAAAAATCACTCTCGGCGCAGCAGCTACGGGCGACAACAACGCCGCTGGAATCATCACGACCACGGGAACGCTGAAATCGCTCGGACAAACGACGATGAACGGCGGAAAGATCGAATCAACGGGAACGGACGACACCGAAAACGGCTTCCTCGCGATCGAGCTCGGCAACACCTCGATGGGCAACGGAAACGTTTACGCGCAAAACGGCACGGCAAAACTCGGAGACGTTTCCGACCAAGGAACAATCGCCGCGAAAAATGTCATCATCGGCTCCATTTCCGACAGCGCGCAAAACACCGTTAAAATCGCGCAATCGAAAGGCGACAAATCCGCAACTGCCTCGGATTCGTTGACGTTCTCGGGAACGACAGCGTCGAACATTTCCGCGAACGCCAATTCTTCCGTCAACACGAAGAAACTCGTTCTCGCAAACGGCGCAACCGTGACGATCGGCTCGGACACGAACAAGGCAATCCTCACGGAAGAATCCTTGGAAGATGTCGAGCTCGGCGAAAAAGCAACGCTTACGACAACGACCGCAGACGCGCTCACGCTTTCGAGCATCTCGCTCGACAAAGGCGCGGCGGACAAAGCCACTTCGTGGACGCATAACGGAAGCAACATCACAGTCGGAACCACCGAAAACGCCGGAACCGTCGATCTCGACAACAATTCTTCTCTCACAGTCGCAGGCGGGAATATCGATTTCACAAAAGCCACGCTCACGACGGGCGATCTCGCGATCGTGAAAACAACCGTCGAAGACGACGACACCACAAACGGAGACATCAAACTCGGCGTTGTCAAGCCGGGCGCGGGCGAACTCCCGACCGCGAGCATCGACGCCGCGAAAAACATTGAGTTCCACGAAGACGCGACGGTTTCCCTGCGCCTTGACGCGAAAGAAATCATCGTCAAAAGCGGAAAAACCGTCGAAATCGTCAACGGCTACGTAAACAAACAATCCGCTGGCGAAAACGGTCGCGCAGAAAAAATTACAATCGAATCCGACGCGACGTTCGCGCTTCTCGGAAACAACGCCAAGCTGAATCCGGACACGCCGGGCGATTTCGCGCACATTCTGAAAGACGTTTCGCTCGGAAACGGCGCAACGCTCATCGTCGGCGGAGACAATCCGTTCGACACGAACGAGCCGAAAGAAATTTACGTGACGTCAGCAATCGCGAAAACGATTGAGAATTCCGAAGAAAGCGTCGGCACAATCGTTGTTGACGGCAACGGAGTTAACAAAGCCGGAGACGCGATCCACTCGACGCTTACGGCGGAAACGGTCGGAGGCAACGAAACCGGCAGCGTGAACGTCACGCTCAATCGTGGCGGCGAACTCATCGCAACGGGCGCGGATGACAACGGCGTCGCAATCTACGTCGCAGCACTGAACGGGAACGGTGGCGCGCTCACGGCTAAGGGCGCAGGCGGCAAAAAAGACATTTACATCACGGCGAGCAACGAGCTCGGCGACGGCATCGCGATCACGGCGGACGAACTCCGCATCACAAATCTTGAAGAGGGAAGCGAGACAAACGTCGAAGTCAAACTCTCGAACTTGGATTTGTCGAACGTCGATTCGCTCGTTGTCGCAGGCGCGAAAACGACCTCGCTCGTGGTCTCGAACACGGTCTCCGATTGGGGCGAAATCAAAGTCTCCGTCGGCGAAAACGAAACAGGTAACGGAACACTAAAAATCACGGAAAACTCGGAAATCAAAATCGGCGAACTCGCAGTCGAAAAAAAATCCGTTCTCGAAATCGCCGATTCCGAGCTGATCGTGGGCAAAATGACACCGCAAGGAGAGGCTCCGCGACAAACGGCGAACTTCGACGGAACGCTCTCGCTCGATAACGGCACACTTACGATCACCTCGGGCGGTGTGATGTTCATGAACGGTCTCGCGGAAGACTCCACCGGCAAAATCGAAGTGCAGGGCGATGGTGGTGCTTACATGGACTTCACGAACGGAATCGGCAAAGACGTCGGCGCGCTGACGCTTGAAACGAATGGCGGAACGCTCGGAATCTGGGGCAATTCCACGTTCGCGGACGGTTCCGAAATCAACACGGGATCCATCATAGTGGGCGCAGGAGATGCCGAAGGCGACGACGGCTCCGAAACCAACATCACGGTCGATGCGACTAAGGCGGACATTAACGAACTCGAAAACGTTTACGCCTTGGAGGGCGGAATTCTCAAAACCGCAGAAGATTTCACAGCCGACGGAAAAGGCGCGTTGAAACAAGTTTCCGCAATCGCTGGCACTTTCGAAAACGACGGCGATCTCGAGATCGGAACTCTCACGATCGCGGGAGGTGAAAACGGCAAACTCACGGCAACGGGCGATGTTCGCATCGACAAAATAACCGGCAATTTCGAGAGCACAGAAGATCCGATCTCGGGCACGATCTCTGGCGCGAACGTCTCAATCGGCTTGGATTCTTTGACGCCAGACTTCACGGGCAGTCTCACAATCAATGCCGGCGAAAACGATGGGGGCACAATTACGCTCGACGGCAACACTGGTGACGACGAATTTGTCGCAGACGCCGTTCTGAACGCGAGCACGCTCGTTATCGGTTCCGACAAGGAAAACGAAGTGACGAACGTGAAAATTTCCGACAACGCGACGCTCGACGATTTCGCAAACCTCGAAATCAAATCCGGCGACAAACTCCACATCGTGGAAGCCGAAGACGGAAGCGCTTGGGAACGCGGAAACGATCTCACGATCACGAACTCGGGAACGCTCGCAGTTGACGGCGATTTCACCGTCGTCGAAGACGTGACATTCACGATCGCGGGCGGAAATTCAGAATTCTCCGGAACTGTCACAAACAACGGCGCATTCGTCTTGGAAGACGGCGCGATGGTAAAAGTCGCAACTTGGGAAGATTCCGCAGATTCTATGCTCTCGCTCTCGGGAACGGCGGATGGAAATCTGGCGAGCTTGATCATCACAGATGAAGATGGCAAAGGCACGACGATCGACGGCACGATTTCCGCCGACAATGCAGTTTTGCGAGTCTCCAACGGCGATCTCGAAATCGCAGGCGGCGCAGGCGATATTGACAATCTCCTGATTTCCGCTGGTGGCGAAGAAGCCACAATCAAATTCACCACAGAAAACGGATTTGAAACGGGCGGACGCGTCGGCGTAGTCGCAGACAACGTCAGCATCGAAACGGACGTTTCTCTCGGTGCGGGCTCCGGCGTTCTCGCGGACAAGCTCGAAATCGCAGACGGAAAAACCGGAACAATCTTCGGCAAAATCGAGGTTGAAGATCTCGCCGGCACGCTCGTGCTCGACGGAACTGGCTCCAATGCGTTCGAAAAAGATTCGACGTTCTCGAATCTCGCAGACGTCGCAAGCTCCACGCTCACGGTGCAAAACGGCGCGTCGCTTACGCAAAACGATGTCGAAGAAGGTAGCGAAGAATCGGCGTCGCTCGAACTCAACGGCAAGCTGAACGTTATCGGCGTTCCGAAAGACAAGGCGCAATTCTCCGCTGCGGGCGGCATGACTGTCAACAGCTCGATTTCGCTCGAAGATTACGGCGTGCTCAATGTCAAAAACGGCATCTTGAAACTCGCGGACGGCGCGACGCTTTCTCTCAAAAACGGAGCGATTGCGAACCTCGACGTTCTCGACCTCACGGAATCTAAGACCGGCGCGGTTTTGGTGGACGGCGATAACAATCCGGACGATTTGACGATCATCTACGTCAACGGCGAACTCACACTCGCGGACGGAATTTCGGATGATACCAAGGGCACGATTCAGCTCAAAAACGGTGGAAAATTTGTCACGGACAAAATTACCGGCGAATACAAAATCACCGGCGTGGACGGCTCTGGCAACATCTGGGTTGACGCGAACTCGCAGTTCCGCCTCACGAAAGGCGCGATCGATATCACGACCGAAACGCATGGCGAAATCATCTCCGACGATTCGAATGTCGTGTTCAAGGAAAACGGCAATTATGAGCTCGCCGGTATCGGAACGCGAAATCTCGAACTCGGAGACAACATGAGCGTCGAATTCGACATCGTCGAAAACTTCGACCAAGCTTCCGGAGAATATTCTTACTCGCACGTAAACGTGCGCAACGACACGGAAATCAAAAACGCTTCGTTGACGATTACCGACATCAAGCGCGCGAACATGGACGGCGAAAACGGAACTTTGGGCGACTTCTGCAACGCATCTTTCGACAACGCGAAACTCACAGTTGTCGGCAATTCCGAAAACGAAACGCTCGTCAAACTCGAAGCTTCCAAAGGGCTCAATCTCACCAACAATACGACTGCTACGATTTCCGACATCGAACTCGTTGGTGGAAGCAACATGAAAGTCGGGAGCGGTTCCACGTTCACGGCTACGGATTCTGTGATTTCTGGCTTCGAATCCATCGCGATTGCAGAGACGGCAGAAGTTTCTCTGAAAAACAGTGAACTCAAAGTAAACTCCGCGACTGTCGCGGGAACGTTGAACGTTTCCGGCGCAGACGTGAAGCTCGGCGAAACGACGGTTTCTGGCGATATGGCGGTTGAAAATTCCAAGGTCGTGGGCAATCTCGCGTTCGCGGAAGATGCTTCTGGCGCGGAAATCTCCATCACGAATTCCACAGTTGACGGCAATGTCTCGCTCACGGGCGACAACACGCTGAGCCTCGAAGATGCGAAGATCACGGGCGACCTCACGGCAACGTCTGGCACCTTGAACATCGCTGGCACAAACACGGCGGGAACGATCGACGTTCGCGACGCATTTGTGAACCAAGTTTCGGGCAGCTCGCTCACGGCAACAACTCTCTTCGCCAAGGGCTACACGCTCGAAGAGAACGCGACAATCGGAACGAATGTCAAAATCGGCGTCGGTGGCGCGCAACTCGCGGGCACGGTTGCGGGCAATTTGACGCTGAAAGACAGCAATGTCGTTATGTCCAACATCACGGAAACGGGCTCTGTCTCGGGCACGCTTACGTTGGATAATTCCAACATGACGGTCGCGGGAACGGTTGCAGGCAAAACCACGCTTGCGGGCGAATCCTCGCTCACGCAAACGGCGGGAACGCTCGCAGACGTCGCAGTCGGCGCAGACGCAAACTTCACGCAGGAAGACGGCGTGGCAGGCGCGATTTCGGCGACAGGCGGCAAACTCGACCTCGCAGGCGCAGTCGCTTCCATCGACGCGAAGAACTCGGACGTCAAGATTTCCGGCACGGTTTCGGGCAATGTCTCGCTCTCGGGCGGAACGCTCGAACTCGCGAGCGCGCTCTCGGGCAAGAGCTCGCAGATTTCCGCGAAAACTACGGTTGCTACAACAGGCGCGTTGACACTCGATGTCGATACGGACGCTGTTCGCGACCTCTCGGTCTCCGGCACGGCGACGCTCAATTCCGCGGGCGACTTCTCGCTTTCGCTCGCTGGTGGCAACGGCACTGTCAACAAAAACGGCGATAGCGCACTCGCGCTCGGTAGCGC
>X285_Short_beaked_Echidna__coassemble_521_pt1 | contig 16994 bp, 11 predicted proteins | sample X285_Short_beaked_Echidna__metabat2_high_PE_001 | metagenome-assembled genome bin X285_Short_beaked_Echidna
GCCGAGGCGTTTGCGTCGTTCAACGATTTTTTCTCGCGCAAACTCAAACCCGGCGCGCGCCCGATTGCGCCGGGCGAAGACGTCGCCACGCTTCCGGCGGACGGACGCCATCTCGCGTTTCCGAAAATTTCTTCTGCGGAAACGCACATTTACGCCAAAGGACAACGCTTCGATCTCGCGAAATTCCTCGGAAACGCAGAACTCGCCGCGCGCTACGACGTCGCCGCGCTCGTGTGCTCGCGCCTTTGCCCGACGGATTACCACCGCTTCCATTTCCCCGTCTCGGGAACGCCCGCCACGCCACGCATCATAAACGGCGAGCTTTATTCCGTGAACCCGATCGCGCTTTCGAAAAATCTCGCCTATCTCTGGGAAAACAAGCGCGTGCTCGTCGAAATCGATTCTCCGCGCTTCGGGCGCGTTCTGCAAGTGCTCGTCGGCGCGACAAACGTCGGGACAATTGTGACAACTTTTTCCGCCGGAACCGCGAGCGCGAAAGGCGCAGAACTCGGTTATTTTCGCTTCGGCGGATCTTTTGTCGCGACGCTTTTCGAGCCTGGGAAAATCGAGCTCGCGCGCGACATCGTGGAAAACACCGCCGCCGGGCGCGAGACGTTTGCGAAAATGGGCACGCCTCTCGGCAATGCCCTGTAAGTTTTCGCCACGAACTCGCGCGATTGCGCGAGATTATTTCCGCTTTGCGGAAGCGCGTTTGCGCGGCGCGCGCGGATACATGAAGACGAGCCCGGCGTCGTTGGCGTCAACTTTTATCGTGCCCGAAAACGCGTCTCCGTTGCGCAAAATTTCTTCCGCGAGCGGGTCTTCGAGGTTTCTTTCGACAGCGCGACGAAGCGGGCGCGCGCCGAATTTCTCGTCGTAGCCGACGTCCACGAGGTGTTGCGTCGCCGCGTCCGTGAGCGTGAGCGTGATTCCGCGCGAGGCGAGGCGTGAAGCGACTTTTGCGATTTCGAGATCGATAATCTGCTTCATTGATTCTTTCGCGAGAGGGCGGAAGAAAACCGTTTCCGTGAGGCGGTTGAGAAATTCTGGCTTGAAAACGCGTTTGAGCTCGTCGTTGAGGCGCGATTTCGTTTTCTCGAAATCGGCGTCGGCGGAAAGCCCGGTGTCGAAGCCCATCGAGACGTTGCGCAAAAGGACGTCTGCGCCGACGTTCGAGGTCATAATGAGAATCGTGTTGCGAAAATCGACCGTGCGCCCGAGCGAATCCGTGAGATGCCCGTCTTCGAGCACCTGCAAGAGCAGTTGGACGACGTCGGGGTGCGCTTTTTCGATTTCGTCGAAAAGCACGACGGAATAAGGCTTGCGCCGAACGGCCTCCGTGAGCATTCCGCCTTCTTCGTAGCCGACGTAGCCGGGCGGCGAGCCGACGAGTCGCGAAACCGTGTGTTTTTCCATGTATTCGCTCATGTCGATTTGAATGAGCGAGTCTTGGCGACCAAACATTTTTTCCGCGAGCGTTTTCGCGAGAAGCGTTTTCCCGACGCCTGTCGGACCGAGGAAAAGGAACGAGCCGATCGGTCTGCGCGGATCTTTCAAATCCGCTCGGGAACGCCGCAACGCGCGCGCGATGACGGAGCACGCTTCGTCCTGCGCGATTACGGAACGCTGCAAATCCTTTTCGAGTTCGAGGAGTTTTTGCGACTCGGATTTTTCCATGCGCGTAAGCGGAATGCCCGTCCAGTCTGAAATGACGTTGAGGACGTGTTCCTCGGTGACGGGCGCGGTCGCGTTTTCGCGGCGTGTGCGCCAATCCGCGAGCGCGCGTTCGCGTTCTGCGATGAGGATTTTTTCTTTCGCGTGCAATTCGCCCGCGAGTTCAAATTTTTCCGCATCTGCGGCGGATTTTTTCTTTGCGACGATTTCGGCGAGCTCGGCGGCGATTTTGTCCAACTCTTCCGGCGTGCGAAACGAATTTATGCGCACGCGCGAGCCGGCTTCGTCGAGAATGTCGATCGCCTTGTCTGGCAGATTTCGCGACGTAATATAGCGGTCAGAATAGCGCACGGCGGCGACAATTGCCGCGGACTCGTAAACGCATTTGTGGTGCGCTTCGTATTTCGGAGCGATTCCTTCGAGAATTTTCAACGTGTCTTCGACGCTCGGCGGCTCGACTTTTACCGCCTGAAAACGGCGTTCGAGCGCGGGATCTTTTTCGACAGATTTGCGATACTCGCTCATCGTCGTCGCGCCAATGCACTGAATTTCTCCGCGAGAAAGCGCGGGCTTCAAAATATTCGCCGCGTCCATGGAGCCTTCCGCGCCGCCAGCGCCGACGATCGTGTGCAGCTCGTCGATAAACAAAATGACGTTTTTCGCGCGTTTGATTTCCTCCATCACGAGCTTGATTCGTTCCTCAAATTGCCCGCGATATTTCGTGCCCGCGATCATCAGCGCGAGATCGAGCGCGATAACGTGCTTGCCGGCGAGAATTTCGGGAACGGTGTTTTGCGCAATCGCTTGCGCGAGCCCTTCGACAATCGCGGTTTTCCCGACTCCCGCCTCGCCGATGAGCACGGGATTGTTTTTCGTGCGACGGCACAAAATTTGAATGACGCGGCGAATTTCCGTCGCGCGCCCGACAACGGGATCCGTCTCGCCGTGGCGCGCAATTTCCGTAAGGTCGCGCCCGAAAGCTTTCAGCGCAGTCATTTTCTCGCCGCGACGGCTGCCGGGCTCTGCGGGCTCTTTCTGTTGCGGAATCGGGCTGTCGTCTCCGGAGCCGGAATCTTCTCCGCCGTTGCCGCTTTTCCCCATGATTTCGTCAAAATCCGAAAGCGGATTTCCCTCGTTTCCAGACGCTTCCTGGTTCGGCGCAGACGTTCCCGGACCGAGCTCGGCGAGAATCTGGTTGCGCGCGATTTCGAGATTTATGTTGAGCTTTTGAAGCATCTGCGCGGCGACGCTTCCGCCCTCCGCGAGAATGCCGAGCAAAATGTGCTCTGTGCCGAGATAATTGTGCCCAAGCGATTTCGCCTGCTTCGTGGCGAGATCGAGCACGTTTTTCGCGCGCGGAGTAAGCGGAAACGGCTCCGGAAGCGTCGCATCGTCCGGCCCGCGCCCGATGTGCTCCTCGATGAATTTCCGAATACGGTCTGCGTCCGCGCCAAGGTGAACGAGCACGTTTATCGCGACGCCCTGCCCGAGCGCGAGAAGCCCGAGCAAGATGTGCTCCGTGCCGATGTAATTGTGGTGAAAGCGTTTCGCTTCGGCGATTGCGAGCGCCATAACTTTGCGGGCGCGCGGAGTAAAATTGTCCGAATTGTTCATTGGAGAGACTTAATGCACTTTACGTGCCAACGCGAAAACGGAAAATTCGCGCGACACAAAATGCGGAAAAAGCAAAAAAAACTTGAATAGTAAATTCAAAAGTCTTCTAATCTTAACCAGTCAGTAGTTAGTAGTGTTAATAGTAGTTAGTGTTAGTGTTAGCAGATAGTTAGAGAGAGTTAGAGTAAACGGTTGAATAACCGGAGTTTCCGCGGGAGGGGTCTCGCGGAAACTTTTTTTTGCGCAAAAAAATCCCCGCATTTCTGCGGGGACCCTTCCGATTATGAAAAATTATTCTGCGGCTTGCGCTTCCGATTGCGCTTTGGCTTTGAGAAATTCTTCCTCGTTGACCTGCGTGTAGAGCTTGGATTCGGCAACTTCCATGAGGTAGTCGCGCGTAAGCGAAAAACCGTATTGCTTGATCATCGCTTCGTTGTTCTTAACGAGCGTTTCTTCCGCCGTTTTGGCTTCGGCTTCGAGCTTCGTTTTCGCGTCGCCATCAGTCATGGATTTGAGCGCTTCCGTCATTTTGACGAGGCGTTCGCGCTGGACTTGGACGAGTTGGACGTTTTGGCGGAACTGCGTGTTGGCGTCCGCTGCCGGGATTTCCGCGATGAGGCGGTATTTAATGTCGCCCTTGACGAGAATTTGGTCTGCGGGAACGTTTTCGTCGCCCTGCGCTTTCGAGTATTCCTCGTCCGTGAGTTTGAGGAAAATGCGCGTTTTGACGATTTGGTGGAGATAGTTGCGCGTGAGGGAATATCCGTAGGTCTTCGCCATGAGCTCGTTGTTTTTCGTGAGGCTCTCGGAAATTTCCTTGATTTTCGCGTCCGCCGCATTTTTCTCGGCGTCCGTCAGCGCGGCTTTCTTGTGTTTGTCGAGCTCGATGAGCGCTTGGCGCTGTTGCCCGACGAGTTGGACGTTTTGCATAAACTGCGTGTTGGCGTCAACAGTGCTGATCGTCGAAACGTGAATGAATTTCTGTCCGTTCTGTTCGATGTAATCGAACTTCTTTTCGTCTGCCATAATTTTGGTTTTAGTTAGGGATTAAAAAAAATTGCTTTTGCGTGCTGGATTATTCCGCTGCTTTGGCGTCGCCTACGAGCGCGCTCGCTTCCGCCTTCAGCGCGTTTTCTTTTTGTTGTTCCTGCGCTTTGAGGAATTCCTCTTCCGTCACTTTCACGTAAAGTTTGCTTTCCTCAACTTCCATCAGATAGCTGTGCGCGAGATCGAAACCGCCGTAGAGCTTGGCGATTTCTTCCTTGTTTTTGCCAAGGATATTGCCGAGCTCGGCATTTTCGGAAGCGAGCTTTTTCTTGTCTTCGCTGTCTGGCATATTTTTGAGCACTTCCGCGACTTTCTCGTACTGCGTGTTCTGGCGTTGGAGCATGCCGACACTGTTCTGGAAAAGAATATTGTCTTTCGCCGTCTCGATGACGTGAATGAGGAAAAACTTGTCGTTTTCTTTGACAAGGAGCTTGCCGGCGTTTGCGGTATCTTTCTGTTTTTCGACATATTCCGCGTCCGCGAGCTTGCGGTAAATGCGCGTTTTCGTGAACACCGGAATGTAGTCGCGCGCGATGGAATATCCGTAAGCCTTGACCATTTCTTCGCTGTTCTTTTTGAGGCTTTCCGAAAGTTCTTTCAGCTTTTCGTCCGTCGCTTTCTTCTCTTCGTCCGTAAAAGATTCTTCTTTGTGCTTGTTGAGCGCGACGAGAGCCTGGCGTTGCTGGTTCACGAGTTGCATGTTTTGCATGAATTGCGTATTCGCGGCAACGGTGCTGATGGTCGAAACGTGGACAAATTTTTGCCCGTTCTGCTCGATATAGTCGAGCTGTTGCTCGGCGGGAGCTGTGGGAGTGCCTTTCGCGGAATCGTCCGAGGCGTTGAGCGGAAGCGACAAAGCAGCCGCAGAAGCAAGAAGCAAAAGAATATTTCTGATTTTCATAATAGTTATATAAGCGTAAAAGGGTGGCAAATTTGCTTGCCGCATTCAAGCATTTTTCGTTTGCGGAAAAGGATTTGAGCGTGGCGGAAACGCGCGCATCAAGAAAAACGAAATCGCGCCCCGGACACGCCGGGAACGCGATTTCGTTTTCGCTCTGCTGAGGATTAGCGCATAGCGGTCGGATCTACGGAATCGCCGCTGACGGTTTCCTCGCCCTGCGCGTCAAATTCGCGGAAGATCGGACCAGAAGACGTGAACAAGCTCGGGTTCGAGTAAGTCGCGCCGTTGGAGACGCCACGGAAACGCCCAGATTCCGTTCCTCCACCGCGAGCCATGAGGTTCGCCGTGACGAAGATGAGCAAGTTCTTTTTCGTGATGCTCTTGCCCGTGCTACGGAATGCGGAACCGATGAGCGGGAGGTCTCCGAGGATCGGCACTTTGTCGTTGACAGTGCGGACTTCTTCGCGCGTCAAACCGCCGATGACCATTGTTCCGCCGTCGTAAATTTCAACCGTGGTCGAAACTTGGCGGAGATTGAAGACCGGCTGGAAGAAGCCTGCCGGCGTCGTGACAATCGTCCCGGAAGCAATCGCAACTGCGGTTCCGCCGTATTCGACGAAGCCTTCGAATTCTTTGATTTCCGGCGAAAGTTCGAGCGAGATGGTCTTTTCTTCTTTGTTCACACGCGGAACAACGCGCATCTGAATACCGACTTCCGTCGCTTCTTCGTCGAACTGAGGCGTTCCAGGGGTGATACCGACGCTGGAAGCACCGCCACCGTTGCCGTTGTTGTTATTATTGTTGTTATTGCTCGAGCTGACTTGGATCTGCATGTCGTCATAGGACTGCGGCCAACGGAGGAGCTGGACAATCTTAATCGTAGCTTCTTGCTCGGAAACAACGGTAAGGCTCGGCGCCGCCATCAAATCCGTTCCGTCGCTTCCGCTGACGGCGTTGAGAATGAGGCGAAGATCATAGTCGCCGACGGTTCCGATAACGCCCGTAAACGTCGGGCCCATGCCAGAACCGTAATTCGGCTGGCGCGTAACCTGAGGCGGCGGCTGAGAAACCGTGTAATCCTGTGGCTCAGTCGGTTCGTAAACGATACCGTCTGCGTTCGTAAATCCTTCGCGACCAGGCGTGTAAATCGTGGTCTTGCTGTCCGTTGAGGCAACTGCGTGCGCGTCAGCAACGGTGCGGTTGCCCGTCTGGGCACGGATGTACATATCGTTGCCTTCGCCACGGGTGAGCTGCCAGTTCGAGACGAGCTGGTTGAGCGTGGAATTGTTCACCTCGATAAACTTCGCTTCGATGTTGACCTGCTTGGTCTCGGCAACCGACATACTGAGAATTGTCTTGTCGATGCGGTCGAGGGTATTGCGATCCTGAGTGACCATGAGCATGTTCGAGGTCGCGTCGTAGGCGAGCGATTTATCGCCGTCCCATTTGCAACCGGCAGAACGCTCGAAGAAGTTGCGGATAATGAGCTCTTCGCTATTTTCCTCCACAGCTTCGGAGCCAGAAGAACCGAACGGCGAGGAGCTGCCACCGGCGGAACGTTTCACGCCGCCCATGCGCTTCACGACTTGTGGCGACAAAGTAAATTCGCGCGTTTCAAGCCCTTTTGTGCCGGTATTCGGAATAATCCGAACAATGTCATCTTTGATTTCGTAAGTGTAATTGACGTTGTCGAGCACGATATCCAAAACTTTGTCGAGCGGTTGCGGCTGTTGCAGCGTCAAAGTAATAGGCGGCAGATCTTTTCCTTGGTCTGTAAGAACGATATCAACGCCACGACCGACCGGGTCGTAGCTCTGGGAAAGTTCTACCAAGGTCTCGATTGCGCGTTGGAGCGGAGCGTCGCGCAGGGAAACCGGAACTTTGATTCCGCGCATTTTGAGAACAACCGGGCTCTCTTTCTTTTCCGCCTGTTGCGTGCCGACGGGAACGAACATGCGCGCCATGTTCCACTTTTCGCTGACGTCTGCGAGGAGACTCGCGCGGGCGATTTCGCGATTATATTCGCCAGAATTTGCGAGAACGTTGTGAATGCGCACCTGCATGCTTTTCGCCTGCGCGTTGTCCGGCAGGTGGAGGAGCACTTTGTTGTAGGTGTCGAGCGCGCCACGGAAATCGCCGTAAAGATACTGGGCGTGTCCTTTGGAAAGAAGCTCGGTCGCTTCGGCTTCGGACTTGATGAAGCCGGGGTTGATCGTTGCGGGATTTTGCGCCGCAGGTGTCGAACGCCATTCCGCGAAGAACGCGGCGAGCTGGCGATAAATTTTGTGTTCACCGCCGATGAGGTCTTTGACCATCTTCAAGTTCGTCTCGGCTTCGACTGGCGAGCGGCGTTCAACGGCGTCGTAGAAATATTCTGCGTAAACGAGCGCGCGCTCAACGTCAATTTCCTGCGAAAGCTCGCGGGTAGAAGTAACGTTCGGAAGCGTGGCTTTCGCTTCGTCGATCGCTTTAATCGCTTCCGGGAGCATGTGGCGAGAGCGATCCGCGCGGGCGCGGTCGAGAGACTTGCGCGCCTGCAAAACACGGTCACGAATAACGCGCGTCTGCTGTTCCGTCATGCGCTCGGAGACGACCTGCCCGGACTCGCCACGAAGCGCGATCATCGCGCGCTGGCGGGAAAGTGCGATTCTGTCGCGGAGTTGCGAAGAAGAAGAATTTTCCGGAAGCGCGGAATCGACTTCGCTCAAAAGAAGAAGTGCCTTGCTCGCGTCGCCTTTTGCAGTCATCGCGTCTGCCTCGGCGATTGCCATCTGCGCCTCAGCGCGAACGGCTTCATACTGGGCGAGAACTTTCTCAAACGTTTTCCCCGCAGGAGCCGCAGCGGAAGCGGCAGGCGCTACGCCCGCGTTCTGCGATTCGAGCAAAGCGGCTTCAGCCTTGGCGAGCTCGCCTTTGACTTCCGCGCTCTCGGGATCGAGCTGCAGATAGGCTTTGTATTTCTCCACTGCGGTCGCGTAATCCTTTGCGGACGAGGCTTCCGTGGCTTCGAGATAAAGTTTTGACATATCGTCATCCGCAGTCTCTGCAAACGCACGCGAAGATGCGACGACCGCGCCAGCGGCGACGGAAGTAATGAGGATTGAGGAAACGATGTTTCGGAGACGCAACTGCTTATTCATGCGGGGACAATCGAGTTAAGTGGTTGATTTTAGAGGGGATTATGGACTTTTTTAGTTCCGTGATCTGGTTAAATTTTTACTTCTCAGGAGTGAGAACCTGTTGACGAACCTTGGGGCGTTTCGTCTTTCGGTTAGACTCCGATTGTTTGGTAATAGTGGCTTCTTGTGTGGAAAAGTCAAGCCCTTTGACAAAATAAGTCGCCCCGTTTTTTTTGAACGAAGGCTCGGAGCCGAGCGACGTGTAGGGCTCTCCGGGAGAGGCGCGCGTGTAGATTTCCACCTGCGGAACGTCGCTTCCGGGAACGTTTTTTTCCACGTAGCGCCACTGCGTCGTCGAATCCGTATCTTGGAAGACAGCTTCGAGAACGTTCGTTTTGCGGAGGAAAGTTTCTCCGACGTTTACGTTCGCATCTTTATCTTCGCGATCGACGATGGTCGCCATGTAGCGCGTGTATTTTGTGCCGTCGCCGGTTTCGCTTTCGCCTTTGACGATGCTGAGGCTTTTGATAGCGGCGTTTTGCCCGACGAGCGAAGCCGGTTTTTTCGGCGTAAGTTTGATGAGCACGCGTCCGCCTTCCTCGCTTTTTTCCATGCGCGTTCCTGGCAAGCGCGAAAAGTCCAAGCTTACCACCTCGCCCTTTGCGGTCTCAAACTTCACGAGTGCGCGGTAGATTTTTTGTCCGTCTTTGTTTTTTTCCAAAACTGGCGGAACGGAGCACGCAACCGTCGAAATGCGCAGGGGGAAAATCGGCATTTCCATCGAGACGAGACGGATTCCGAACGGATCGTCCACGGGCGGAGGCAATTCTTTCGCGATGTATTTAGAGTCGGCAGTCAGCCACGTCGTTTCCGGGGAATTGAACAAATCGTAATTCCAACCGGCGACGAGATCCGGCTCGGGAGCTTTCCAAGTTTCTCCGGACTTGATTTCGGGAGTTTTGTCTTCCCAGCGGGCGATTTCCGCGCCTTTCGGAGACGAAGACGATTTTGCAGACGATTTCGCGTCCGGCTTCATTCCCAAATACACGCCGGCACCGGCGAGGCACGCGAGCACGGATATTGCCAAGAAAATTTTATCGTAATGCTTCATTTTGAAATCCTACTTTTTTTCGGGTTCGTTTTCGGCGTTGTCGTCCTTTTTATCGGCACTGACATGCGGCGTAAGGTATTCGAGCGTGAGCGTGAAAAGCTCCGGGTTTCCTTCTTCGACAACGATTCGGGCTTTTGCGCGTGGCGCGGCAGCGGTGGCAGGCGTGGCGGCGGGCGCTACGCCGAAAAAGCTGAACGGATCTGCGGCAGGCGCGGCGCCTTGTCCGGAATCCGCACTGGCTGCGGCTTTTTGCGGAAGCATGTTTGCGGGCGTGCGCGAAACTCGAAGATCGCGCGCGTAGAGCGAGTAATCTTTCAGTTTTTCGAGAAGACCGCGCAAGACTGCGGAATCGCCGACAAATTCGACTTGGAGCACCATCGCGTCCAAGATTCCCGGACGGCGGAGCGAAATGATTTTTTCGATTTTCCCGGTGCCGTCGCGCACTTCCGCGAGCCCGGTCGTCGCGATTTCAACGTCGGGAACGATAATCAATTCGTCTTTTTGAACGTTGCGACGCTGTTCCGGCGTGAGCTCAAACGCTTCGCGGCGAACCGCGCGCAGAGAGAAGAAAACTTTTTGGTCGGCGGCAATGATGTTGGAGGAATGCAGATTTTTTTCGTGCTCTTCCTGAGCGGCGAGAAGCGCGGACATCACCGTTTCAATTACGCGCGATTCCGAATCGACTCGGCGGAGCTTGTCGGCGGAAATCGCTTCGCCACTGTTCGAAAGATAGCGCGAAAAACCGAAATTTCCAGCATCTGGTGCGACTTCCGCGCCAGCGGCGACGAACTTTTTCTTGAGCTCCTGCTGGGCATCTTTTATCCCGGAAATGAGCGTCGTAGAATCTCCGGAGAAGTTGGAAACGACGAATTTCGGAGCCGCGACTGCGCCAAATTTTTCGATTCCCGCGCGTTTCAAACCGGCGAGATTTTCCTCTGCGATTTGGACGTTTTCTTCGGAAAGCGCGAACTCGCCAGCGCGGTTCGCAAGGCGTTTCAATTCTTTTCCCTCTTTCTCGATTTTAGCGCGGGTTTTGGCGTTTCCCGTGGCGGCGACCGCCGTAAACGCGATGCCGGCAAGAAACGCGACAGCGCAAACGCTCAAAATTGCAATGATGATCGGATGTTTTTTCATCTGTTAAATTCCCTTGTCTGATTTTAAGCGGAAGTTGACGGTAAGCGTCGGCATGTTCGGTTTTGACCAATCCATTCTGTCTTCGCGAACTTTCTTTTCGAAAAGCCCAGTTTCGTTCAACGCGTTCAAGATGACTTCGCGGCGTTGGTTGAACGCTTTCGCATCGTGTTCCGGAGCGTTTCCGTTAACGCTCAGAATGAGCATTTTGAACGTGATTTCGGCATCGCAATTCACCTTCGCGGGCGCGTCGTCCGTTCCAGCAACTTTATTTCGCGCAATCCGGATTCGTTCGATCCAGACGTGGCGATCGTCGCGGAATTTCGGCTCGTCCGTATCCTCGTCGATTCCGTTCGAGGCTTGGAGCGCGGAAATTTTTGTTTGAATCTCGGCGAGGAAATTGTTCCACGCATAGCGATCGTTCAAGACGCCGTTTACCGCCTCGACACGATTCCGAATTTTATTCGTCTCTTTTTCCGCTTCCGTGATTTTTTCCTGGCGAGCTTTAAGCGAATTGATGACAGCGGTTTGCGCTTTCGCCTCAGCGTTGAGCGAGTTTTCCACGTCGCCGAAATGTGCAAAAACCGGCCACGGCGCAACCGCGAGCAAAATCCCTGCGGCAATGAGGAAAGGAACTTTTTTCTCGAAATCGATCCCTGCCGCGATTTCCTGCGGCATGAGATTGAGCGCGGCAACGTCTGGCATGACGAGCGAAGCCGCCTCGCCGACAACTTCCTGCAACTCGAATTTCGCGTCTTGGACTTCCGATTCGCGGACGAGCGCGCCGAGCGCGATCGCGTCCGACATATCGAGAACTTCTACGGGAACGTGTTGAAGCTCGGAAAGTTTTTCCGTCAAACCGGGAAGAAGCGAACCGCGCCCGGAAACGAGAATTTTCGCCGGACCGACGCCCTTGTTCGAGCGTTTGAAAAGAACAACGCGGCGCGTAATTTCTTGGCTGAGGCGGCGCGAAAACGCTTCGCCTGCGTCCAAAATCGTCGCCGCAAGCGGATCACCTTCCGCGAGTTTGAGCGCGCCCGAGAAGAACGCGATTTTCTTCTGCTCCGCCCCTTGTAAAGGAAGCCCGGTCGATTCCGCGAGTTTTTGTGTGACGAAATTTCCGCCGACGCTGACGTTGCTGATGCCGAAACCGTTTTCGTTCACGAACGAGAGATTCGTCGTGTGCGCGCCAACGTTTACGATGAGCACCGGAGCGCCGGAATCCGGATCGTTGCGCATGCGGTAGCGATACGCGCGAACGTCGAGATTCGTCGCCGGCTGAATGGACGTCGGCTTGACGCCCGCGCCGATCATCAGTTGCGTGAAGCGAATTGCGTTCGAGCGTTTGAGCGCGAAGAGAACCACGTCATCCTCGATCCCGTCGGAAGAAATAATCTGGCTGTCCCAGACCAATTCTTCGAGCGGGAACGGGAAGCTGCTCTGCGCCTCAAACGCGATCATCTGCTGATAACGCTCGGGCTCGACGTGCGTCACGTGGACGCTCTTGGTCAGCAAAAACTGCCCGGGCGCGATCGCGACGATTTCGCCTTTCGGTTTAAGCGTCGAGAAAATCGACGAGAGCGCCGCAGACGCCGCGAGATCCCATTCGCTCTCCGACGTGTAATCGTAAAGCAGGTTTTGAACCGCCAACTTTTCGAGAACGAGCGTTCCGTCGCGTTCCGAAAAAATCGAAACCGACACCTGCGTCGTCCCGCAGTTGATAATTGTTTTTATGGCATTGTTGCCCATGAAAATCTTACGTTTGAGGTGATAAAATTCCGTTGAAAAGAACTATTGCTGAACATCGTCGCGGACGATGTAAGGGCAGACAAATTTGAACTGCCCCGGGAGGAGCTGCATCGGAATAAGTTGCCCTTTTGTATCGGCGACGCCGCTGTCCGCCCATTCGCGAACTTTTTCCAAATCCGCAGCCTGCTTGATGACGAGACTTCCCGACGCCGCCGGGCTGTCCACATAATTGGGACGGACTTTTCCCTGCGCATCAAACGGCGCGAGAACGAGCCCGTCGTATTCGAACTCAATGTAATACCACAACGGCTTCGCGGTGCCAGTCATCACTTCTTTGTCGCGTTCGAGAATTTCGCCGGGAATGTAAAACGCGATTTGCTTTTTGCCGTCGCTCACTTTCATCGACGCGAACGTAACTTTCGCGCGGTAAGATGTGTATTTTGCCGATTCCGAGCCGGCATCTGCCGCCGCTTTGTCGAGCGTATCTTTGCCCTGAGAACCACGTTTTCCGCCGAGCGAACGGGCGGTTTTTTTGTAAACAAGAGTCAACGTCATGTTCACGTTGTTGAGCCACTGAGTCGAATCAAAAGACGGATTCGGATCGACCACGAAATCGACGAGAGTCTGCCCCCATTTGTATTTATCCGATCCGGGAACCGGAGCTGCGACTTGCTTGAAATCGACTTTCTGGACACGAATCGCGGGGATTTTTTCTTTATCCGCCGAAGAACCGGCTGCGTCCTGCGCGAACGCGAAAAACGACGCCGACGCGAACGCGGCAAACAACGCCAAACACTTGATTAGGGGATTTTTCATAGGGAATAGAATTTTATTTTTTGCGAGCTTTCATCAAGAAAGCTTTCCCGCATATTACAAAGCGTTCCCCCCGCGCTTTCAACAAAAAACAAGCCTGCAAAATTTTTTGTCGTGGAGAAATCGTTGGGCACGACGCGTCCCGCGTCGTGCGGAAACGCAGAAAGTTTCTGAATAAAGGATTTCGAACACGACGCAAGATGCGTCGTCCCCAACAAAGTCGTCCCCAACGTTTTCGTGGTTTCCTTTTCCCTAGTTCCTTTTCTATATTTGTTTGCATGGAAACTATTATTGAGGGCGCGGGATTTTTCCTTTGGCCGTTCGGCTTTCTTTCGTTGCTTGCCGTTTTCGTGATCGCGGAACGTTGCATCGCACTGCGTGGCGCGCGCGTTATGCCACGGGAAACGCTCGGGCTGATTCTCGCGGGCGATTTCGCAAACGTCGTAAAACTTTACCCGAAAACGATTTCTGGCAGGATAATTAAATTCGCGCTCGAAGAAAATCCAGACGACCAGGCGTTGCTCGCCTACGCGCGCATGGAATTTTCGCGAATGGAGCGCGGGCTTTTTCTGCTCGATTCCGTAATCGCGATCGCGCCGCTAATTGGGCTTTTCGGCACGGTTTACGGGCTTTTCACGCTTTTCCCGGAAACGGGCGGATTGCCAGACCAGGCGACGCTTACGCGCGGAGTCGGGCTCGCGCTCACGACAACGATGCTCGGGCTCTTCATCGCGATGCCCGCGCTTTTTGCAAACAATTTGCTCCTGCGCCGCATCGACATTCTCGCGGCGAGAATTTCCCTCGTCGTCGAGCGGCTAAATTCTCGGGAACGCTAAAAAACGCACCCGCGCAATCCGCACAATGGCAGAGCAATTTTACACGCGCCGAAAACGCATCTCCGGGATAAACATCGTGCCGCTCATCGACGTAATGACGGTGCTGATTTTCTTTTTCTTGATGAGCATGAAATTCGACGAAATCAAGGAACTCGGAATCACGCCGCCGGCTGCGGATTCTGCCACGCAGACGCAGCAGGAAACGCGCCTCGTCGTCGCCGTGAACGCAAAAGGCGAATTTTTCGTAAACGCAAAACCCGTTCCCGCAATCGAGCTCGCAGCCGCGCTCGCATCTGCGGCGGAGGCGCAAAAAACGAAGACAGTCGTCCTCGTCGCAGACGAAGAATCCGCGGTGCGCAACGCGGTTTTTGTCGTAAACCTCGCGCAAAAATGCGGACTCGCCGTAAAAATTTTAACCCGCAACGAAAATGAATAAACTCAACTCCACACTCGCAATTTCCGCCCTCGCGAGCGCGTTTTTGCTCGCGTCCGCGTGCGCTGGCAACCGCAACGAAGACGCCTGGGGCACGTATTCGGAAACGAAATCTTACAACCAAGGAAAAGCCATGACACGCGCCGAAAAGCGCGCGCACCAAGAATACGTTCTCGCGCGCGTCGTGCTTGTCCGAATGGACGAAAAAGGCACACTCGAACTCGACGGCGACATCGTGAGCGCGGAGCAATTTTCCACGCGAATCCGCAGCGTCGGAGAATCCGCGCCGGGCAAGCCCGTGCTGTTTTACTACGATTCCAGCTACACGCGCGCGAACACGAAAACGATCGGTTTCGTCGTCCGCGAATGCCGCGAAGCCGGGCTCGGGAAAATTTACCGCGACATTCCGGAAAAGTTGTAGCCGCAAAAAAACGCGTTTTTGCAGAGCAAAAAATGTCCCGCAAATTCCTGAAAATCCTCGCCGCCGCAAACGTTTCCGCCGCCGTTCTCGCTGCGGGAACGCTCGCAATTCTCTGCACGGAAACCGCGCAAAAATCGCTCGTCGTTTCCGCGCTCGAACGCGAGGGATTTCAAGCGAGCGCGGAAAGAATTTCTCTCGGGATTTTCTCGCGCGAAATCGTTGCGGAAAATTTGCAAATCGAGCGCGACGGTTTCAGCGTTTTCGCGCCAAAAATTTCCGCCCGGCAAACGCGCTTTCTCGGATTTTTGCCGTCGCGCCTCGCGCTCGAAGACGTGCAGATTTCCGGAATTTTCGAAAACGCTTCCGGGCGGGAAAATTTCACGCTCTCGGGAAGTGCGAATCACGCGCGCGGGAAAACCGCCGTCGAAAGCGTTTTTTCTGCGACGATTCCGATAGATAATTCTCCCGCGCGCCGGCTCGACGGCGACGCGAAATTTGAAATTTCCTCAGAAACGCTCGTCTTGGAACGCGCGGAAATCTCCGTCGGCGCGCAATCGTCGCGCCTCGCAAACGTCCGCGCCGAGCAGCTCCGTTTCGAGAAAAATCCCGACGGGAAAATCGCGCTCTCCGCTGGGGAAAAACCGCTTGCGCGCGCGGAATTTCGGCACACTCCGCTCGACGCATTCAATCCGTTTTTGCGCGAAAACGCGTTCTCCTCGGGAACGCTCGACGGCGCGCTCGAACTCGATTTTTCCGCACACGAAAACGCAACTCGAAGCCGGCTCGAAATCGAAAACGCGACGCTCGAAAAATCCGGCTCGCCTGCAATGAAAAACATCTCGGGAACGTTTCTCCCGCGCGCGCAATTCGACGGAAAAACACTTGAACTCGACTTCGCGGGAAGCGAACTTCGCGGCGAATTTCCAAAAATCCCTGGCAAAAAATTCCTCGCGCGCGCCGGCGGGAAAATCCAAATTTCGCAGACGGAAAAACAGCTCGTTTCCGCAAAAATCGACGCGTTCGAAAACGTCGGAAAAAACCCGCCGAAAAAACTTTTCTCGGCGGAAATCGGCGACGGCGGAAACGCAATTCTCGTCCGCACGGAAACGTTTCCGCTCGACCTTTTGAACACGCCAGACGGGAAAAAACCAGACTTCTCGGGAACGCTCGCGGGAACGTTAAAAGTCGATTTCCCAAGCGCGGGCGCGGTAAAAATTTCCACCACGGAAAACGGCGCGAAAATCGCAAATTTCGGAATCGCCAAGCGCGGAGAAAAACCGCTTTTCAAAAATTTGTCGTTAGACGCAAAAGAAATTTCCATCGTCGTGCAACGCGCAAAAAACGGGCATTCCGAGACGGAAATCACCGTGCGCGACGCGCAGCTCACGGACGCGCCGGGCGATCTCGTCGCAGCGGGAAACATTCGCCTGCACTTCCTCGACGGGCTCGCGGATTTTTCCGCAAAAATCTCGGGAACACTCGCGGGAATCCGGGAATATTCGCCGTTTGCGGCGGTCGCGGGAGCCGGCGACGGAAAATATTTTTTCGACGGAAAAATTGACGCGAAAAACTTTTCCGGGAAAATTTCCCTGCGCTTAGACGGAACGGAATTGAAATCCGCTGCGATCGATTTCGACGCGCCAGCGGGCGGTTTCAACAACTCGAAAGACGTCGCGCGGGCGCGTGTCCGAATCGGGGAAAATTCCGAAATTCGCGTAAAATTTTCCGAGCTGAGCGGAGTCTGTTTCGGGAAAAACGCAGGCGCGAATTTTGCGGGAACTGCGCTTATTCCGCTCGCAGATTGCGAAGATTTCGCGCGCGCGGCGGCGTTTTTCTCCGCGCTAAAAACGAACGTTCCCGAGAACGCGAAAACGCCCACAAAAACGCCCGCGAAAACGCAGGCGGGAACGCAAAATCCCGCAGATTCCGCGATTTCGAAAAACGCGCCAAAAACTGCGCCGTGGAAAAATTTTTCCGGGAAAATCGATTACAAAATCCAAGAACTGCGCGCGCCCGGAAACGTTTTTCGCAACATTCGCGGGCACGCGAAATCGTCCGAAAACGCGCTCGAAATCACGGCGGAAACGGACGAATTTTTCGGCGGGAAAACTGGCGCGGAAGCGAAAATTTCTCACGACGCAAAAG
>X285_Short_beaked_Echidna__coassemble_525_pt1 | contig 16438 bp, 13 predicted proteins | sample X285_Short_beaked_Echidna__metabat2_high_PE_001 | metagenome-assembled genome bin X285_Short_beaked_Echidna
AGCACCAGCGCCGGAAACCCTCCTGCCGCAGCCGCGGACACCGCCAGGAACTCTCGATCGTCAAGGTCGAGTCGATCGCTGCGTAATTTTAATTTAACAAGGAAAGACAACAATGGCACACCATAAGGGCGGAGGAACTTCTACCAACGGTCGCGACTCTAACGCACAGCGTCGCGGAGTAAAACTTTACGGCGGGCAATTCGCTTCCGCGGGCAGCATTCTCATGCGCCAATGCGGCACGAAAATGCACCCTGGCAAAAACGTCGGCTGCGGTCGCGACTACACGCTTTTCGCGCTTTGCGACGGCACGGTCGTTTGGGATCGCGAGCACCGCAAGGTCTCGATTGCTCCGATTGAAGCGAAATAGTTTTTCGCACGAAATCGCAAAACTCCCCGCGGGAACGCAATTTCCTGGCGGGGAGTTTTTTTGTCTTTTCGCGCGGAAATGCGGAAGGAATTGCGGATTTTTCCATGCGTTTTCGGCAAATTCGTGATTGCGCAAAAATCGAGTTTCCTTAAACTGCGGTCAGTGAAATTTTTACCTTTTATTTTCTTTGTTTCTGCGTTGTGCGTTCCCTCGCAAACGCTTTTCGCGGACGCGATAAAAATCGATCCCGTGCTCAATGGCGAGAGCCAGATCGGGCGCGAATGGCTTGAGCCAGACATTGTCAGACAGGATTTGGAGCGGCAGATTTCGGAAGCGCTTCCGACGCCGGATCCCAAGAGCGTTGACGCGTTTTTGAAGACTCGCGAGCACCGTCTTCTGCTCGCGCGTTGGTATTTTCTGCATTCTGTCGGCTCGGAAGCGATTATCGAAAATCTGAAAAAGCTTACGGATCGGCGGATTATTTTCCAGTTTATGAGCGATCCCGCGTGGATTGAAGGTTATCTTTATACGGCGGAACCGCAAAATGCCGACAAGTTTTTGGAATTTTTGCTCGCGATCGCGAAAAAAGACCCGGAAATGCCGAAAGACGCGATGTTGCGCAAAATCGCGACTGCGACTGCGGGCGAGTATTCCCGCAACGATTGGCGGCGCGACGAGCCGAAATACGCCGTCCAACGCTACGAATTTTTCCGCGACAGCTGGCGCGACGGCAAACTCAACACGCTTTTTGATGATCTTTTGTATTGGGACATGCGCGTCGTGTGTGGCTGGAAAGGGAACAACGATTTCGGGAATTACGAATCTCTCGTTTGGGCGCGCGACAACGTGAAACTTTCTGAGTCCGGCTACGGCGGTGGCGAAATCCACCAGCTTTATTACCGCCTTTGGAACAAGGCGGGAGACAGCATTCACGGGAGCAATTATTACGAGCCGTTCCGCAAATATTTTACGCGCGGCGGGAAAAACGTGAACATGCAGGCGATGGCGTATCAAATCGGCGCGGTCTGCGGCGGGATTTCTCACTACGGCGCGACGGGCGCCGTCGCAAACGGCATTCCCGGGCTCACGATGGGCGAGCCGGGACACTGCGCGTTTGCGACTCGCGTAAACGGCGTGTGGCGCAGCAACAATTCCATCAGCTTCCGTCGCGGGCTTCACTGGACGCTTCTCGGCGAGCGCACGTGGGCGTTTCTTCCTTTGATGCAGGAGCTTTTCGAGAACGTTCCGACGACGACGCAGTCTTTCCGCAAAGCCGCGCTCGCGAAATTTTTCGACCTTCGCAAAAACCGCAAAGCCGCCGCATCGCTTTACGCGCAGGCGCTTGCGACTCAGCCGCTCAATTACATCGTCTGGCGCGATTATTCCGGATACGCCAAAGCGCAAAATGCCAAGGTTGGAACTTGGATGAAAATGCACGGAAAAATCATCGAAACGTTTGCGAAAAAATATCCGGACGTCTGCGCCACGGCGTTGCAGAAATTGGTTTATCCGACGCTTCTTCCGCTCGTCAAAACCGATGCCGAAAAAATCGCGCTTTTCGGGAAATTTTTCACCGAAGTCGAGACGCAAGGTCCGGCAAGTTGGGCGATGGAAGATTTTTGGGATTTCCAGTGCGGGAAAATTTCCGCCGGCGCGAAAGGCAAATTTGTCGAGACCGGCAAAAGCGCGTTCAAGGGCAAAAAAGATTACGAGAAGATTTTCTCGGACTGGGCGTCCGGAAATCCTCGCAAGAAAGAATAATTTCATGAAAAACGTTTTTGCATTTTTAGCATTCGTCATCGCCTCGGGAACGCTTTTTGCGGGTCCGGAAAAGAAGACTTACGAGCAGGCGATCAAGGGAAATCCCGCCGACGGCGTCGTCGTTTTTCTCTACGGTCCCGACTGGGAAAAGCAGGGTTCGCAACTTCTCAAAACGCTGTGGAAGCACGCAAAAGTCCGCAGCGCGTGCGGAAACGCGCCGATGGTCGCGATTCCGATTTACCAGCGTCCGAACGAGAAAGAAAAAGCCGAAGCGGCGGAAAAGCGCAAGGGTTTCACGCTTTCCAAAAGCGTTCGCAGCTATCCCGCGATCGTTTTGCAAACTTATGCGGGAACGGATTATTACACGATTTACGGAGACGAAATTTACCAGTCGCCGGAAAAAGTCGCCGAGCTGATGAAAAGCAAATTCGAGCTCTACAAAATCCAGCGCAAATTTCTCCAACAGGCGGAAAAGGCGAAAGACCAAAAAAAGGCGGAACTTTACGCGCAGGCGGTAAATGTAGAAGGACTTCTCGCGCCGAAAGACGCGATCAGAATTATCAAAGCCGGAGATCCGAATCTCGAAAACCCGGCGTGCAAACGCGCCGCGTTCGACGTTTACAAACTCGTCACGGAAAGCACTTATCGCGACAAAGACAATCCCGGGAAAAAAATCTTCACGGTGCCAGACGCGCTCGCGAAACTCAAAGAGCTCACGGCTGGCGACACTTACACGCCGGTGCAAAAGCAGGAAATCTACGCGGCGTGCACGGGATTTCTCCGTCGCGAAGGATACGATCGCGAAAAGCTCAAAGCACTTTACACTGAAATGATCGCGCTCGATTCCGACTCCATGTGGGCGTCGTTCGCAAAAGAATCAATCCGACTTTATTGCAAGAAATGAGCTCTACGCAGGACGTTCCCGCGCCCACGCAGCGACTCGATTCGCTCGACGCTTTGCGCGGATTTGACCTTTTTGTGCTCACGATGCTCGGACCCGTGATGCATTTGATGACGCGCCAGGGGCAACTTCCGAACTGGCTCGGAAACGCGTTTTCGCACGTCTCGTGGCGCGGTTTCAATTGCTGGGACATGGTGATGCCGCTTTTCCTTTTCATGGCGGGCGTTTCGATTCCGTTTGCGATGGCGAAATTCCGCGTCGGAAACGCTGGCGCGACCGAGTTTTCCGCCGGAAAAGCGCATTTTCGGATTGCGAAACGCGTTCTCGTGCTCTGGATCCTCGGCGCGATTGCGCAGGGGAAACTTCTCGCGTTTGACGCTTCCGTTTTCAAGCCGCTTTCGAACACGCTTCAAGCGATCGCGATCGGATACGCGGGCGCGGCGTTGCTTTTTCTGCATTGCAAAATTCGCACCCAAATCATCGTCGCGGGCGCGTTGCTTTTCGTTTCGTGGTTGGTGTGCGTGATTTTTGGCGATTGGAACCCGAACACGAATTTGCCCGAGCGCATAGATGAATTTTTGCTCGGACGTTGGGTGGACGGCGCGCGCGTCGGAGCAGACGGGAACGTGATTTTTGCGCCGTGGTATCACTACGCGTGGATTTTCCCGTCGATGAATTTCGTCGTCACGGTGCTGAGTGGCGTTTTTACGGGAGCGATTTTGAAGAACAAGGCGAGTTCGCCGGCGCGGAAATTTTTCCTCCTCGCGGGAACGGGCGCGGGCTTGGTCGTTGCCGGCTGGGCGTTGGATTTTTGCGGAATCGCGCCCGTCATCAAAACGATTTGGACGAGCTCGATGGTGCTCGTTACGAGCGGATACGGAATGCTTCTCATGGCGGCGTTTTTCGGCGTGATGGACTGGGCGGGTTTCAAGCGCGGAAGCGGTTGGCTGAAAACGATCGGAATGAATTCCGTTCTCATTTACATGCTTTCGCCGGAAGTCGGGCTGATTTCGTTCGACGGAATTTCGCGTCCGCTTCTTATCGGTTTTAAGCAATTTGTCGAGCCGTCAACGTTTAAGGTGTTTATCGCCTGCGGAAACGCTGCGTTGCTTTTTTGGCTGATTTGGCTCTGCCGCCGCGCCGGGGTTTTCCTCAAAGCCTGAGCGTTTTCAGCCCAAGAGGATTTTGAACGGCGTGCGCGGAAGAAGTTTGCGCAAAACGGCGACAAATGCCCACGCCGACGCAAACGCGATGAGCGTGCTCGCGGGAATTATCAGCGCGACGGGAAGAGATTGCGCCGCGAGATATGCGGGCCCGACGAAGAAGTAGTGCGCCATGTAAACGCCGAAACTGCACGCGGAAAAATTCAGGAGAAGTTTTTTTGCGAGAACGCTTTCGATGCGGATTTTTTTCATGACGAGGAAAACCGCCAGGGTCATGAGCACGACGTTTGGCGAGCAATACGTCCAAAAAAGTTCGATTTGCGCGTCCGTCGGGTTTTCGAGCGCGTTCATTGTGCGGAATCCGGCAAGCGTCGCAACGTAGCCGAGCGCGAATGCGGGAACGGCGAACGCGAGCGTTTTCGTCCACGAAATTTCCCGCATTTTTCCTGCGACGGATCCGAGCAACAAATACCCGACGAATCCGGAAAAGCAGTGAAATGTCCCGAACTCGTTCCAAGCGCACGCGCCGAAAATATCTGCGGAAACGAATTCGCGCATATACGGGACGAAGAGCGAAATCGACCAAATTCCGAGAAAAATCCCTTTCGCGCGCGAGCTCGCCCGCTCAAACCACGCCGAAAAAATCGGCAGAAAAAGGTAGAGCCCGACGAGCAGATAAACATACCACATGTGCACGGAAAAACTCGAAAAGTTGAACGGAATTTGCGCGATATTTTTCAGCGCAGACGCAAAATCCTGCGCCGGAACGACGCCACCCCAAGTGGAATACGGAAAGAAGATTGCCACGGTTTCCGCGCCGAATCCGAGCACGCCCGCGAGCCACGGAAACAGGCAATAAATCGCGCTCCATATCAAAAATGGAAACGCCACGCGCGAAATGCGTTTTTTGTAAAATGCGCCCGTTTCCGCCTTTGTCGGCAACAAAAGATAACCGGTAATCATCACGAAAAGCGGGACGCACGGACGGAAAAACGAGCCGAAAATTCCGCCCCAAAATTTGTATTCTTCGCTCGCGTTCGGCGTGCAGTTGAACGGGTCGCAACAATGGCAGGCGACGACGAGCACCATCGCCGCCACGCGTGCGAGGTCGAGCCAAACTGTGTGTTCTGGCGTTTCCGCGGGAACGTTTTCGAGAGTTGGATTTTGCTTCATGAGTTTTTCGATTTTTGCGAAATGTTTTCAGTTTTCAACGAGAAAAGCCAAATTTGCGCCGGCGGGAAAAATCGCTTTTGACAACGGCGCAGGAAAGAATTTCATAGTCTCAGACATGAAACTCGCAAATTCTTCCATTCCTCTATTGTCTTTACTTATGCTCGTTTCCGCGGAAACGTCGTTTGCAGACACAATCACTTGCAAAAACGGCTCGGTCGTCGTCGGCACAATTACCGAAATCGACGGCGGAATCGTCTCCGTCAAAAACGACGTCGACAACGCCGGAGAAACGAAAATCAAGCAGAGCGAAATCGTCTCGATTTCGACGGACTCGCCGCTTTTTGGGCGCACGCCAGACGGCAAAACGCTCAAAGGAAAAAGCGTTCCCGCAGCCGGCGCGCCGGGCACAATCGTCGTCGCAGACGAAACGGGCGCGCAAACGCGCGTCGCGGTGGCAGACATTTCGAATTCGTGGCTTTTGGACGGAAAAAGTCCAGAACAGCGCGAGGCGGAAAAATACGATTACCATTGGAGCTACGAAGCCGGCGCGTCTCTGCTCGGGCACACGGGCAATTCCGAAAGCGTTTCCGGCGGCGTAAATGTGTCCGCGACTCTCAAAAACGAAGACAACGCTTTGCTCTTGTATGCCAAATACAATTACGGGAAAGCGAAAGATTCTTCGACTGGCGAGTGGGTAAAATCCGCAGATAATTTCCACACAGGATTCGATTTTTCCTCGCAGTTTTACGCGCCGTGGTTTTGGTATGCGCGCTCGGACAACGGTTTCGACCGCGTGCAAAACATAAAGTTTTTTGACGTGAGCGCGGCTGGCTTCGGCTGGAACATCATCAAGGAAGACGATTGGAACTTTTCGCTTCGCGGCGGTCTTTCGTATCGCTACGAAAGCTACGAGGATTACATGGACACGATCGACGGCGCCGTGCCGAGCGACATGAACACGACCGGTCTCGAATTCGGGCTTCATCACGATTATTCGTGGGATTGGGGAAAAATTGTCACGGATATTACTTACACGCCCGGCTTCGACGATTTTACGGGAAATTATTTCATCGTCCACGAAACCTACGCGGAAATGAATTTGAAGACGATCGACAACCTTTATTTCCGCGTTGGCGTGCGCAACGAATATCGCTCGGAAACGACCGCGAACGAGCATTTGGACACGACTTATTACGCGCAGCTCGTCTTCTCGTGGAAATAAAAAACGCAGATTAAAAACGAAAAATCCGACAACGATGGAAACTTTTGAAAAAGACGGAAAAACGTTTCAACGCTGGCGCGTCGGAGCTTCGACGTTTACGGCGTGCATGACACTCGGCGCGCGCCTGATGAGTTGGACAATCGATTTCGCGGGAACGCGCCGCGACGTCATCCACTGGCCCGAAAACGCGAATTGGGCGGATTACCGCAGAATCCGCGGCGGCAACCCGGTTTTGTTTCCGTTCATGGGAAGAAATTTCGCCGACGGGAAAAAATTCTTCTGGAAAGACCCAGACGGAAACGTGCGCCCGATGCCGCAACACGGTTTCGCGGTCGATGGCGAATTCGAAATCGTCGAAAGTTCCGCGTCGGCGGTGAAATGCAAATTTATCCCGAGCGCGTCCGCGCGCGAAGGCTACCCGTTCGATTACGAATTTTTCGTGACGTATCGCTTCCGCGAGCTTTCTCTCGAATGCGATTTCGAACTCGTAAACCTCGGAGAAAAACGCATTCCTTGGTGCGCTGGGCATCATTTTTATTTCGCGATGCCATGGCACAAAAACCTCGCGCGCAAAGATTACGTTCTCGCGATCGACGCGAAAAAATTCTGGCATCACGCCTCGGACGGCAAACTCGTGAAAGCGGACGAACCAGCGCGCCCGCTCAGTTTCGGCGATCTGGCGATTTGCGATTTGATTTACACAAAACTCAAAACCAACCGCGTCGCTTTCGGTCCGCGCGGCGGCGAGGAAAACATTGTCGTAAAAGTCGGCGAAAACGAAATTCCGTCTCCGTGGACAACGGTTGTTACTTGGTCGGAAACCGAGGACGCGCCGTATTATTGTGTCGAGCCGTGGATGGGCGCGCCGAATTCGCCCGAGCACGGAAACGGATTGCACTGGGTCGAGCCGGGCGCGTCGGAAAAATTCTCCGTCAGCGTCTCGCTCGAATGAGCTCTTCTCGCGCGAACGGCGCGCTTGACCTTGCCCGTTCGCGCGAACATATTAAACAAACGATAAAAAAACGCCCCGATCCCAAAAAACATTAAAAAATATGCCCAAAATTCTTCTTAGCGAAATCGATCCTCGCGAACAAAAACAAATCGCGACCGCAGAAAACGAAATTCGAAAAGGCAACGCCGCATTCGCCGTCGAAACTTGCCGCGCCGTTCTCGGCAGACACCCGGAATGCACCGAAATCCGCCGAATCCTGCGCAAAGCGCAAAAAGTCGCGACCGGCAAGCGTCCAGCGTCTGCGGGGATGCTCTCGAAACTTTTCGGTCCGAGCAAATCGTCGTGCGAAAAAAATCCGCAAAAAGCGCTTTCGGACGCGGAAAACGCGCTCAGCAAAAACCCTTACGACGTCAACGCCAACAAAATGCTCGCGTTCGCGGGTGCCGCGCTCGAAATGTGGGACGTTGTCGCGCTCGCTTACGAAGAGCTCGTCGCGTGCGATTCGAATACGGAAAATTATTCCGCGCTCGTTTCCGCGTATCTCAAAGACAAAGATGTCGCAAACGCGCTGAAAGCCGTCGATAGCGCGCTCAAACGTTTCCCGAACAACGGAGATTTGCAAGAACTCGCGCGCCAGGTTTCTGTCGCGCAGACGATGGACAAAGGCAAATGGAGTGGCGAAGGCGATTTCCGCGACAACATTGCGGACAAAGACAAAGCTCTCGCGTTGGAAAAGAAAAACCGCGTCGTTTCCGACGCCGAATCCGCCGCCGAGGAAATCCCGGGCATTCTCGAAAAAATCGAAAAAACGCCGGAAGACCTGCAACTTTACCGCGATCTCGCGCGCAATTACAGGCTCACGGGCGATCTCGACAGCGCAATTGCCGCAATTCAAAAAGCGCGCGAAACTCCGAACGGAAAAGTCGATGCCACGCTCGAAAAGCAGGAACACTCGCTCACGCTCGAAAATTACGACAAGAGAATCCGCGAAGCGAAAAACTTCCTCGCGGAAAATCCCGAAAACGAAGAATACAAAAATTACCTCGCCGAGCTCGAAAAATCTCTCGACGAATACAGCTTGCAGGCGATCCAGACGCTCGTCGAAAAATATCCGAACGATTACAATTATCGCTACGAATACGGACTTCGCTTGCTCGACGCTGGCGACATCGACGGCTCGATTCAGCAACTCCAACTCGCGCAGCGCGCGCCGAAAAACCGCCATCTCGCGATGCTCAATCTCGGACGCGCGTTCATTTCCGGCGAAAAATACGATCTCGCCGCCGCGCAACTTTCGACCGCGCGCGACGAAATCAAGCAGATGTCCGACATCAAAAAAGACATCATTTACGAATTGGCAATCGCCTACGAAAAAGCGGGCAAAACCGATCTCGCCGCCACGGAATACAAGGCGATTTACATGGCGGACGCGTCCTACAAAGACGTTGCGGAAAAAATCAACTCGCTCTACGAAAAGAAATAATTCCGCGTTTCTGCAAAAACGTTCCCGCGCGCATTCGTTGCTCGGGAACGTTTTTTTTGCTTTGCTTCGCTCGCGGGCGCGAACGATACTTTTCACTCATTTTCACTCGAATTTTAACACACAAAACAGAAAGAAAAAATCATGGCAGGCGTAGGAAAACTCCTTAAACAAGCGCAAAAAATGCAAAAGAAAATCGAAGAAGCGAACGCGGCACTCTTCGAGGAAAAAATCGAAGTTTCGCACGGCGGAGGCGCAGTCAAACTCGTCGTGAACGGACAAAGCGAGCTCAAATCGATCGAGATCGATCCGGAATTTCTCAAAGAAGACAAAGCGACAATTGAAGCGACGCTTCTTGCCGCGTTTACGGAAGCGACCGCGAAATCGAAAGCGCTCAACCAAGAACGCATGCAGGCTGCGACGTCTGGCTTTACGCAGGGCTTCGGGCTCGGAATGTAGTGCGTTTCCGAGCGGAATTTTCTCCGTAAAATGTCTGCATTCGACAACGCGCGCAACGAACTGAAATCGCTCCCCGGGCTTGGTTTTCGCTCGGCGGAGCGAATTGCGTTGCACCTGCTCGTAGAGCGTCCGGACGCGATGCCGCGCCTGCTCACCGCGCTTGCGGAAGCGGCGCGCACGATTACGCGCTGTCCAGTTTGCGGGAACATTTCCGAGCACGAAAACGTGTGTTCGATTTGCGGAGACGAACGTCGCGACGTCGCGCACGTCTGCGTCGTCGAGCACGTTCCAGACCTCATGGCGATCGAACGCGCGGGAACGTTTCGTGGCGTTTATCACGTTTTGCACGGGCGTCTTTCGCCAATTCGCGGAATCGGCGCCGAGCAGCTGAATTTTTCGTCGCTCGAAGCGCGCGTTTCCGCGGGAACGGTGGAAGAAATCATTCTCGCGCTTTCGAACGATATCGAGGGCGAAGCGACGTGTCATTTTATTCGCAAGACGCTTTCGGAAAAATTCCCGTTGCTGAAAATTTCCCGAATCGGTTTCGGGCTTCCCTCCGGCGGCACGCTGAATTACGCAGATCCCGCCACGCTCAAAAACGCGCTCGACGCCCGCCGGGTTTTTTGACGATTTATGAATCTCGATTTTTTTGAAAAATTTTGGCTCGAAAAAGCCCGCTCCGCGCTCGCGCTTCCCGCAAACGTTCCCGACGCCGACGCGCTCGAAAAAATCCGCGCGGACGTTTCCGCGTTGAGCGATCTTTTTACAACCGCGCGCCCGGAGCATTTTCGCGATTACATGAGTAACGCGCGATTGCTTGCAGCATACGGGCTTTTCTTTTTCCCGCAAAGTTTCGCGCGCGCGCAGTTTGCGATTTCGCGCCTGCTCGGATTTTGTAATTGGAATCCGATTATTCCGGGCGAAGATTTTTCTGGCGTTTCCGAGAAAAAAGTTTTGCGCGTTCTCGATTTCGGGAGCGGTTCCGCGCCGTGCGGGCTCGCGATTGCGGGCGCGCTTCGGGAACGTTTTCCGAATGCGGAAATTTTGCTCACGGCGGTAGATCGTTCCCGAGTCGCGCTCGACGCGCTTGCGGAAATGCCGCTTCCTGAGTGGCTGAAAATTTCGACTCAAGTCGCGGATTTGCGGAATTTTGCTGGGACGCGCGAGCGTTTCGACGTCGTCGCGCTCGGCTGGTCGCTCAACGAAATCGTTCCCGCAGACGTTTCCGAGGGCGTCGAGGGCGCGATCGTTCTTTTGAAAAAACTCGCGGGTTCGCTCGCAGAAAACGGCGCGCTCGTCGTTCTCGAACCGGCGTTGAAATCGACTGCGGAGCGGCTCCAACACGCGAGCGATTATTTCGCGCTCAATCCGGGTTTGCCGTTTTGGCGTCTCGCGCCGGAGCTTGGCGAGCACGCGTGCCCGCTTCTCGCGGAGGGAATTTCGTGGAATCACGAAGTGCGGAAATGGGACGCGCCGGCGTCGTTGGAATTTCTCAACAGAAAACTTTTCCGCGAAATCCAAGTTTTGAAATTTTCGTGGGTCGCGCTCGGAAAACGCCCGGGCGACGCGAATGGCGGCGTTCGCGAAAATCTCCTGCGGCTCGTTTCTCCGCTCGAAATCACGAAACCCGCGCTTCGTTTTTCCGCCGTTTCCGCGCGCGGAGAAAAAATCCAAGTCGAGATTCCGACTCGCGGAATGTGCAAAAACGAGTGCAAGAAATTTGCTGCGGAATGGGAACGTGGCGACATCGCGCGCGTCTCGGGAACGTTGAACGCGCTCGGCACGCCCGGGAGTTTTCGTCTCTCGGGAACGATCGAAAAAGCAGGCTGAAAAATGCGTTATAAAATCGAGATTATAAATCGGCGGCGCAAAATTCTCGGAGCGGCGATTCTTTGTGCGACGTTGCTCGCGCTCGCGTTCGGCGCGTGGGTTTGGTGGAACATGACGGTGAATTTTAACGAGCGCGTCGTGCTCTATTTCGAAGATTCCGTTCACGGGCTTTCCGTCGGCTCGGACGTGCGCATGAACGGGCAAAAAATCGGGCAGGTCGAATCCGTGCGGATTCGTCAAATTCCCGGCGAAAACGATTTTCCGAATTATTACGCGTGCGTTTCAACTGTCGTCGATATGCGCAAATTCCACCGTTGCACGGAGAAAATTTCTGATGACGTTCGCGAGGACGTTTCCGCGCACGTTGCGAGCGGATTGCGTGCGCGGCTTTTGCTTCCGTCCATACTCGCGCCCGGGCTTTCCGTGGAGTTTTTTTTCGCGCCCGGCGTTCCCGCGAAATTTGCGCACGATCCCGAGAACGCGATTCCAGAGATTCCGACGCGCTCGAAAGGCACGTCCGCGCGCGTGGATTCCGTAAATCGGCTTTTCAAATCGAAGGATTTGGAAAATCTCGGCAAGCGGATTCATCTTTGGGAATCGCGCATGAAGGAGTTCGACGACGCCGTTTCTTCCATCGATTTCGCGCGGGTAAATTCCGAGCTCGGTGCGAAAGCGGACGCGCTTGCGGCGTTGGCAGATGCGGAGAAATTTCACGAAATGCTCGTCGCGCTCAACGCGAATCTTTCCGCGCTGAACGCGGGCGTGAAAAACGGCGATTCGGACGTCGAAGAACATTTTCGCGCGGTGGCGGAACAGATGCGTTTTTTGCGGGAAAAAATTTCCGCGCTCAACGATGTCGTCGCCGAAATAAATTCCGCATTCACTGGCGCGGTGCTCGGTTTCGAGCCGGAAGAAGCGGAAAAAATGCGCCGGACGCTCAAAAAGATTTCTTATTTTGCGAGAGAGTTTTTGGGAGAAACTGGTGGCGATTGACGTTTGCGAAAATTTTGTGGCAACGGCGTCGGAAATGTGGAGAATACGACTTTCGTTTTTTTAACAAAACCCCAGAAATTTTATGAAAAAAAATGTCCTTGCGATAATAATGTCCGGTCTCGCGCTGCAATGCTTTGCCGCGATGCCGCAACTTGAAGGTTTCCGCTACGGAAACGATGCCGCGCCTACCGGCAACGAATGGGATCCTGCGCGCGACGTGAATTGCGTGCGCAATCTCGCGTTGAACAAGGAGATGCCGCGCGCGTGGTTTACGTCGTTTGGCGACGTGAAATCCGCCAAGAAAATCCTGCCGGAAAATTCCGAATTTTGGAAATCTCTCAACGGGAAATGGAAATTCCATTGGGCGAAAAATCCGGACGAACGCGCGACGAATTTCTTCTCGAAAACGGAAAAAGACCTCGCGGGCTGGGATTCGATTTCGGTTCCGTCGAACTGGAACATCGTCGGCGTGCAAGAAGACGGAACTTGCAAATACGGCTTGCCGATTTATTGCAACCAGCCGGTGATTTTTGAACACCGCGTCGCTGTCGGCGATTGGAAACTCGGCGTCATGCGCGAGCCGGCAAACAAGAATCGTACGACTTATCTTTACCGCAACGAAGTCGGCTCTTACCTGCGCGATTTCGAAGTCCCGAAAGATTGGAACGGACGCGAAATCTTCATCAGCTTCGACGGCGTTGACTCGTTTTTCTACATTTGGGTGAACGGAAAATATGTCGGATTCTCGAAAAATTCCCGCGATCCCGCGCGTTTCGACATTTCGGAATTTGTAAAACCGGGCGAAAAGGCGACGGTCGCGGTCGAAGTTTACCGCAATTCCGACGCTTCTTTCCTCGAATCGCAGGACATGTATCGCCTCCCGGGAATTTTCCGCACGGTTGCGATTTATTCGACGCCGAAACTGCACGTGCGCGACGTTATCGCGATTCCGCAAGGCGACACGATGAACGTTTCCGCAGACGTGCGCAATCTCGGTTCCGTTCCCGCTGGCGGGCAAATCGTTTTTTCTCTGTATGAGCAGAAAAAACTTTATTCGGACGATTACGCGGGCAAGCCGTCCGCAGTCGCGACGGTGAGCGTTCCCGCAGTCAAACCGGGCGAAAACGTCGAATTGCCGAAAGCCGCGCTTACGGTGAAAAATCCGAAACGCTGGTCTGCGGAAATTCCGAATCTTTACGTTCTCGTCGCCGAGTTGAAAGACGCGAACGGCAAAACGCTCGAAGTCGTTCCCGCGCAAGTTGGTTTCTGCGAAGTCGAAATCCGCGAAAACCAGATCGACGAATTTGGCAAAACCGGACGCTATTTTTACGTAAACGGCAAAACCGTGAAGCTCAAAGGCGTAAACCGCCACGAGTCTCACCCGGCGCGCGGACACGCGCTCACGCGCGAAGACATGGAAAAAGAAGTCCTGCTCATGAAGCGCGGAAACATCAACCACGTGCGCAATTCGCACTACCCGGACGATCCGTATTTCTATTTCCTTTGCAACAAATACGGAATTTACCTCGAAGACGAAGCGAATCTCGAATCGCACCAATATTACTACGGAGACGCTTCGCTCTCGCACCCGATCGAATGGCGCCCGGCGCACATTGCGCGCATCATGGAAATGGCGCACCGCAACGTGAACCAGCCCGCCGTCGTGATTTGGTCTCTCGGAAACGAAGCTGGACCTGGAGACAATTTCAAAGCCGCGTATCAGGAGCTCAAAAAATTCGACGCCTCGCGCCCCGTTCAATACGAACGCAACAACGCGATCGTGGACATGGGCTCCAATCAGTATCCGAGCGTCGGCTGGGTTCAAAGCGCGGCTCAAGGACATTGCAAACAGCCGTTCCACATCTCGGAATACGCGCACTCGATGGGCAACGCGATGGGAAATCTCAAAGATTATTGGGACGCAATCGAGTCGTCGAATTACATCTGCGGTGGCGCGATTTGGGACTGGGTTGACCAAGCAATGTATAACTACGACGCCGCGACGGGGAAAAAATACCTCGCATACGGCGGGCAGTTTGGAGACATTCCGCACGACGGCGATTTCGTCTGCAACGGAATCATTTTCGCAGATCGCACGCCCAAACCGCAGTATCACGAAGTAAAAAAAGTTTACCAGCACATCGGCGTTTCCGCGACGAACGCGCTCTCGGGCGAGCTCGAAATTTTCAACAAGTATTACTTCAAAACGCTCGACGATTACGAAGTGAAATGGACGCTTACGGAAGACGGAAAGTCCATCAAGAAAGGCGAAATCGACGTCGATGACCTCGCCCCGCGCACGAAAATGAACGTCAAATTGCCGTTCTCTTCCGTGAAATTCAAAACCGATGCGGAATATCTTCTCACGGTCGAATTCCGCTTGGACGACGACGCTCCTTGGGCGAAAGAAGGCTACGTGCAGGCAGACGAGCAAATCGTCATCAAGCCGGCGGGAACGCGCCCGGCAATCGCCACCGTCGCCAAAAACGATTCCGCGCCGATTCTCGAAAAAACTTCGGACGGGCTGAAAATCTCTGGAAAGGATTTCTCGATGAAATTCGCGAACGCGACGGGAACGCTCTCCTCGCTCGTTTACGACGGAAAGGAAATTATCTCCGACGGAAACGGTCCGAAGCTCGACGCTTTCCGCGCTCCGACAAACAACGACGGCTGGGCGCGCGGCTCTTGGTTTAGCAACGGTCTCGACAATCTCTCGCACAAAGTCTCGGGAGACCCGCTCGTCGAACAAAATCCGGACGGCTCCGTGGTGCTTTCGTTCCAAGTTGTTTCTTCCGGCAAAAACGATTTCCAATTCAACACGCACCAGATTTGGACGGTTTATCTGGACGGCTCCGTCGAGCTCCGCGCAAACGTTGTCGCGAACAATTCCGAGCTCGATCTTCCGCGCCTCGGCTACACGATGAACGTTCCCGCAGAGCTTGATACGTTCTCGTATTACGGTCGCGGACCGGTGGAAAACTACGCGGACCGCAAGTCCGGGCAGTTCATTTCGCGCAACAAGGGCAAAGTCGCAGACGAGTTCGTCGATTACATTCGCCCGCAGGAAATGGGCAATCACGAAGACGTTCGCTGGTGCGCGCTCACGGACAAGAGCGGAAAAACCGGCGCGGTGTTCGTCGCCGCCAACGGAAAATTCTCCGCGCAGGCACTTCCCGTAACCGCGCGCGAGCTTATGGACGCCTCAAATCCGTTCAAGCTCGACGATTTTGTGAAAAAACCGCGCGAAACGACGCTCTTCCTCGGCTCTGGCGTTCGCGGACTCGGCGGCGCGAGCTGCGGTCCGGACACGATTGAGCGCGACAAGATTTTCTCCAAGCCGACGAATTTCGGATTTATCATTCGTCCCGCAGGAAAAAATCTCTCCAAGATCGCGAACGTTTCCGCTTCCGGCGCGACACCGCTCGCAATTTCCCGCAATCCCGCAGGCTTGATTTCGATCGCTTCCGAGAACGCGAACGCGGAAATTTTCTGTTCCGTGGACGGCGGAGAAGCGCAGAAATACACGAAAGCGTTTTCGTTCCGCAACGGCGGAATCGTCGCGGCGTGGGTGAAAGACACTCCGAAAATCCGCACCGTTGTCGAGTTCCCGAAAATTGAAAAAGTCCGCATGTCGGTCGTTTTCTGTTCGAGCCAGGAAGGTGGCGAGCGCGCGAAAAACCTCACCGACAACAACCCGGACTCGATTTGGCACACGGCTTATTCCGTGACGGTCGCGAATTATCCGCACTGGATCGATTTCGACATCGGCGAAGAAAAACCCGTTAAGGGAATTTCCTACCTGCCACGCAAAAACGGCGACAACGGCGACATCAAGGATTTCGAAATCTACACGAGTCTCGACGGCAAAAACTGGGGCGCAGAGCCCGCGTTTAAGGGAACGTTCCGCCGCGAGAAGAAGGAACAGAAAATCCTTTTCCCGCAAACGATTCCCGCCCGCTACGTTCGTTTCCGCGCGCTTTCGTCGCAAAACGGGCAAGACTTCGCCTCGGGCGCAGAGTTCGGCGTTCTCGCGGATTAGTCCGAAAACGACATCGAAAAGTCGCAAAAAAAGCGCCGGGTTCTTCACTGAACGTGCCGTTGTTTTTTGTGACGTGGGTTTCTTGTTGTGCATTGAAA
>X285_Short_beaked_Echidna__coassemble_540_pt1 | contig 15629 bp, 14 predicted proteins | sample X285_Short_beaked_Echidna__metabat2_high_PE_001 | metagenome-assembled genome bin X285_Short_beaked_Echidna
CGCCAATTCCAGCCGGCGGGCGTGGCGAAATCGCGTCCGAAATTTTTGTCGGCAGGGCGCCAGCGGGGCGGGAAAATCGGCTCGGCGTCTTCGTCTTCCGCGTGCGGTGCGCGCGTTGCGGTGGCGACGTCTTTGCGCGAGCGGCGGCACGGGTAAATCGCGCCGGAGTCTTTGAGTTTTTTCCAGATTTCCAAGAAATATGCGCGGTTTTGAGATTGCACGTATGGCGCGGCGAAACCGCCGACGTCCGGACCTTCGTCCCAAGCGATTCCGAGCCGGCGCAGGTCTTCCATTGCGGCGTCTGCAAACTCTTTTTTGCAGCGTTGCGGGTCGAGATCTTCGATGCGCAAAATGAGCGTTCCCGAGGCGGCGCGACAACGTTCGGCTGCGAGCGAAAACGTTTTCGCGTGTCCGAGGTGGAGAAAACCCGTCGGCGTGGGCGCGATTCGTCCGCGATATTTGCCGGCGGGATTCTCGGCTCGAGATGAAGATTCTTCCGCTTTCAACGCGCGGGGAAGTTTTTGTTATTTCATCGTTTCCACGCAGATTTTTTCTGCGGTGGCGGAGCCGAAAAGTTTTTCCACGAACGCGAGCCCGAAATCAAACGCCGTTCCCGGACCGCGCGAGGTGAGAATGTTGCCGTCTGATTCGACGGGCGGGCAATTTCGCGCGGCGGGAATTTCGTCCCACGCGCACGAGTGCGCGGAAACGCGTTTTCCGTCGAGCAATCCGGCGGCTTTCAGCAGGAGTGGCGCGGCGCAGATTGCGGCGACGAGTTTTCCTTTTTTCGCGAATGCGGTGGCGATTTTGGGCGCGCGTCCGTCTTCGAGGAGTTTCCACGTTCCCGGACCTCCGGGGAGAAAAAGCGCGTCGAAATCGTCTGCGAGTTTTTCAAATTCTGCGGGCGAGGGCGCGAGCGTTTCGAGCGCGGAATCGGCTTTTACGGAGAAATCCGAGCGTCCTTTGATGAGGAGATTTTCGTTTGCGCAGACGGTGGCGAGCGTGATTTTCGCGCCCGCGCGGTGGAGCAAATCAAGTGGCGCGGCGAGCTCGATTTCTTCGAATCCGTCTGTCGCGATCGCGAGGATTTTTTTCATGGCTTACTTGGCGGTTTTTGCGTTTTGCGGAAGCGTGTCCGTGAGCCCGAGTTCTTTCAATTCTGCGGACGTGAGCGGCGTTTCCGTGCGGAATGCGGAGTAAATCTGCGTTTCCGGGGAAAATTTCCAATACGTGTAAGTAACGTCCGGGCGGTAAAGGCAGCCGGAGTAGAACGAGACCGCGAGCGTGGCGATTGCGAAGAGTGTTGCGATTTTTTTCATGGCGGGCGAATTTTGCGCGCGAACGCGGGGTTCGGCAAATTTTATTTTGCGCGCGCGGCGGGTTTTGTTTGATTTTTCTTTTTTAGACAAAAAGGCGTCGCGGAATCGCTTTTCGTTCAGTTGAATAAAGAAATGTCCGAGAACAGTCCCGAACAGATGCAGACTGAATGGCAAAGCTGGCTTCGCGAAAACGGCCGGCGGCTGTTGCTGTGCGCAAGGCAGTGGACGAGCTCTCTCGCGGACGCGGAAGACGTTTTGCAAGAGGCTTTTGTGCGCTACTGGAAGCACCAACGACATTTGGGCGGGAATCCGGACGCTCTAATCATCACCTCGATTCGCCGCGCCGCAATTGACTTGGGGCGTTCCCGAATCCGGCGCGTAAACCGCGAAACGCAGGTTTACGAGATGGGCGAGCGGACGGAGCTTTTCGAACCAGGCGGAGACGACGAGACGCAGGAACTCGAAGCGGCATTGCAAAAACTGCCGTCGGAGCAACGCGAAGTTGTCGTGATGAAAATCTGGGGCGAATTGACGTTTGAGGAAATTTCCAAGCAACTCGACATTTCACAAAACACCGCAGCTTCGCGCTATCGCTACGCGCTCGAAGCTTTGCGAAAACACCTGAGGAAAAAGTTATGAACGACTTCGAGACAGAAAAACTTGAAAAAATGCTGAAAGGACTGCGCCCGGTCGCGCCCTCGGAAAAGTTTTTCGCGAAGACGGAAACCGCGCTCGCGGCGGGAACGGACGCGGACGAGCTTCTCGATTCGCTGAAGAAACTGAATCCGCGCGCGCCCTCGGAAACGTTTTTCAAAAAAGTCGCGGCAGAACTTGCGGACGAAAACGCAGCGCGCGAGCCGGAAATTTCTGCTCCAAAACGCGGGCTCGCGATCCCGTTTCCGCGCTGGCTCTCGGCAGCTGCGGCGGCAACGCTTGCGGCAACGGGGCTCCTCATTTGGCAACACCCGAACACGGAAGAAAATCCCGCACGCGGAGGACTCGCCGAAAACGCGGAAACGGAAAACTTTTCCGCAGAACTCGAGCGCCCGAATTACCGCCTCGTCAGCACGGAAAGCAGCTTGAACGACGTCCAGGAATTGCCGATTGAAACGCGCGACGACGGCACGCTCGTTCGCCCGCTTCGCTACATTTACACGAGCACGAACCGCTGGGAAGATCCGGACACGAACCGCAGTTTTGTCGAACACCGCCCATACGAAAAAATCGTCCCGACACTCGTCGCCGTTTACTGATTTTCCAAAACGTTTTTTGCCACTTGCACGCACAATGTTTATCCTCTAAAAAATTTCCGGAAAGGATTTGAAGCCCATGATGAAGAATATCAATGCCGTTGCCCCTGTAATTTTCGCCGCCGGACTCACCGCAAGTTGCGGACTCGCCGTCGCGGAAGAAGAAGCCCGCGAAGCCGCCGTGCCCGCAGTTTTGGTGAATCCTGCGCCCGCCGCGATTTGCGCGCACGAGACTCCGCTTTTCGGAGCGGCGTTTTCCGTGAAGCCACCGAGCATCAATAGCAGGGAGTTTGGAATCGAAGTGACGTTCGTGAAAGAAGGCACGCCGGCGCACAAAATCGGCATTCGCGCGGGCGATGTTCTTTTGTGTTTCGACGGACAGAAAATTTTCTTCCCGATCCAGTTTTCCGCGCTTTTGCGCACTTACCGCCCGGGAGACGACGTCTCCGTGGAATTTTTGCGCGGGAAAAAAATCCTTTCGGCAAACGCGACACTTGCTTCGCGTGGCGGAAACGCTGTCGCGCGAAAGGAAAAAGAATCCGGAATCGTTCCCGAGCCGACCGAGAAAAGCGACATTCGCCTCCTCATAAACGGGCGCGAAATCATTCTCTCGCAGGGCGGAGCGTGGCGCGACAGAATCGCGATTACGCCAGACGCGCTGATTATCCGGACTTCCGCCGGCGTGCCAGACGATCTCCGCGCGTTTGTGGAAAATTTCCGTCGGCGGCTTCCAGATCCGCGTGCGATGGCGGCGGAGTTCAAAATGGACGTTCTCGGCGCGAAAGAGGAATTTTTCAAACGCGTCTCGACGTTCGAGCAAGTGTTTTTCGGAGACGGCAAAACCGTGATTCTTACCGGCGAAAACGATTTGCGCCGCGTGACCGTGCGCGACGGCGAACGCGAGATTTTCCGCGGTCCGTGCACGACGCAAGAGGAAATCGACGCGATCCCGGCGGACGCGAAAAAAGTCATCGACAGCTTCACGGAACTCCGCCCGGCGAAAAATGCGACAAAAAATCCCGAGTCGAAAGAAACCGCCAATTGAGGCGGTTTTTGATTTTTTCTGTCTGGCGGAATCGCGTGCGACTCAATTCTTTGACGACAATTTGAAATAATGCAGATACAATCGGCGAAAATCCCAAAAAGACAATGTTAGGAAATTTTAATTATTCAAACCCCACAAAACTGTATTTCGGAAACGATGTCCGAAAAAGCCTTGGCGAAGAATTAAAGAATTACGGTGAAAAAGTTCTTCTGACTTACGGTGGCGGCTCCATAAAGGAGAACGGCATTTACGACGAAGTGATGTCCGTGTTGCGCTCCGCTGGAAAAGAAGTCGTGGAATTGCCCGGCGTGATGCCGAACCCGACCACGGAAAAACTCTGCGAAGGAGCGAAACTTGCGCGGAAGAGCAATGTGGATCTGATCCTTGCCGTCGGTGGTGGCTCGACTGTCGATTACGCCAAGGCTGTGAGCGTTTCCGCGTGGTTCGACGGCGATCCGTGGGAAAAATTTTACCTAAAACGGGAAGATCCAGATTGCGATGCGCGCATAATTCCGGTCGGTTCCGTTTTGACGATGGTTGGCACGGGCTCGGAAATGAACGGTGGCTCGGTCATCACAAACCGAAACACGAAGCTCAAAATCGGCAAGGTTTTCGGGGAAAACGTCCTGCCGAAATTCGCGATACTGAACCCGCGCTACACATTTTCCGTGCCACACAGGCAAATGGTTGCTGGTTTTTTCGACATAATGAGCCACATCATGGAGCAGTATTTTTCCGGCGAAGACGATAATACCTCCGATTACATAGCGGAAGGATTGATGCGCTCTCTCGTGCACAGTAGTCGTGTCGCGGTAAAAAATCCGCACGATTACGAGGCGCGCTCCAACATCATGTGGACATCGACGTGGGCGCTGAACACGCTCATCGGAAAAGGAAAAACCCAGGATTGGATGGTTCACATGATCGGGCAGGCGATTGGTGCATACACAGACGCTACGCACGGCATGACGCTCTCCGGAGTTTCAATCGCTTATTTCCGCCACATTCTTCCCTTCGGGTTGAAGAAATTTGCCCGTTTCGCAAATGCGGTTTGGGGAATTTCTCAAGATGGAAAAAGCGATGAGCAACTCGCAAACGAAGGTTTGCGTGCTTTGAAGTGCTGGATGAAAGAAATCGGAGTCGCGACGGAAATTTCCTCTCTCGGCGTTCGCGAAGACATGCTGGAAGGAATTGCCGATTCTACGTTTATCATGACTGGTGGCTTCAAAACGCTCGCGCGGGAAGAAATTATTTCTATTTTGCGCAAGAGTCTGTGAGCTCGGGAACGCATAATGCTTTCCTACGAAATATTGGATAAAAACAGCAGAAGAATCGATTGAAAAGAAATGAAACTCGAAACGTTTTTGGGACACGTTGGCGCGCGTCGCCCGCTCAACACTCCGGAGATTTATGCGTTCATGGATAAAATGAGCGACGAAGCGCGAAAAATAACCTTTGAGTTAAATTCAGCTTATCATACTCAAGGTGAAATTCGCGCACTGATGTCTCGGCTTTTCGGAAAAAGCGTCGATGCGTCTTTTCGGGTTTTTCCGCCATTTTATACCGATTTCGGGAAAAACATTTCCGTCGGGAAAAATGTGTTCGTAAACGCGTGTTGCCATTTTCAAGACCACGGCGGAGTCGTGCTTGGCGATAATTGTCTCGTCGGGCACAATGTTGTTTTCGCGACGCTAAATCACGGGATTTTGCCGGAAACGCGCGCGTCGATGTTGCCGGCTCCGATAATTGTCGGAAAAAACGTATGGATCGGCTCAAATTCCACGATTTTGCAGGGCGTGAACATTGGCGACGGGGCCATAGTCGCCGCCGGATCCGTCGTGAACAGGGACGTTCCAGCAAATACCATTGTTGGCGGCGTTCCCGCGAAAGTTATTCGCAATATCGAAGAAAAGAAAAACGCCGGCAAAATGTGAGTTTTTTCGGCGGGGTAAAAATGCGACAAAATTTCCGGCACGGGAAATGCTAAAAATTGAGACAAATGTTCTTTGCGTTCGCGAAAAAATCGAAAAAAAGTTTCTGAAAAAAATCAGACAAAAAAGAAATTCTGCAACGCTTCATTTATGTTTTTGGGTTAGATAGAGAAGTTAGAGTTAAGTTAGTAGAGATAAGAGATTGAGCGGGCGTTCCGAGAGGTGCGCCCGCTCTTGATTTTTCCGAAAACGCGATTTCGGGCGCGTTTTATTTGTTTGCAAGACTTCGGATAGAAGAGTTTCCTATGCGCGCTCTTTTCGGCGTAAACTTTTTGGCTTCGCCGAATCTGGCAAAAATTTCCACACGTATAAAGAGATATGAATTGGCTTCAAAGTCTATTGTTGGGCGACGGAGTGGCGCATTCGGTGCTACTTTTCGCGCTCGTCATCGCAATCGGGATTCCGCTCGGGCGCATCAAAGTTTTCGGGATTTCTCTCGGAATCACGCTTGTGCTTTTCGTCGGGATCGTTTTCGGGCAGCTCGGGCTTTCCATCGATTCCGATGTTTTGCATTTCATGAAAGAATTCGGGCTGATTCTTTTCGTGTTCACGATCGGATTGCAGGTCGGACCGGGCTTTTTTGCGTCGTTCAAAAAAGGCGGAATGCTCATGAACGGGCTCGCGGCGGCGATAGTTCTCCTCGGCGTGCTGATGGCGGTTGCGTTCCACTTCATTACGCAAATTCCGATGCCGACGATGGTCGGCGTGCTCTCGGGCGCGATAACGAACACGCCCGGACTCGGCGCGGCGCAGCAATCGCTCGCGGAAATTATCAAGACGAGCCCGGACGCGCAGCCGCTTTCGGAAGTCGCGGGAACGCTCGGGCAGGGCTACGCGTGCGCGTATCCGCTCGGCGTTGTCGGAATCATTCTCGCGCTCGTTCTCGTGCGCGCGGTTTTCAAAATTTCTTTGGACAAGGAAACGGACGCGCTCAAAGCCACGAATCCGACCAGTGGCGACAACTCGACTGCGGTTACGCTCGAAGTGGGCAATCCCGCGATTATCGGCAAATCGATTTCGCAGATTGAGCATTTTATCGGCAAGAGTTTCGTCATTTCGCGTCTCCGCCGCGGCGAGGAAAATCCGATTATCCCGATGGGCGACACCGTTCTCGAAATGGGCGACCGCCTTCTCGTGATTTCGGAGAAAAAATACTCGGACGCGATCGCGACTTTCTTCGGAAAAGTCATTAACTGGGGAATTTCCGACTGGGAAAGCATCAATTCCGCAATCGTGCGCCGGCGCATCATCGTCACGCGCGAAAGCGTGAACGGCAGACCGCTCGGGCGCTTGGACGTTTATTCGTCGATGGGCGTCGTGTTTACGCGCATCAACCGCGCGGGCGTCGTGCTCATCGCGAATCCGACTTTGCGCTTGCAGATTGGCGACCGCGTGAACGTTGTCGGGCCGGAGCAGGCGGTGAACGAAGTCGAAAAAGTTCTCGGCAACGAATTGAAACGCCTCGACCACCCGAACCTTGTTTCGATTTTTCTCGGAATCGCGCTCGGCGTCGTTTTCGGAAGCATTCCGCTTGCGATTCCGGGGCTTTCGCAACCGCTGAAACTCGGGCTCGCGGGCGGTCCGCTCATCATAGCGATTTTGCTCAGCTGCTGGGGTTATAAATCTCACCTCATCACATACACGCCGATTGCGGCGAATCTCATGATCCGCGAAATCGGGATTTTGCTCTTCCTCGCGAGCGTCGGAATCGGCGCCGGAAACGGGTTTTTGCAAGCGGTCGCAAACGGCGGATACTGGTGGGTAATCATCGGATTTTTCATCACGACGGTTCCGTTGCTCGTCGTCGGATTCGTTGCGCGCGGCGTTTTCAAACTGAATTATTTTTCGATCATGGGGCTTGTTGCCGGCGCGACGACGGATCCGCCCGCGCTCGCTTACGCAAACAATGTCGCGCAAAACGAAGCGCCAAACGTCGCCTACGCGACGGTTTACCCGCTCACGATGTTTTTGCGCGTGCTCACGGCGCAGTTGCTCATTCTGATTTTCTGCTCCTGACAACGTTTTCGCGCTCTCGCGAACGTTCTCGAAAAGTCAAAAATCCCGCGTTTTCGCACGCGGGATTTTTTAATGGACTGCGCGCGGTGAATTTGCACACTTACACGACAAATGAGAATCTGTGCAAGCCTTTCCAAACTCCGTTCCGTCCTCGCCGTTTTCGCCACGCTTTGCTGTGGCGTGATTTCTGCCTCGGCGGCGTGCGACATTATTCCGCTTCCGCAAAAATACAAGGAACGCGCCGGCGAAACCGTTCCCGCGCGCGGGTTAGACAAACGCGTTTCCGTCGTGAAAGTGAAATCTTTCGACGGCGTTCCCGAGCACGCCGCGGGCGAGGCTTACGCGCTCACGGTCTCGAAAAATGGCGTGGAAATCCGCGCCACGACGGACGCGGGAACGCTCAACGCACGCAAGACGCTCGCACGCATGATCGCCGTTGCGCAAGCCGAGGGACGCGGCGTTCCCGTGTGCAAAATTCTCGATTGGCCTGCGTATCCGATGCGCGGTTTTATGATGGATTGCGGGCGCAGTTTTATTCCGTTGGCGGATTTGAAAAAAATCGTCGAATTTTGCGCGGACTTAAAAATCAACATTTTCCACTGGCATTTGACGGAAAATCAGGGCTGGCGGCTCGAAAGCCGGGCGTTTCCGCAACTCAACGAAAAACGCAATTACACGCGCGACGAGGGCAAATTTTACACGTTCAAAGAAGCGAAAGAACTCGTCGAGTTTTGCCGCGCGCGCGGCGTGATGCTTATTCCCGAAATCGACATGCCGGGCCACTCGGCGGCGTTTGAGCGCACTTTCGGCTGCACGATGCAGACAGAAAAAGGCACGGAAATTTTGAAAAAACTCGTAGATGAAATCATACGCGAAGCGTTTCCGACAGACGCGACTCCGTATTTCCACATCGGGACAGACGAAGTGAGAATCACGAATCCGAAATTCGTTCCCGAGATGGTCGCGTTTGTCCGCGCTCGCGGGAAAAAAGCCGTAACGTGGAACCCGGGCTCGAATTACGCGCCCGGAGAAATCGATCTCGTGCACATGTGGAGCGCGCGCGGACGCCCGCTCGCGGGAACGCCGTCGTTAGACAGCCGCTTGCATTATTTCAACCACTTCGATTCGTTCGCGGATCCGACTGCGGTTTTCTTCTCGAATTTCGGCGAAACTCCAGAGGCGGACGGAACAATCGCGGGCGGAATCGGCGCGATTTGGTGCGACCGCAAAATTATCGGCACGGACGCCGTTCTCGCGAACAATTCGTTTTACCCGGCGATTCTCGCGTTTGCGGAATCGATTTGGCACGGCGGACGCAAAACTTATTTCAACGACGGCCCGGGAACGGTCATTCCGAACGAGGGCGAAAAACTCGAAGAATTTCGCGATTTCGAGCGGCGAATTATGCCGGTAAAAAAATCTCTCGGCGCGAAAATGCCGTGGGTTCCGCAGGCAGACATTCGCTGGCGCATCTCGGAAGCGTTTCCGAACGGCGGAGATTTGAAAAAAGCGTTTCCGCCGGAAAAAGAGCAAAAAACCGAATACGTTTTCGACGGAAAGAAAATCGGCACGCGCGAGGCGCGCGGAGCGGCGGTTTACATGCGCCACGTTTGGGGCAACGCCGGCGCGCGCACGGTCGCGGCGTTCATAAAAGAACCGCGCCCGAATTCCACCGTTTACGCGTGGGCGTGGGTTTATTCTCCGAAACGGCAAAAAGTCGGAATCTGGGCGCAAACGCACAAAATCAGCGCGTCCGAGCCGGATTTGCCGCCACCGCAAGGAAAATGGGACCTCCGCGAATCCTGCTTTTGGCTGAACGGAAAAGAAATCCAACCGCCACGCTGGGAAAACTCGCACCGCGCGCGCTCGCAGGAAACTCCGCTCGCGAACGAGAATTTTGAAGCGCGTCCGCCGCTTCCGGCGACGCTGAACGCGGGCTGGAACAAAGTTCTCATCAAGTTGCCCGTCGCGGATTTTTCCTCGTCGCAAGCGCGACTTTACAAATGGATGTTCACTTTCGCGTTTGTTTCGCCAGACGGTTCCGCGCCTGTGGACGGGCTCGTCTGGAAAACGGACGAAAAAGATTTGAACGCGAAAAAATAGCGCGGGCGCGCTGGCGCGTTTTCGCGTTCGCTACATTTTCGCGATCGCGTCGCCGAGAACGCGGATTGTCTGCTCGACTGCGGCGTCGTCGTGCGCGGCGGAAAGGAAGCACGATTCGCACGGCGAGGGCGGGAGAAAAATTCCTCCGGCGAGTGCGTCGCGGAAAAGTTTTTTGAATTTTTCCGAGTCTGAGCGCGTCGCGATCGCGGCGTTTTCGACGGGCTCGGCGTTGAAAAACAGCGAGAACATTCCGCCGCAGTGCGGGACTTGCAAATCGATTCCGTGCGCGCGCGCGGTTTTTTCTAACGCGTCGGAAATCGCGGTTCCGTGCGCGGAAAGTTTTTCGTAAGGCGGTTCGCGGAGAAGTTTTTCGAGCGCGGCGACGCCTGCCGCGAGCGCGATCGGATTTCCGCAATACGTTCCCGCTTGGTAAACGGAACCGAGCGGCGCGACGCAATCCATGATTTCCGCGCGCCCGCCGAATGCGCCGACGGGCAACCCGCCGCCGATGATTTTCCCGAGGCAGACGAGATCCGGGCGCACTTCGTGCACGCCCATCGTTCCGCGCAGAGAAATGCGAAATCCTGTCATCACTTCGTCAAAAATCAGCAACGCGCCCGCCGCGCTCGTGAGCTCGCGCAATTTTTGCAGAAAACCCGGTTTCGGCATGATGAAGCCGACATTTCCCGGGAACGGTTCGACGATTACCGCCGCGATTTCGCGTCCGGAAATTTTGAAAACGTTTTCGAGCGCGTCGAAATCGTTGTAGGGAATCACGAGCGTATCCGCCGCCGTCGCCGCGGGAACGCCCGCGCTGTCCGGGCAACCGAACGTCATCGCGCCGGAGCCAGCTTTTACCAAGAGCGAATCTACGTGCCCGTGAAAACAGCCGTCGAATTTCACGATTTTTTGCCGGCGTGTGAATCCGCGCGCGAGGCGGACGGCGGACATCGTCGCCTCGGTGCCGGAATTTGTCATGCGGACTTTTTCGACTGCGGGAACGATTTCCGTGAGCAGTTCCGCCATTCGGACTTCGCACGGCGAGTTTGTGCCGAATCCGAGTCCGCGATCGACTGCGGCGTGCACGGCGGCGCGAATTTCCGGATCGTTGTGTCCGAGAATTGCCGGTCCCCACGTGAGCACGTAATCGACGAATTCGCGTCCTTCTGGCGTGCGCAAGCGGCATCCGTCTGCGCGTTCCGTGTAAAACGGGTTCATGCCGACGTTGCGAAACGCGCGCACGGGCGAGTTTACTCCGCCGGGAATTACGCGTTGCGCGCGGGCGAAAAGTTTCGATGAAACGGGAAAATCTGCGTTGTCCATTTTGCCAATTAAAACGATTTCGCGCGCGAAAGTGAAAGCCCGTTTTTGCGGTGGCGCGTTTGCGGAGCGTAAAAAATTCGCATTTGTTTTCGCATGCGTGTATTCTTGCACGTCATTAAACATTTATGTGGGAAGATTTTTTGAACAGTTTTTCAACTGGCGAGGTGCTTTTTGTTTCGATAAACGCTGTAATTTGCGTGCTTTTTCTTGCTTGCTACCTTTACCAGTTTTTTTACATCGCGGTTCCGTTTTTTAAGCGAGAACGCGCGCACAAGCCGGTTTCGGCGCATCGCATCGCAGTTCTCGTCTCGGCGCGAAACGAATCGCTCGTTATAAAAAACCTTATCGAGAGCCTGAAATCGCAGACTTACGACAAGGAATTTTTCGATATTTTCATCGTCGCAGACAATTGCTCGGACGATACCGCGAAAATTTCCCGCGAAAACGGCGCGCACGTTTACGAGCGTTTCAATCGCGAAAAAGTGGGCAAGGGCTACGCGCTAGATTTTTTGTATGAAGCGATTTCGCGCGATTTCGGCGAGACGCATTTCGACGCGTTTCTCGTTCTCGACGCGGACAACGTCCTTTCGCCACGCTATCTCGAAGAAATGAACAAGACATTTTCCGACGGATACAAAGTTGTCACGAGTTATAGAAATTCCAAAAATTTTGGCGACAACTGGATAAGCGCGGGCTATGCGCTGTGGTTTTTGCGCGAGAGCAAATATTTGAATTATTCGCGAATGCTTTTGAACACAAGTTGCGCTGTCTCGGGAACGGGCTTCATGTTTGCGTCGGAAATCATTCGCGAAGTCGGCGGGTGGAAATTTTTTCTCCTCACGGAAGACATCGAGTTCACGGTTTACAACGTCGTCAACGGGCGAAAAATCGGCTACGCAGCGCGCGCGGAACTTTACGACGAGCAGCCCGTCACGTTTCGGCAGTCGTGGACGCAACGTTTGCGCTGGGCGAAAGGCTACATTCAAGTTTGGGGAAAATTCGGAACCGATCTCGTCAAAAACCTTTTTTCGGAAAAATTCACTTCCTGCTACGATATGACGATGACGATCATGCCCGCGCTTGTTCTCAGCATTTTGACGATTTTGAACTATCTCGTCGGCGTTTTCGTGTGCCTCGTTTTCGATTGGGATTTGGAAAATCTTGCGTGGAGCTTGGCGAGCACGTTTGCGGGAATTTACGCGACGCTTTGGTTTATCGGCGCGATAACGACGGCGACGGAATGGAAAAAAATCCACTGTGGCACGTTTAAGAAAATTTTTTACAGCTTCACGTTTCCGCTTTTCATGCTCACTTATATTCCGATTGCGATTACGGCGATTTTCAAAAACGTCGAATGGTCGCCGATCGTCCACACGCAGGCGAAAACGCTCTCGGACATCACGGAAAAATAGCCGTTTGCGCGCCCGGTTTTACGCGCGGCGAGCAATATCTCGTTGCGGTAAATCCGCGCCCGCGATAGCGTTCCCGCAATTTTTTTATTTTCTGAGAAATGGACGTTTTAAGAATTCGCGGCGGGAACGCCTTAAAAGGAGAAATCAGCGTCGGCGGCGCAAAAAATGCGTGTCTGCCGTTGCTTGCGGCAACGCTTTTGACGGACGAGCCTTGCGTTTTGCGCAACGTTCCCGAGCTGAGCGATTCGCGCTTCATGCGCCAAATTCTCGAACATCAGGGCGCGGAAATCGAGCCTGCGGGCGCGAACGCGTGGCGTATCTGCGCGCGCGAAATCCACCCGAAAACGCCATACGAACTCGTCCGCAAAATGCGCGCGTCGATCTGCGTCATGGGCGCGCTCGTCGGCAGGCTCAAACAGGCGGAAATTCCGCTTCCGGGCGGTTGCGTTATCGGACCGCGCCCGATCGATTTGCACATCAAAGGACTGCGAAAACTCGGTTGCGAAATCGAGAATCGCGCGGGATCGATGCTCATAGACGCCTCGAAATCGCGTGGCGGATACATTTTCCTCGGCGGGCGATACGGCTCAACCGTCACGGGAACGGCAAATATTTTGATGGCGGCGGTGCTCACACCGGGAACGACGCGGATCGATTCCGCCGCGTGCGAACCCGAGATTTTGGATCTTTGCGAAATGCTCGTAAAAATGGGCGCGCGGATTTCCGGAATCGGCTCGCCGACGCTTAAAATCCGCGGCGTCGCAAAACTTCACGGCTGCGAGCACTCCGTAATTCCCGATCGAATCGAGGCGGGAACGCTTTTGCTTTGCGGCGCGATTACGCACGGAGATATTACCGTGCGTGGCGCGAAAACGGAGCATCTCGGCGCGTTTTTGGACAAGTTGGAAGAAGCCGGCGTCCCGTGCGAAAACGTGGACGAAGACGCGATTCGCGTGCGCGGAGACCTCGCGGGAACGTTCAAGCCCGTCGATATTGTCACGCTTCCGCACCCGGGTTTTCCGACAGATTTGCAGGCGCAGTTTACGGCGATGCTCGCGCTTACGCCGGGCATCAGCATCGTCACCGAGCGCATTTATCCGGGGCGTTTTATGCACGTTCCCGAGTTGCAACGAATGGGCGCGGAAATCGCGATTGAGGGACCGAGCGCGATCGCGAAAGGCGTTTCCGCGCTTTCCGGCGCGCCCGTGATGGCGTCCGACTTGCGCGCGTCTGCGGCACTCGTTCTCGCCGGGCTCGCGGCGGGCGGAGAAACTTGGGTGCAAAGAATTTATCACCTCGACCGCGGATACGAAAAATTTGAAGAAAAACTCGCAGCTCTCGGCGCGGACATCGTCCGCTTGCCAGAAAGCGAACTTCCGGCGGAATTCAGCGGCGGAGATTGATGCGCGAAACGGAAACTTCCCGCGAGTCCGCGCGTTGAATAAATTCAGAATCACGACATGCTCACAGCCGAATCCCTCACGAAAATTTTCCCCGAACTCAAACCGGACAACTGCACGGAGATTTTTGACGCGCCGCTCGAACTGCGTTGCCAGAAAATTTCCGAAATCACGGGAATTGCGACGACGCGCGTCGCGGAAAAACTCGCCACCGCCGAGCGTTTGCCGTTTGCGCCACGCTTCGAACTTTCCGCAGATCCGTTTCCGTTGCGCCTCATTCACGAATATCAATGCTTGCCCGTCGCGGACGGAATCGTCGCTGAGGGAACCGTCGCGCTCGCCGTCGGCTGGCCGCCGGATCCGCGCATGGACGCGTGGGTTTACGCGCTTTGCGGATTGCGTCCGCGTTGGGTGATGGCGATTCCGGATATGATTTCCGAGACGATTAACAAGCGTTTCGGCGTCGGCGCGGGCTCGTTAGACGAGGCGACGCTTGTCGATCTTTCCGAGGAAAAAATCGAAGAGGAAGAAGACGAAAACGCTGCAATTATCCGCTTCGTAAACGAAATCATTCAAAAGGCGGCAAACGATCGCGCGACCGACATTCACTTCGAGCCACAAAAAGAAACGCTCGTGATCCGATACCGAATCGACGGCGAACTCGTGCCAGTGAACGTTCCCGAAAATCTCGTGAAATTCCAAGCGGCAATCATTTCGCGAATAAAAATCATGGCGCGTTTGAACATTTCCGAACGCCGCCGCCCGCAAGACGGACGCATCACGTTTACGCAACAAAACGGCGAGACGATCGACATTCGCGTCTCGACGCTTCCGACGCTTTATGGCGAGTCGATCTCGCTTCGCTTGCTCGGCACGAAAGCGCAATCGCTCACAATCGGCGATCTCGGATTTTTGCCAGAAGACGAAGCCACAATCAACGCGCACCTCAAACTTCCGCACGGAATCATTCTCGTTACGGGACCGACGGGCTCGGGAAAATCGACTTCGCTAACGGCGTTTTTGCGCCGCATCAACACGCCGAATTTGCGCTTGATGTCCGTAGAAGATCCGGTCGAATACGAAGTTCCGAACGTCAACCAAACGCAAGTGCAGTCCGAAATCGGGCTTACGTTCGCGAACGTTTTGCGGAGCATTTTGCGCCAAGATCCGGACGTCGTAATGGTCGGAGAAATCCGCGACGGCGAAACCGCAGACATCGCGATCCGCGCCGCGCTCACTGGGCATTTGGTGCTTTCCACTTTGCACACGAACGACGCTGCGGGCGCGCTCACGCGCCTCACAGACATGGGCATCGAGCCGTTTCTCATCGCGTCTTCCGTCGAGATGATCATCGCGCAACGCCTTGTCCGGCGGCTTTGTCGGCGTTGCTCGAAACCGGCGGAATACGAGCCCGCATACGTCAAATCCTGCCTCGTCGCGCTCGGACTCGATCCCGCGCTTGCGCCGGAAATCGCGACTGCGCGCACGCCCGTCGGCTGCGAATATTGTCGCGGAATCGGCTACCGCGGACGCGTCGGAATTTTCGAAATTTTGCCCGTTTCGGAAGCGATCCACGAGCTCATCATCGAGAAAAAATCCGCCACGGAAATTCGCGCCCGCGCCTACGCAGACGGCATGCGCTCGCTTCAACAATGCGGCTGGGAGCAGGTGAAGCGCGGAATCACGTCGCTCGAAGAAATCATGAATTACGCGCAACACGCGGAAGCGGATCCCGCCGCGCAAACGCATTGAGTGGCTCGGGAACGTTTC
>X285_Short_beaked_Echidna__coassemble_565_pt1 | contig 14661 bp, 18 predicted proteins | sample X285_Short_beaked_Echidna__metabat2_high_PE_001 | metagenome-assembled genome bin X285_Short_beaked_Echidna
CGCCTCGGCCGGTTCCGCAAATTCTGCGACGTCGAGCCCAAATTTTTTTATAAACGGAACGATTCCCGCCGCCGAGCTTGGACGGCTTTTGAGCGCGCCGTAAATTTTCGAGAAAAACGCGCGGCGGACGAGAACTGCGAGCGCGACTTTGCCGAGATGCGTTTCGTAAACCCAGCGCAACGGCGCTTCGCCGAAGATTTCTTCGGTTTCGAGACGCTTGGTTTCGCGATTGAAAAACTGGACGGGAACGGAATTTTTCATGCGCGAAACAATACCCGCAAAGCTCCCGCCGACAAAGCCAAAACTTCCCCGGAAACGTTTTCGCGTCTTATCATCATTGAATAGTGATGCGAAAATATTCGCTTGATTGGCGCAAACGTTTGCGACAAGATTTCCGCTACCATGAAAACCTTTACATTCTCCTCCGAATCCGTCGGCGCTGGGCACCCGGACAAAGTCGCAGACCTCATTTCCGATTCAATTCTCGACGCTTGCCTCGCGCAGGATCCGCGCTCGCGCGTCGCTTGCGAAACTCTCGTCAAAGACAATCACGTCGTTCTCGCCGGGGAAATTACGACGTCCGCGAAAGTCGATTACGAGTCCGTCGCGCGCGAAGCAATTCGCGAAATCGGCTACGTCGATGCCCGAGATGACGATGTTTTCCGCGCGGATTCCATAGATTTTTCCAACTTCATCGGCACGCAATCGCCCGATATCGCGCAGGGCGTGGACGCCGCAGCCGCGCTCGGAAAAAGCACCGTGGAGCAGGGCGCCGGAGACCAGGGAATCATGTTCGGATTCGCGACAAATGAGACGCCCGAGCTCATGCCCGCGCCCGTAATGTTTGCGCACAAAGTTTTGCGCGCGCTCGAAAAAATCCGCAAAGACAAATCCGCGCCGGAATCTGCATGGCTTCGCCCGGATTGCAAATCGCAGGTCGCAGTGCGCTACGAAAACGGCGTTCCCGTGAGTATCGAAAACGTCGTTCTTTCGACGCAACACACGGAAAATGTGCGAATCGAGGAAATCCGCGAGTTTGGAGAAAAACTCATTCGCGCAACGCTTCCGCAGGAGCTCATCGCGCGCGAGACGCAGTTTTTTATCAACCCGACGGGGAAATTCGTTGTCGGCGGGCCGCACGGAGACGCCGGGCTTACGGGGCGCAAAATCATTGTGGACACCTACGGAGGCGTCGGTCGCCACGGCGGTGGCGCGTTCTCGGGGAAAGATCCGTCCAAGGTTGACCGTTCTGCGGCGTATATGTGCCGCTGGGTCGCGAAAAACATCGTCGCAGCCGGGCTCGCGCGCCGCGTCGAGTTGCAGGTTTCATACGCAATCGGAGAGCCGGAGCCGACCAGCATTTACATAAATTCCTACGGAACGGGCGCAATTGACGACGCGAAAATCATCGCCGCCGTTAAAAAAGTTTTTTCGTTCAAGCCGGCGAATATTATCGAGCAACTCGATTTGCTTCGCCCGATTTACGCGCAAACGACGAATTACGGGCATTTTACTAAAAGCGATTTGCCTTGGGAAAAATGCGACAAAATCGATGCTCTGCGCGATTGCGTCTGAGCGCGACACAACAAAAAAGCCGACTCTTCGCGGAGTCGGCTTTTTTGTTCTTAAACGAGAAGGATTAGTTCTCGGGCGAATTCGGGGAGATGTGCGCAGGATTGTCTCCAGCGATGTCTGCTGTTGACGGCGGAGTCGAAATCGCGGGCGCGGATTGTGCGGGCGCAGGAGCGAGTCCCGTGCTGCCGGCTTCGGATTTCGTAGTAGCGGTCTCGGTTGCGGTCATCTTAGCGGTGATGGTTTCCGTGCTGCCTTGGCGGGCAACGGATTTTTCGCCTGCGGTGACGGGTGTTGCGACTCCGCCAGTCGCGGTCGTCGTCACGACGGTGCCTTCTGCGACCTTGGTTGTTGCGGCCGCGCCGTCAACGGAGACGGTGAACGTTGCCGGTTGCGTCGAGGTAACAGCGCCTGCGGGCGTCGAAACGTCGATCTTGGAGCCTTCATTCAAATTGGCGGAAACGCCGACTGTTCCGGACTTGACTTGAATTGCGAGCGTGGAGTTCGTTCCTGCGGGTTCAGAGCTGAGCGTGTGAGCGTCCGGCGGAACCGTTCCCGTTTGCGAGAACGAGGTGAGGACGACTTCGGAGCCCGGGGCGACCGTGACGACCGTTCCGTTCGAGAAAACGATGCGAACCGTGGTTTTCGCGTCCGTCTTGACGGTGGAGCCTTCTGTGATGGTTTCTTCGCCATAGACTTCCATTACTTCGCCGTTAACGGAGACCGTTGCGGTTCCGTCTCCGGAGATTGAGGAGACGACGATCTTTTCACCCGCCGCGAACGCGCAGAGAGAAATGAGAGACGTTGCAATGATTGCGAGCAATTTCGTGAGTTTCATAAGGTATTTTTTGATTGTTCAGTGTGATTTAGAGCGCGTATTTTCGATTTTATTTGTGGGAACGCAAGATTTTTTTATCGGCTTTCGTAGGATTCGCATTTTTTCCCGATTTGGACGCTCTTCAAAATTGCCATTTGGGGAATTCCGGCTTCGTCCGTCAGCTCCGGAGAACCTTGAATGAGCGGGGACGCGTATTTCGCGAATTGGTATCCGATCGTCATTCCGCCTTCGCCGATCCAGTTTTGCGGGAAGGTTTTGACGCCGTTGGCGATGGTTTCTAACGGCGCGAGTTCGGCTTTGACCTGGTAGCGGTCTTTTTCTTCGCGGACGAGAATGACCATTTTTCCGGTTTCGCCGGCGATTGCGGCTTTTACCGCTGCCGCGCCTGCCATGATTGCTTCGGAAATGTCCGTTTTCGAAGCGCAATGTGCTGCCGTGCGCTGAATGTGCCCGGGGCGGCAGGTGCGTGTTTTTACTCCGGAGAAAGATTCTTCTACGACGCCTTTGAGGTATTCGCAAACGCCTCCGAGGCGCGGGTGCCCGAACGCGTCGAGCACTGCCGTGTTGGCTCCAAGGTAATTTCCGTCTTTGTCCACGAGCCCTTCCGCCGCGACGACGACGCAGTGTTTTTGCGTCGAAAGAATTTCGCGGACAGAGGCGACGAATGCCTCGCGGTCGAATGCGACTTCCGGCAGGAGCAGGAGGTGCGGAGCGTCTTCCGGGCAACCTTTGCGCTTTGCGAGAGACGCGCCTGCGGCGATCCAGCCTGCGCTGCGTCCCATTACTTCGATAATCGTCACCAAATCGTTGCGCCCGAGCGAAGCGCAATCGCACGCGAGTTCGCGGACGGTTGTCGCGATGTATTTAATTGTGCTTCCGTATCCGGGGCAGTGGTCTGTGAGAACCAAATCGTTGTCGATCGTTTTCGGCACGCCGATTACGCGCATTTCGTATCCGTTTGCGGCGGCGTAATCTGCGATTTGCTTGGACGAATCCTGCGAATCGTTTCCGCCGATGTAGTGAAAATAGCGAATGTTGTGCGCGCGAAAAACTTCGAGAATGCGCGCGAGGTCGGCTTCGCTTTTGAGTTTGTAGCGGCAGCTTCCGAGAGCGGCGCCGGGCGTTGCGGGAAGCAGGCGGACTGTCTGCTGCGATTCCGCCGCGAGATCGATGAAGTTTTCGTGCAAAATTCCTTCGACGCCGTTGACCGCGCCGTAAATTTCCTCGATTTCGTCTTCGAATTGAAGTGCTGCATTGAGCACGCCCGCGAGCGAGGCGTTGATAACCGGCGTCGGACCGCCGCTTTGCGCAACCAATAAATTTCCTGTCAGTGTTTCCATAAGTAAAATAATAAAAAAGTTAAAAAACGTTGGCGTTCTATAATTGCACGGGAACGGCGTGTTGCAATGCAATTTTTTTGCGCGCGTGCGCGAAAAGCGTTCCAAAATTTTTCGGCATCGTGCATTATTCGCAATTCACGTTTTTGAACGTCTCCGTAGTTCAATGGATAGAACCGCGGTTTCCTAAACCGTTAATCCGAGTTCGATTCTCGGCGGGGGCACCATGTATTGCAATCAGGCTGTTTTAGTAGCATATCGAATGGTTTTTGTAAGCAATAACAAAGCCTTGTGCCATTGAGTTTCGAGTCCGATAGTATAAGATTCAAAATTGCTTGTTTTTCACGCACTATCGGACTATTGAACAAAACAGAGGCATTAGCTGCTATATCAGCCACGCATTCCAATATCTCATCCATCTCATCACCAATTTCAGCATATCGTTCAAGCGTGCCTTGCAATTCCTTCCTTTGTGCTTCAATGTCAATTTTCTCAGCATCAAAGTCTGCATCGCTGATTTTCTCTTTAAGGTAGAGTTTACGCAGGCGTGCTTCCTCTTCTTTTAATTCTGCAAGTCGTATTGTTGCATTCCGTTTGACGCTCGCATTCATATCAGAATCTTTTTCGAGATAGGCACGGACATTCTTCTTTATGTTGTCGAGCATGTCTTCTGGAATGTGGATATGGTCAAAAATTTCTTCGTTCAGTTGGTCAAATAAGATATTTTCATTAACTACCCCTTGCTTGCAGTGCTTTCTCAAATGGTTGCATTTCAAGTAAGTGTAGCATTTGCCGTTTTTCTTTGTTCTCGTTTCGGAAGTTATCACACAACCGCAGGTAGCACAACGTATCAGTCCTCGAAAGGCATAAGGTTTTTCGCCGTATGCTCTTTTACTTGGAGCTCTCGCTCTACCTGTAAGGACATCTTGCACTTGGTCGAACAGGGCTTTGCTTATCAATGGTTCGTATGCGTGTTGTCTTAGTTCGCCTTTGACATACATATAGCCGTAGTAAAATGGATTCACAAGCATACGGTGTATTTGATTCCTGCTGATAGTCATGTCGCGCTTATGCATTAGCGATTTGAGGTTCATGTCTTTCGCAATGTCGGTAAGGCTTTGCAAAGAGTGAATACCAGTTGCATATTTTTCAAACAGCATTTTGACGATGGGTGCGCGATTTGGGTCAATTTCTATATATGCCTTCTTGTCAGCGTCGCGCTTGTTCAAGTAGCCGATTGGCGCAAATCCCAAGAACTGGCCTTTGCTCCATATGTATTTTTGGCTTCGTATAACATTATCGCGCAAGGAACCCACATACATCTTTGCTGAAAGAACTCCCATGTCCCAACGCATGATGTCAGTTGAGGAACTCTCTTTATTGAGTTTCAAGCTTTCTTTGAAGAAGTGCATTTCAATACGGTCTGCCTCACGCAGATTATCAAGTTCCACGCATTCCTTGTATCCTCTTTGCAATCTGTCAATGCAATGAACGACAATAGCAGTTTTGCGTTTCTGTTCCTTTACATAGGCAAGCATTTCATAGAATTTTTTGCGTTCTCCTCTGGTTGAGCTTTCCGCTATATGAAAAGTCTTTTTGATAATTAAGTCGTTTTTGTTGCAGTATTCTCGTATCTCTTTAAGTTGTGCATCTATTGAAGCTCCTTTAGTCTGCTCTTCCGAAGAAACTCGTGCGAATATGACTGCTTGCTTGCATTCCTCAAATGGTTTGTATTTATGTCTTTTGTTCATAATTTGCTCCTTATGATTTTATGATTATCCGCGTTGGTAGTAATAAGCCCACCAACTATCCATATCTTTCTTACTCATATTTTCAATGGCAGTTAAGATTTTGTTCGGGTCGCATTGTCCTTGATTGACACCGATCTCATCAGCAAGATGTCGACCTATACGATTGTCAAGAAACCTTATGATGTCGGCGTAAGACTTTTGAGGATAAAGCGACTTGATTTTCTCTCGCATAGTATCCCATATCTTAGTTGCAGTCAGGTCGTCGCATTGGGTTGCTGTTTTGATTGTTCCGTAAAATCCCCATTCTGGATTTTGTGTTTTTAAGTTTTCCATAATTTGCTCCTTGTTGTTTTACACTTATATTTTAAGCTATCCCGAAAGAAAAAGATGCTAAAAAACGCTACCGAGTCGCAGAAAATAGCCATTTTAACTTCGTTCTTACCGGAACAAAGTTGATTATTTCTCCGTAGAGTGCTTTTTATCCTTCTTTTGTCTGTATAACTCTTTTGCTATAAGTGCAAAGGACTCTATTAGCCGGTTTGCCATATCATTCAACTCGGCTTCTGTAAGTTCTTCACTTGGATATAGTGCTTTTAAGTTATTCTTTAATGCTTCATAATCTTTATTCATACATAATAGAATTGAGATAATGAAAAGTTTGATTAGAAAATGTTCCATTTCTACTTTTAATGTTGAGTTAAAATTGAAAAATCTCTGATTTATACGAGAGTTAGCCTAAAAATCTTTATTTACTTTTATGTGGGAACGATTTATAATCACGGTAAGGAAAAAATATGGCAAAAATTAGGTTTATTGATTTATTCGCTGGTATTGGCGGCACAAGAATCGGTTTTACCGAGGCTGCTGACAAGTTAGGTTATAAAGCAGAATGCGTTTTTACATCTGAAATTAAGGAATCTGCTATTAAAGCATATCAAGATAACTTTCCGAATGAGATAATAACCGGAGACATAACGAAGGTTGCGATTGATAATATCCCTGATTTTGACTTTTTGCTTGCCGGATTTCCTTGCCAACCATTTAGTTATGCAGGGTCTCGAAAAGGATTTGCAGATACTCGTGGCACACTGTTTTTTCAAATAGAAAAGATTATTAAAGAAAAGAAACCTACAGGTTTCTTATTGGAAAATGTTGAAGGGTTAGTTTCTCATGATAAAGAATTCCCAACTGACAAAATTGGCAGAACTCTATCGACAATATTAAATAAATTAGAAAGCCTTGGTTATAAAACATCATGGAAGGTTATAAATGCTTCTGATGTTGCAGTTCCTCAAAATCGCAAGCGAATATACATTATTGGGAATCGCAAAGAAAAAGTAGATTTAAATAAAATTACTGGTAAAAAAGCAAAACTAAAAGACATCTTAGAAAGTGGTTTGCCATGTATGGATACTCCTTTTACAAAGAAATTATTATCTTTTTACAAAGTGAGCGATTTACAAGGAAAGTCTATTAAAGATAAACGTGGCGGGACTGATAATATTCATAGTTGGGATATAGAATTAAAGGGCTCTGTTTCCAAAGAACAAAAAGATCTATTAAATAGACTATTAAAAGAACGAAGGAAGAAACACTGGGCTGAAAAAAAAGGTATTAAGTGGATGGACGGAATGACTTTGACATTAAAAGAAATTCAATCGTTCATGTATCCAGATTCATTATTTTGTAGTGTCGATAAAACTAAATTGAAAGCAATGTTAGATGACTTAGTAGATAAAGGTTATTTGAAATACGAACCCCCGAAACAGGTTGTATCTATCGTTAATGATAGTGGTGAAAAATTTACTAAGAGAGAAAAAGATCTGAATAAAGAATATGGTTATAATATAGTTGCTGGAAAACTAAGTTTTGAAATTACAGAGATTCTTGATAACGAAGGAATATCCCCCACACTTGTAGCAATGGATGCCGAAAAATTAGCGGTTGTTGATGGTAATGGGGTGCGAAGACTTACCATTAGAGAGGGATTGCGGCTTTTTGGTTTTCCTGATACTTATATATTATCAAGTGTGTCCCATAAATCTGCATTCGATTTACTTGGGAATACTGTGGTCGTGCCTGTTATAGAAAAGGTTGCAAGCGAACTACTTAAAATAAGTCTTTCTTAAAGAATTTTTTATAACTACTTTTAACATCGCTCAGCCATTTCTTCGCAGTTGTAGTAGTTTTTGGGTATTTTAATAAAGTCCTGTATAGGGCATTAACAAAATCTTGTTCGTTGGGGAAAGTGCAATATCTTGCTCTATCCGAATCCCAAGTGGCAGGTCTGATATTATATATCATTCCTCTTTTGTTTTGGGTTTTTATAGGGTATTCAGCACTACCGCAAGTTATTTCCCAAACTTTTTTAATCCACATCTTTTGAATTCGTAATTCTCCTTTCGTCAGTGTATATCCTATAATCAAATAGTCGGCATACAAATGATCTGGCTGTTTAACAATGATGTCGCAATATGCTTCAAAATTGGCAACATCAAAATTTGCACTTGCTTCCATATCAAATGTTTTTAATTCAAGATGTTGTTTTGTTTTCCCAATGTAAAAATCTGGCGGGATTTGTGAATTATCATTGACTTCATTCATAATCCCTCTTGCGTCTAACCATTTCTTTAACCATGATTGCAATATATACCCAACGGAATTTTTATCATCTATATCAACAGTTAGGTCAAGATATTTGAATACAATTTTTCCAACATCTTTATTAGATATTTCTGATTGTAATAAATCAAATATCTCTTGAGAACTTAGGTTTTTCTTACACATGGTTTTAATCCTTTCTTCAGGAGATTATACATGAAACAAAAAAATTTTGCCAGAGAATTGAAGAAAATAGACAGAAAACTTCCCCCGTCTGCACTATAAAAAAGCGGAGAAATCTGCACTTTTCTGCTTACGCGGTCAAAATAATTTCGTATAATTTGTATTATGATAACCAACGAACAACAAACAAAGGAGTTTATAATGCAAAATACTTACACAACTTGGTTACAAAATCAAGGCTACTCTCTATTAACGCCGAGCGGCAGACCTTCTTCAATATACGACTATCTAAGGGGTATCAAACGCGTGTGCCGCGAAGAAAACATCGTCCTCGAAGAGGCGGCAGAGCACATAGATGAACTGTCCAGGCTATACCGCAGGGGCGGACAATATGAAAGTATAGGTCGTAAAATTAGCGGTTCAGTTGCCGCTTCTGTCGCCCAATTCAAAAAGTTCGTAGCAGAACAGGCGAGGTTGTAATGTATAGAATCAAAGTCCAGGGCTTCCTAATGCCTACCCTCTATTATACCTTGGGAGACGCAATGCAAGCGTGCAGAGATGAGGAAGTTCGAGGTGTTGCTGTTATGACCCAAATAGTAAGTGCATACGACAATTAAGTATTATTTCTGGCGTTCTATAAATCAAACAAAGGAACGCCAAAATGATATGTCGGTATAGCAGCGTGAGGAAATCAAAGGTCAAAAAGTCCAAGGTTGCAAAATCGAAAGTCAAAAAGTCTGCCGTGTCTGGACGTTGCCGCAGAGGCAGAAGAAGATAAGCCGTTCATTGTGAATTGCTTATTTTTTCGATACCCTACGGGGAAGATTCTGGAATTGACACAAGTAAGCCGCGGTATCTCTTGGCTCTTTGGCTTAGGGCAATCAGGACTCGGCTTGATTTGTCGTTCTGGGTGTGTTTATGACTCGTTAGGACGCGTTTTAATGGTAGGGTCAAGACAACAACCCTACCATCTGGGGATAAAACACACCTATATGCTTTCGTCCCGTATAATTTATGTTTTTGGGGGGAACGCTTACATCAGGCTTCCTCTTTTTTACTGGGTGAGGAATATCTATCCTTGCCATATCTTGACCATTGGCGTCAAACTCTCTTACAAACGGTATAGGATAGTCGTATAGCAGTTCATACCTTTTGTCGTTTATGTATGTGTATTCAGCCATTATAGTGCTCCTTTTAGTTGTTGGTTATATGGTCGGTTTGGGTTTGGGGTTTTGCTTTCTTGCGCTTGTATGTGGTGCGTTTCTTGGGTTCCGCTGTTGGCTGTGCGGAATGAAAGATGCCATCAAGGTCATAAACTAATCCATACTCTTGTTTTAGGACGCCTTCAGGCATATTTCCCATGCCGCCCCACCTTGTCGGCAATTTGTTGCAATCACTGTGGTATTTGTCCTTGTCGGCGGTTATTCGGGCTTCCGGATCGATAAGCCCCGTATGCTGGATATACAACTGGTCGATGGAGTTTTCGAGGTAATACTTGCCGAGCAGATTGTGGAATTCCATAAGCGACAGGACTTGGCATGCCTCGGGAGTCATGAGTCCGTATAACATATCGACCTTGTTTTCGTCTGTTATATCCTTGGTCCTCTCGAGGATTTACTCGGATACAACGCGTCCCATCTGATAAATATCTTCTGGCACACTGGGAATCCATGCAGAGGGTTTGTCCGGCTTGTTGTTGTCGTATTTGCGGTCTTCATTGACTTCACGTATCCAATCAGTATTTACCTCCTTCCCTTCTTTTTTAGGGGATTGTTCGTCCTTTTCTTCGGATTTATCTCCATCTTCCACTGGTGCGATAAAATAAGGAAGCAACAACGCACGGAGTTCGTCGATTGTAATCCTCTCGTTATCCTCGTCTCTGGTGTTTGTCTGGTCGAACAGCTCCATTATTCCAAGGTAATTGGCGCCCGTGACCTTGTAGTTCTTTGTGGTGCAGTCTTTATAAAAGACCCTTTCCATAAGTCCCTTTTCTACAAAATCTTCCAAAGCTGTCACAATCGCTTCCTTCCGCTCTGACACGATTATTTGCTTGTTGTATGTGCCCTTGATGCAGTTGTAAATCTGGCGCGGAGCAAAAATGCAAGAGGCTTCAAGTGTGTGGGGATAACAACGTTGCACGAACGAGAGTTTCTTTGTCAGGAAGGTGATTATGCTTTCGATTGCGAGGGAGTTTATCCTGTTCTCGTTCGCCACGGATACGACATCGTAGATTTCGTAATAGCGGTCGAGGTTAGGGAGGGATTCCATTACTGCGGATACGACATTTTTTAATGTGCCCGACTCCAACGGCCTCCCGTTCAGCCTGTTGCCGAATTTTACCACCGATACCCGGCGCTGCTTCAGGCTGATTTGGTCGTTTGAAGTGAAGATGTTATTGGTATTCACCTTTTGGATATACTGCCGTTTGTTCTTTGGGTTGATCTGCTGTTCCCCGCCGTTTATTATAAGGAGTAGCAACTCGCGGTCGATGTCGCTCGGCTTTACCTCATCGAAGTAGTTCAAGTGGCTCTTCCATACCCTCTCTTCGTGGGTGGATTCCAAAATCCTGCCGGACTTGACGCAATATACCTCGCCGTATTGGGATTCTACGTCGAAAATTGCCTTTGCCGTGAAAGATTTGCCGTTTCTCGCCACGCCGTTGAAAAAGACACAAGTTTTGTCGTTTTCTGGAACCTCGCTATCTCGACTGTGCCGCAACTGCATAAGAAAGCACACAAGGGCGAGATAACTCGACCCGTCAACGATATTCAATTTATAGAGGTTTTCGACAAGTTTATCAAGGTTGGGAACGCTCACTCCCTTCGACTTTTCGATATTGTCTTGCCAGGTCCATTGCTTGTGCTTTTCCGCCATCAGCAATGCTTTGTCCGCTATACGCTCTACAGTCTTGGGTTGGCGCTCGAAGTAGCGTGCTACACGCGCCGTCACGTCCGTCTCTTTTACTTCCCCCGTGCCCGGGTTTGTAGTTTTCATTATGACGGGATTATCCCGAAAAGCCCGCAGGATCAGGTCGTATATGTTTGCGTGGTTGATTTCAAGGTTATTCACACCGCAATATATGGCGACTGTCGTCTCGTGCTCGTGTTTTATATCTATTTTTTCAGACATTTTCGTTTCCTTTATATTAAAGAGAATCCCCAGAAGTCATCAGGTGCCATTAGGGTAAGGCATAACTTCTGGGGATTTCGTTGTCGAAACCTTAAAATGCTGCCCTAATAATTCCTGAACCTTTGCAAGTAGTCTCGTCTTCGACAACGAACCGCTTGCAGGGTCTTATGCACGTCTTTTTACATCTGCTTCATCTCATTTGTTATACATTTGGGGAGAGTTGATAAACTACTCCTTACTATTATAGAACATGTCAAAAAATGCACTCATGAAAAATTTTCATTTTTTCATAAAAAAGGTTGAAAAGTGGGGGTGGGGTGGGTCGTCGACGTCGTTTTTTTGGCAGTGTGTTTTTCTCTTAAGTAATTGATTTTTACTTAAAGTTAAGAAATAAAAAAAATCACATATATATGAAAATACTCACTTTTTTGACTTTTTTGAAAAAGTTTTCGAGCTATACGACGACACGAACGATAGCGACCAATGTCAAAAACCCCCTATACACCCCACTGAAAAAGCACGTTTGATTAAAGCACGCGCGCGCGTATGTGAGGGTCGAGGTCAAAAAGCCACTTTGTATGACAGACAAAAAACGCCTCGTCAAGGAGCAGAAGACGAGGCGAACTCGGAGCAAACCCTATTCCATAAGGAACAGGGTCGCATGATTTTAATGTGAAAGAAGACCAGGAGTCTCGTTTTCGTCTTCCTGCATATATGACTTGAAAATCTTAATTTGCTTTGCTAGAGTTGCGAGGTGGTCGGCGTTGTGAGTCCGATAATCGCACAACAACGCGCACCACTCCGGCGCGCGTGCGTTCATTTTTTGCGTCCGAAATCCGCAGGAATGCTTTTCATCGCACGGCGGACAACGAAAAACGCCGGCACGCCGCACAAAATCGCCCACCCAAAAAACGCCTCGTAGCCGAGAAAATCCTGCAACGCGCCACACCAAAAACGCGGAAGCATCGCGCCGAGAGCCATAATGCCCGTGCAAATCGCGTAATGCGCGACGCGGTGCGCGCCTTCGCGACACGCAAAAAGCATATAGAGCATGTATCCGGTGAAGCCGAATCCGTAGCCGAATTGCTCCGCCGCGATTCCGCCGCCGAGCAGGACGGAGTTTTCCGGACGCCAATGCGCGAACGCGACGTAAATCAAATCTGGCAAATTCAGCAAAACGAGCATCGTCCAAAGCCAAAATTTCAGCCCGCGCCACGCAACGCAGATTCCCGCGACGATTCCGCCCGCGAGCAACGCGCCCGTCCCGAGCGTTCCCGAGAGAATTCCGAGCTCGATATTGCCGATTCCGAGCCCGCCAAATTCTGCGGAATCTTTGAAAAACAGCGACGAAACCGCGCCGAGTTGCACTTCCCCGAGCCGGTAAATCAGCAGAAACGCGACGAGTGTCCCGAGTTCTTTTTTGCGGAAAAAACTCCGCCACGTCTCGGCGAAATTCGCAAACGCGTTTCCGGAACGCGCAGCGGGAACGTCGCAAGCCGGGCGCGGAAGCACGAAAAAATGCGTCGCCGCGATCAGCGCAATAAGTCCCGCGAGCGCGAAAACGATCTTCGTCCACGCCACGCCGGGAACGTCTCCGCTCGCGATAAACGCGCCCGCGAGCGCGATGATTCCGCCTTTTCCGAAAATTCCCGCGAGGCGGAAAAACGTGCTTCGCACTCCGGAGAAAATCGCCTGCCCGCCGGAATCGAGCGCGAGCATGTAAAAACCGTCTGCCGCGATGTCGTGCGTGGCGGACGCTGCCGCGATGAGCGCGAGCGCGCCGACGGCGAGCCATGGAAACGCTGCCGAGCCAGCAAAAAGCGCGATCGCGAGCGCGAGAGCGACAAGCGCGCCCGAGACCGCGAGCTGCATCGAGACGATCCACGCGCGCTTTTTCCCGAAACCGTCAACGAGCGGCGACCAGAGCGCTTTCAGCGTCCACGGAAGATACGCCCACGCGCCGATTGCCGTTATCAGCGCGTTGTCCAAGCGCAAGTCTTTCAGAAAAACTGGCGCGATTTGATCGACGAGCGTGTTCGGCAGCCCTTGCGCGAAATAGAGTGTCGGCACCCACAAACAAGCCGCGCCCCACAAAGTGGAGCGCGTGCGGGAGCCGGATTTTTCGGAATTTTCGTCGCCGGGCGGCATTGTGTTTTTTGTTCGGTGGCGTGCGTTAATCGGCTTGCTGGATTGTCACGCGCGAGCCGGAGTTTCCGATATGGTAAACTTTCGGTCCGGAAGAACACGCAGTCGCGAAGCTCGCAAACGTCGCGAGTGCGAGCGCGCCCGCGAGTGTTGCGCAAATTGCGCGTTTGCCGCGCGCGGACCCGTGGGATTTTGTCGTTTTACGCATCTTTATTTTCGCCGAGAGTTTTTTGTCCGTATTCATCGACTGCGCGGAAAAGCTTGTGGAAGAAGTCCGCAATCGTGATGTTCAGCGAGAGCAGTTCGCTGTTCGTGAGGTCGATCGTGTCGCCGACTTTGAACGCGCGGCGCGTGTCCGCGAGGCGCACTTCTGGTTTTTCTCCTTCGCGGATCGGTTGGATTGTCTGGACGGTTTTGAATTCGAAAACGAGTTCTCCGTCGTCGTCCACATCGTCTGCGCCGACGACTCCGTTGCGTTGCGCGAGCGCGCGGAGGGCGATTGCGAGCGTCGTCACGGCGTCTTCGAGGGAGTTTGTGATTCCGAATTCTTTTTCGAGAGCTTCGAATTTGTCTTGGAGTGAGGAATTTACGAAAGCGTCCTGCTTGCGTCCGATGAGTGCGTTGGTTTCCTTTTGGTCTTTTTCCATCGCGGTTTTATTTGCGATGAGAGTGCAGAGCAGGTGGCAGTGATCCATGCACGATGCCGAGATGCCGAGCATGTCGTTCAGCGTTTGGCGCAAAATCAGCCCGTGGACGTAAGTTTTCGCGGACTCGAATTGCATGTGCGCGGGAACGACCGGCATCGCTTTCGTGAGTGCGCAGAACGCGTTGTATTTTTCCGCGTCCACGGATTGGGTTGCCGCGAGATTGAACGCGAGCAAATCGAATTGCCGTTGGAGCCCGCCGAGGAAGTTTTGGCTGATAGCTTGGAGGCTGATTACCTGTTGTTTGGGAGCATTTTGTTCTTCTGCCATAATTAGCGGTTATGGAATATCTTATTGCACGTTCTCGCAACGCAATTTTCTTGGCGCGAGTGGCGGAAACGGCTCGGGAATGCCAAAAAAGCAAAGAGCGTTCTCGCGAGTTGCGGGAACGCTCTTTGTAT
>X285_Short_beaked_Echidna__coassemble_567_pt1 | contig 14576 bp, 8 predicted proteins | sample X285_Short_beaked_Echidna__metabat2_high_PE_001 | metagenome-assembled genome bin X285_Short_beaked_Echidna
GTTCGGTTCGTTGCGACAAACCGTGATGACCGTGAGCTTAATGTTTTTATTCATGGGAGAATGCTCGTCAATTGAGATCGGACTCCATGCGGAACACGGGAATACCGAAGATGTAGAAATTTTTGATCTTTCCCGTGCGGGTGCGTTTGATTTTGAAAAACTCGACGAGATCGAAAAGCTTGCACTTGTAAGATGTCACCAAGGGCTCTCGCGAGATTGCCAAAATTCTTCTCTGCTCTATAGGGAGGACTTCCCGAGCTAAAGCGCGTTCGCAAGCTTGCAGTTGAGGATTTGTCGTAGAAATTCCGCCGCGACGAAAATTCGCGATCATCATTGAGAGCTTTTTAAAGCGTTTTCCTGCGTGGAGCCAAAGAATGAGCTTTTCGTAATCCGCGCACATTTTCATGAGCTCGTTATATTCACCGAATTCTTCAAAAAGACTTTTCCGAAGGAATGTTGACTGATGGCATAAGCATGCGTAGCTGAAAAACTCCATGGTGATTTTTTTCGGATAATCCGCCGTTCCTGTGATTTTTTGCGTCTTGGGATCAATGAAATGATTTTTCCCGTAAAGCACGTCGGCTTCGGGATAATTTTTTCCGTCGAAAATTCGGGACAAGACGAACGCGTCCGTAAAAGCGTCTCCGCCGTTTATGAAAGAGAGCCATTCTCCGTGCGCGAGGCGAACGCCCTTGTTCATTGCGTTGTAAACGCCAGCGTCTTCTTCAGAAATGAATATGTCAATGCGGGAACGGTATTTTTCGAAAATTTTTAGGGTTTCATCGTTGGAGCCTCCGTCGATGACGATCCATTCAAAATCCTGCCATGTTTGCGAAACGATGCTTTTGCAGGTGTCTTCGATGCCAGCACTGTTTTTGCAGACGGTGATTACGGTCAGTTTATTTTTGTTGTTCATTGAATTTCAGCATTTTGAGTTTTCATGTCGCGAAACACGCCTTTGAGTCCGACGGGATTGACGGAAACAATTTCGACGTCGGGGTAAAACCGTTCGGCGAATTTTTTCAGTTCATGCCAGCCGTGAAGCACTCGCTTTGTAGCAAGTGGCAGTTTCGGCTTCACGGAGGTTTTGGTAGTGATGCCGCGACAATGCCCGAGCGAAGTGCAGTCGCAACCGACAAGGTAAATCCGCTTCGGGTGCATCCAAAGCGCGAATTGCAAAGCTGGGAAGATTACGGAACTGAAAGTCCCGAATCGCGCTCGAGAAATGTCTGGCGGAAACGGGTGGTGTGAGCTCAGTGGCAGGTCTTCGAAAAAATACCGTTCGGCGCCTGCGCGCGTCGCACATACCTCCGGTATAGCGCCGACATTCCCATCCGGATGATAGCCATAGAATTTTTTGCAGGCTTTCGGGCGATAGGCGTCCGCAGCGTCCTGAATGTCTTCGAAGTAGTCTTGAATAAACAGATAGTCCAACGACAATTTTTCGCAGAGAAACGTTTTGTTCACGCCGATATGGATTGCACCGGAAATGGGAATGTAGTCGTCGAGCGTCGGCCCTGCGCCAACGACTACAACTTCTTTCCCTGCGCAGATCCCACGGTATTTCGGAAACACTTCCCGATGCAGGGAAAAGGCGGGAAGAGTGATTGTCGCGATTTTTTCCTCTTCGGAATTTTGCCCTTCGGCAAGGCGTTCGCGCTCGGCGAGTTCCAAAGAAAACATCCGTTCCGCAAATGGAACGCCGAAAACGTAGTAACGCCGTCGCCGTTTGTCGTCGCTTTCTTTGCTTTTGAAAATCTCAACTAATCCGAAGAGCTTGACGCGACTTCTCAGATAAAATTTTTCTTGCATACGCTCGCGGTTGGAAGTGCTTATTTGCGTCGGATCCTTATTTTCAGTGCGTTTTCGACAGGCGTTTCGGAAACGAGGGTAAGATAGCCTCCTCCGCCGGCACCGGAGACTTTGTGTCCGAGCGAGACGGGAGCGTATTTCGCGATGATTTCGAGCACGTCCGGCGGAGCCATGTTCGGGAACATCGCAATCTGTGCCTCAAACGCCGCTGTCGTTGCGGCACCCCATACTTTCACGTCTTTCGCCAGAAGCGCGTTCCATGCCACGTCCGTAGCTTTGGACAAGGCGTGGGCGTTTTCCGCCGTGACACGTGTTCCCGCGAAAACGTCGTATTCTTTGCGGCGCGGATACAACGGCACAAGCCACAGCCGCGCTTCGATCCATGCGAGCAGATCCGCGTCCGCGCGCGAAGTGATTTTCGCGGGCCAATAGCCGCGATCGTAGTCGAGGCGATTTAAGCCTGGCATCACGATCCCGAGCGCGTCCTGTGAGCCACTTACGTAGCGGTTACCGATCATCGGCGGGTTTTCATAGCAGAAAAGAATCTTCGCGAGCTTTTCGCAGTCGCTTGTTGCGGGAACGTCCGTTTGCCAGAGCTCCACCGCCTTTTTGCGGGAACTCGTCGCCATGCCACTGCGGTCGTTAAACTCATAATCTGGCTCGATTGAGACAGTCAGCACTGCGCCCGGCGCGAGTTCGTTCACGAAGGGCTGATCAAGCCAGCCGCCCGCGAGATCGATGCGATACGGAATGCGGCATTCCTTGCGCAACGCGGTCGTCGAGCGCGCGGGCAAATTTCCGTGTGGCGCGCGTTTTGCGACAACGTATTCGATCCCGTATTTTTTGCAGAAATCCTCCTTCGAGGGCGAATGTCCGTCAGTGTTCACGTAAAAAATATCGGGTTTGAGCGCGAGCACGTCCTCCTCGAAATCCATGATGCCGTTCCCGCAGTTGATCCAAGCGTCTTTGACGCAACGTAGCGCCTTGATCATGTAGAGGCGTTCGGCTTCGGGATTGACAGTCTTTCTGGCTTTGAGCGCAAAAATGGTGGCGTCGCTTCCGATTCCGACATAGAGCTCTCCAAGCTTGGAAGCTTCTTCAAAAAACGCCACGTGTCCGCTATGGAGCATATCGTAGCATCCAGAAACAAAGACTTTTTTCATGATTTGTAATCGTTGTGCTTTTTAAGATGGGCTGTGTGTAGCATTCCGTTTGGCGTGAGCACGGCGACGGAAAAAATTTTGCGCGCGAGACCGGATTTTTCGATGTAGCGGGCGCGGCGTTCGCCGGAGACGAAAGGCTGCAAAATGGCGTATTTCAGTGCTGCGAGGCGGACGACGAGGCGATCCGCGAACGAGGAGTCGCCGAGAATGAGGCGGGCGCAGGCGCGATCTAAAACATTCGGGAGGGCGACGAGCAATTCCGCGCGCTTTTCGCACGGGAAAAGTTTCGCGAACGTTTCCGCGAGTTTTTCTCGGCAGGCGACGAGTGTTTCGTGCGGGCACAGCCCGAGCGATTTCAGCAAATCGTGCGCGTGCGCGACGACGCCTTCCGCGAGCACGTCTGCGGGAACGCCGCGTTCTCGCACGCGACGCAGCGTTTCCGCGCCCTGCGCGATGTTGTCTGCGAGGTGTTTTCCCTTGGAGGCGACGGTAGAGTTTGGATTTTCGCGGTAGCGGTAAAGCGTTTCGTCGAGAATGCCCACACGCCGCGCCGCCGCGAGCGCGTCGAAAAAGAACGGGCGGTCTTCGAAAAAGATTTTTTCGGGAAAGCGCAACGCGTGTTTTTCAAGAAAGGCGCGGGAATAAAACGTGCCCCAGCAGGAGCAGGGCATGCGCCAAAAAAGTTTCGGCGGGCAATCGCTTCGCGAAAAAAGCGTGCGCGGAAACGCCGACGGCAGAAATGCGGAGAAATCGTGGTAGCTCCAAGCGTGTTCGTGTCCGGCGGAATCGACGCGAACGCAGGACAGAAGTAGCATGTCGAGCGCGTCTGCGCGTGCGCGGGCGTGAAGCTTTTCCAGCGCGTCCGGCGCGAATGCGTCGTCGGCATCGAGGAAGGCGACGTATTCGCCACGTGCGCGGGCGAGTGCGAGATTGCGGGCGGCGCCTTGGCGGACGTTTTTTTCGTTGAAAACGGCGACGAATCTCGCGTCGCGTGTGGCGTATTCGCGCAGGATTTTTGCGGAATCGTCGGTCGAACAATCGTCCACGCAAATCGCTTCCCAGTCCGCAAACGTCTGCGCGCGCAGAGAGTCCAAGCACTCGCGCAAAAACGGCGAGGCGTTGAACACGGGAATGATGACGGAAACGAGCATTGCGCGAAAGCATAGCGATTTAGCAAATCGCATAGCAAGGAGTAAAAAAGCGCGAAAAAGTGCGAAAAAACCGTGGAGACGACGCATCTTGCGTCGTGTTTGAAATCTTTCATGCAGAAACTTTCTTGCGTGCCACACGACGCGGGACGCGTCGTCCCCAACGAAAACGCGAAAAAACGGCAATTTTCCACCAAAAACGCGTGCTATGCGAAAATGTAGTGCGATTTGCTAAATCGCTATGCTTTCGCGCAATGCAGGATCAATTTTCAGTAATTACCTCGCGCGATTGCGAGCGTTTTGACGTGCTTGTTATCGGCGCGGGCATTAGCGGAGCGACGATTGCGGAGCGTTTTGCCGACGCTGGGAAACGCGTTCTCGTGCTCGAAGCGAAATCGCACATCGGCGGGAATTGCCACGATTTTCGCGACAAAAACGGAATCTGCGTCCACAGCTACGGAACGCACATTTTTCACACAAACGACAAACGCGTTTGGGATTATCTTTCGCGCTTCACGGCGTGGCACCCTTACATGCACAAAGTGCTTGCGCTGATCGACGGCGCGCTCGTTCCCGTGCCGTTCAATCTCAATTCCGTGCGCATGGTTTTTCCGCCCGCGCTCGCGACCCGGATCGAAGAAAAACTCGTCGCGGAGTTCGGTTTCGGCGCGCGAACGACGATTCTCGAACTGCGCGGAAACGCGGATCCGGATTTGAAACTTCTCGGCGATTACGTTTACGAAAAAGTTTTTCTGCATTACACACTCAAACAATGGGGAAAAACTCCGGAGGAAATCGACCCAGCTGTCACGGCGCGCGTGCCGATTTTTGTCAGCCGAGACGACAGATATTTTCACGACAAATACCAAGCGATTCCGCGCGCGGGCTACACTGCGATGATTTCGAAAATGCTCTCGCACCCAAACATCGAAGTGCGCACGGAAACGTTTTTTGACGCCGACTCGCTCGGAAACGTTCCCGCGCAGATGCCAGTTTTTTGCACGGGCGCGGCGGATTCGTTTTTGAGCTTCAAATTCGGCTCGCTTCCGTATCGCAGCGTCCGCTTCGAGTTTGTCGAATACGAGCGCGAGTTTTTCCAGCCCGTCGCGTGCGTAAATTATCCGTGCAATTACGATTTTACGCGCATCGGGGAATACAAACATTTTCTCGGAGACGTTTCCGAGCGCACCGTGGTTTCGTTCGAATATTCCTCGGCGTTCGCGCCCGGAGAAAACGAACCTTGCTACCCGATCGCGAGCGCGGAAACGGCGGAAACGCACGCGCGCTGTATCGCCGAAGCCCGTCGCGCGTTCCCGAACGTGCATTTCCTCGGTCGGCTCGGCGATTACAAATATTACGACATGGATAAAGCCGTGGCGCGAGCGTTGGAACTCGCAGACGCAAATCTGTAAACCCGCACACGCTTCCGCCACACGCGCAAACGTTTCCGAAATCCGCCAAAAAATGCTCGTTTCCGTCGTAATTCCCGTGTTCAACGCCGCGCCGTTTTTGCGCGAGTGCTTGGACTCTCTGCGCGCGCAGACGAGATTTCTCACGCCCGCGCGGGCGCGCTCACGGAAGATTGCGGAAATTCACAACGCCGTTTTGTGCGGTGGCGTGCTCGTAATCTCCATCGTAAATTACGCGCGCTTCCGTGACACTCTCGCCGAAAAGCTCGCGGAAATAATCAAGGTTCTTGAAAAAATCTCTATGCATTGTCCGCGCGATTTTGATCTCGGAAGCACGAATTTCGCCCCCGCGCTCCTCGACGAGATCGACTTCCTTTTGGAGATTGTCCCGGTAAAAATAGAAATTGGGTCGGCGGGCGGCGTTGAAGCTACGTTTGAAATGCTCTGCGACGACAAAATTTTCGAACAGCTCTCCGCGCAACGGATGCCGGCGCAGTTGCTCTTCCGAATTGATATTGAGAAGCCAGCACGCCAGCCCGGTGTCGTAAAAATACAATTTGTGGGACTTTACGATGCGCTTGCGAATGTTTCTGAAAAACGGCGGCAGGCGAAAAACTATATAGGCGGCTTCGAGCGTAGAAATCCATGCGTGAACGGTTTCGCGCGAAACACCGAGAGAGTTGGCAAACTTCGAGGCATTTATTTCGCAACCGACGGAACTCGCGCAAAGGCGCATAAAATCTTCAAACGCAGAGAGATCGCGAACGTTGATAAATTCGCGCAAATCCCGCTCAATGTAAGACGTGTAATAGGCGGAATAAAATGCGTTTTCGCCGACGGCACTTGCTTGCAACGCCGGATAGCTCCCGCGGAAGAGAATAGAATCTACGGAAGCGGCGCGTCGCTCGGGCGGAAGTTCATCGAGTGCGAACGGCAAAAGCGTAAAAACCGACGTGCGCCCGGCAAGAGACTGCGTGATGCCTCGCATCAGGGCGAAATTGCTACTTCCGGTAAAGACGAAACGGCGAGCGCGGTTTTCGTCCACGAGCACCTGCGTGGCGGAAAACAACTCTGGCACGCGTTGCGCCTCATCGACGACGAGCTTCCCGCCGTCGGAATGCTCCAAGAGAAATTCTTTCGGGAATTTCGTTGCCGCAAAACGCGTTTCCGCGTCTTCCATGTTGACGTAGCGATAGTTCGGAAAGAGCTCTCTGCACAGCGTGGTTTTGCCGGATTGTCTCGGTCCTGTGAGAGTCGTCACGGGGAAAAACTCCTGTTGCGTGATAATTTCGGAAGCGATTTTGCGCGGGATAAACATGGTTTTTCAAATTTTGCATGGAATATATCCCTGATAAACAAAGGCGTGCAAGCGATTTCTTCCGATTGCAGATTCAACTTGCAATCGGAAGCGCGGGCGTTTCCGTGCCGATTCCGCTCGGAAACGGCTAAGTCTATATGCGCCGAAAAAGAAAGACTGAGCGTAAAAAATGATTGAGCGCACACCGACAGTTTCCGTCGTAATTCCCGTGTTCAACGCCACGCCGTTTTTGCGCGAGTGCTTGGACTCTCTGCGCGCGCAGACGTTTGCGGACTGGGAAGCGATTTGCGTGGACGATTGTTCGACCGACGATTCCGCGAAAATTCTCCGCGAATACGCCGCACGCGACGTGAGATTTGTCCCCGTTTTCAAAGAGAAAAATTCTGGCTACGGCGCGACCGTGAATCTCGGATTCGCCCGCGCGCGAGGGGAATTTGTCGGCGTTCTCGAACCGGACGACGCTCTCGCGTCCGCAGAAGCCTACGCCGAGCTCGCGAAAATTATTTTTGCGGAAACGCCCGCGCCCGACGTCGTGAAAGGCGATTACAATTTTTATTTCGGAAACTCCCGCCGGCGCGAACGCGCTTTCGCCCTGCGCGCGTGCCCTAAAAACGTCTCCGTCTGCGCCGAAAATTGCAGAGAGATTCTCGCGCTTCCGCTCTCGGTTTGGAGCGCGTTTTACCGCAAGGATTTTCTGCGCGAAGAAGAAATTTTTTTCAACGAGACTCCGGGCGCGTCTTACCAGGACAACGCGTTTTCGTTCAAGGTTTTCGTGGCAGCAAAACGCGTCGTTCTCGCAGACGTTCCCGTCGTCGATTACCGCCAAGATAACGCGGCTTCGTCGATGAAATCCCGCGAGAAAACTTTCTGCATCGCAGACGAAATGCACGAGCTCGACCGTTGGCTCGCCACGCGCCCGGAGCTTCGAAAACGCTTCGCGGCGGATTTTTGGCTGTTTCGATACAAAGCATATTTCGCAAACCTGCAACGCATTCCGCGAGAACGCAAAAGAGAGTTTTTTGAGCTTTTTCGCAAAGAATTTACGGAAGCGCGAAAACGTGGCGAGCTCCCGCAAGAACTCTTCCCGAGGCTCGGAAAACGCTTGCCACTCCTCTTGGACGCGCCGGAAAAATTCCTGAAATACGCCCGCGCGCGCGCGATTTTCGACAAATTCCGCCAAGCCAAGAAAAAGCTCCTTTCCGTAAAATTTTCAAAAAACAAATACCAAATCTCAATCTGCGGAAAAACCCTCTCATTCGAGAAAAAACATTCAACGCATCATGAATAAGATCCCGAAAGTTTCCGTCGTAGTTCCGATTTACAAAGTCGAAAAATATTTGCGCCTGTGCGTGGACTCGATTCTCTCGCAAACGCTCGCGGACATCGAAGTCATTCTCGTGGACGACGGCTCTCCGGACTCGTGCCCGCGCATCATAGAAGAATACGCAGCTCACGATTCGCGCGTCGTTCCCGTGCACCAGGCGAACGGCGGGCTTTCTGCTTCCCGCAACACCGGACTGCAAAAAGCGCGTGGCGAATATGTCGGCTTCGTGGACGGCGACGATTGGATCGAACCCTCGATGTATGAAAAACTTTATACAGCGGCAAAAGAAAACCGCGCAGACGTCGCCGCTTGCGGGATTAAGTGTGAGTTTTTATGCGATGGTCCAGATGTCGATCAGGCGTATTACGACATGAAGTTTTCGGGGAAACTTTCCACCGCTCCTCAATTGTTAGAAAAAATCGACGTCAGCGCGTGCAACAAAATTTTTCTGCGGGCGATAATCGAACAATCGGGCGACGAATTGCGTTTCCCCGACGGGAAAAACTTTGAAGATTGCGAATTTTTCTGGCGCTTTTTCATGCGCGCAAAATCCATTTTCTGCATTCAGGAAAATCTTTATAACTACGTCCGGCACGGTGGCGGGATTATGAAAGAGACTCTGACCGGGCATAACGCGCACAGTATCGACGCGATAAGCGTCTGCGGAAACATTCTTCGCGACCTGCTCGAAAAAAAACGCTTCGATGAATTTGCGTCCCCGTTTTTCCTCTTGCTCGCGGGACATTACAGAATGAGCGAAAAATCCGGTCATCCGGAAACGAATCCCGAAACGCGCAAAATCCTTAAAGTGGCGAATTACAAAAAATTCCGTCCGAATTTGCCAGATTCTGAAAACTGGGCTTGGGAACTTTTGGATTGCGTAGTGGCAGGGAAAAAAACTCCGCTAACCCGCAGAATTTTTTATACAAAAAACTGCAAGGGCGTAAGCCGGACATTTTTCTGTGGAATCAGAATCAAAAAAGAAATTATACCAGAGCCCGATATTTTCCTCGATTGCCTGGACGAAAACGCTTCTGGAACGCGTCCAAAAGTCTCCATCGTCGTTCCGACTTACAACGCCGCACCATATCTGCGCGAGGCGATGGACGCCCTGTGCGGGCAGACATTGCGCGAGCTCGAAATCGTTTGCGTAAACGATGGTTCAACCGACGATTCCGAATCAATCCTGCGTGAATACGCTACGCGAGATTCGCGGGTAAAAATCATATCGCAGGCAAACGGCGGATATGGACGCGCGGTAAATGCCGGAATTGATGCGGCAAGTGGAGAATTTCTCGCAATCGCGGAGCCAGACGATTACGTCGCTCCGGAGATGTTTGAAACTCTTTATTCTACGGCAAAAGCAAATTGCGTTCCGCTTGTAAAATGCGATTGGGAACTTTTTTGGGAAGAATCCGGAGTTGAAGCACGCCGAGAACGCTGGCGGCTCGTTTCCTGTGGCGAAAACACCGTTGTGTTTTCGCCACAGGACAACCCGACTATGTTTGCGGACGCTTCTGGAATTTGGGCGGCTGTTTACAATCTCACATGGCTTCGCGCAAACGGAATTCGTTGTTCGGAAACGGCAGGTGCGTCTTTCCAAGATGTGGCGTTTGTTGTGAAAACTTACCTTTGTGCGCGAAAAATGGCATTCGTCCCGCGCGCGTTTGTTTCCTATCGGCAGACGAATCCAAATTCTTCTGTCAATGCGGGAGCGTCAAAAGCTTTCTGCGTGTTTCACGAATTCGGCGAGATGATTCGTTTTTGCAAAGAACACGCAATTTTCAACTCCCAAAACAAAGCTCTTCTACTCAAAAAAATGTGCGCTACGGGCAAGTGGAATATCGAACGCTTTTCTGGAGAAGTGCAAAAACGCGTAAAGCGGGAGCAGAAAAAATATTTTCGAATGTTTCTTCAATTCTTCCCAGAGCGTCCGGCGGAAATTGCTCCGCGCGAATGGGAATTCATTCTGCAAATTGCCGAACACCGCGAAAAAACCGCTACGCAGGCAAAATCATTTCTCTTCCAAGAATCATTTGGGAAAGATTTTGTTCGCATAAAATTGTGCGGAATACGCGTTTTGAAAACTCCGCTGATTCACAAAGAACCGGATTCCCCCTTGCGGAAAATCTTCGTCCGCGCGCTTGCAGCATTGTTTTTCCGCGATGGTGAAAACAGAAAACGTTTCCGCGAACGGCATCTCAATCTCGACCCGAAATTTAAAAGGCAATGAGCAATTCGCACTGTTTTCGGGAATGCAGGAACTCGCATAACGCGCAATAAAATTTAACACGTAATTTTTAACTTTCACTTAGCACAGTATTTTTATGACTCCTTCAATCTCAGTAGTTATTCCGGTTTTCAACATGGCGCAACACTTGCGCGCCGCGCTCGATTCCGTGCTCGCGCAGACACTTCGCGAAATCGAAATCATCTGCGTGGACGACGGTTCGACGGATTCGTCCCCAGAAATTTTGCGCGAATACGCAAAATTAGATTCGCGCATTCACGTGATTACGCAGGAAAACGCCGGAGTCGGTCCCGCTCGCAATGCCGGGATTCGCGCCGCGCGAGGAGAATTTGTCGCGTTTCTCGATCCGGACGATTTTCTCCCAGACGATGCGGTTTACGAAGTCCTCTACGAGCTGGCGCGCGAAAAACGCGTCCGCGTCTGTGGCGGCTCCGTTTGCTCTTTCGCGCTCGACGGCAAAACCTATTTCCCCGCCGCCTCTTGGGGAAACTGCGTCGACCAGGCGTTTCCGCGCGACGGGCTCATGCGCTTCTCGGATTGGCAGTTCGATTACGGATTTTACCGCTACATTTTCGAGCGCGAAATGCTTCTCGGAAACGAGATTTTCTTCCCGCCATACACTCGCTACCAAGATCCGGTTTTCTGCGCCCGTGCACTCGAAATCGCGGGAACGTTCTACGCTCTGCGTCGCGCGACATACGTCTATCGCGATTGGCACACGCCGGATTACACCAACCCGCGCCGCGTTTGTGACCAACTCCGCGGGCTTCGCGACGAGCTGAAACTTTCTCGCGAACGCGGCTATGCAAAACTCCATTGGCTCCAAATCTCCCGCCTTTTCGAGGAGTTCAAAACGCACATCCCCCCTCCCTCCGAGAAACAACAAACGCCCGAACATGACGATTCTGACGAAGCAGAACGCGCTTGCGTTCGCGACGTTCTGAAAGAAATCGACGGGCTTGTAAGTTTCCCGCTCGCTTGGGAATACAAGCCGAATTACGCGTTTCGTTCCGTTCGGGAAGAATTTTTAATCCAAGATTGCTTTCCAGACGTTCCCGACGAGCCATTTCCGCAAGATACCGTAGATTGCGTATTCATCACAGACGACGGCTACGTGCGAATGACCGCCGTCGCAATAAATTCGCTACGCCGTTCTCGCGCGCCCGAAACAAAAATCCGCGCCCACATCATCGCCGCCGCGCTCTCGGATTACTCCGAAAAGCTCTTCAAACTCTTCGAGGAAAAGGATTTTTCCATAGAAATCCTCCGCGTGGAAAAATCCGTATTGGAAAAGCTCTCAACGCTCCACGAATACGAGAAAAAAGACAACCACTGCATGGCGACTCCCGCCGCGCTCCTCAAGTTCTCCCTCGCGGAAATTCTCCCGGGACTGAACCGCGTCCTTTACTTAGACGGCGACACGCTGATTCTGCGAGACCTCAAAGAGCTTTTCCAAACTCCGCTCGGCGAGAATTTTGCCGCCGCCGTGACAGACGCGTGGGCGCTTACGTCGCATGCACCACGGGTAAAAAAATTTGGGAAATGGCAGTTCAATTCTGGCATGATGCTTCTAAACCTCGCGCTTATGCGGAAATGCGAAATGGACAACGTCCTTTTAGAAGCCAAAAGAAAAAGCACGGATTTCCGCCTGATGGATCAAACCATCTTCAATGAAAATTTCGCAGGTCGCGTCCGTCTCCTCAACTGGCGATACAATTTCCTCCCCGTTTGGTATTACCAAGGAATGAGCACGTATTTGCGCTCTCTGGAATTTCCAAAACGCGCGCTGGCGACTTGGGGCGTAGAAATATCTTCAGCCGAAGAATTGCTCAAAGCCGACATCACAGTCGCCCATTTCGCGGGAACGCAAAAACCGTGGAACACGCCAGGAATTCCGTTTGCGCAAGAATGGCTCGACATCGCAGAAGAATTTGACGAAATGCGGAAACGCGAATTTATCGCGACCGGCGCGGCACCGAAAGTTTCCGTCATTATTCCAGTTTACAACACCGGAAAATATTTGCGGGAATGCTTGGAATCCGTCGTCTGCCAAACTCTGCGCGAAATCGAAATCATCTGCGTAAACGACGGCTCGACAGACAGCTCCCCGCAAATCCTCGCAGAATACGCCACAAAAGATCCGCGATTTGTCGTAATCAGCCAAGAGAACTTGGGAACAAGCCAGACGCGCAAAAACGGAGTTTTGGCGTCCAAAGGCGAGTTTGTAATGTTTTTGGACGGAGATGACGAATTCGCGCCGACGGCGTGCGAAATCGCATCAAACTCCATCGTCAAAAACCAGGCGGACATTGTTCAGTTCGGGACTGAAATTATAAATATCGCGGGCGTTCCCGAAAAACGAATTGCCGCAAACGAAAAAATGCTCCAGCCGTTTCAAGGAAGTGTTGAACACGAAAACTTAGTTTCCGCTGTGTGGGAGAAAGGGATTTTTTCTGGGAATTTGTGGAATAAAATTTTTCGCGGAGAATTGATCCGAAAAGCGTTTTGCGAAATAGAAGACGGCGTTTTTCTGCGCGCGGAAGATTGGTATGCATTCTTCATCATAGCGTATTTTGCAAATTCCTGTGTAGGGATACCCGAGAAACTTTATCGCTACAAATTCGGAATCGGAATAATCGGAGGAAATTCTTTTTCCCAAAAAAAGTTTGAAGCCGTGCTATCGCAAAAGAAAGTTTGGGACCGCTTAAATTCATTCATCTCGGACAAACCCGACGTCGCGAAATATCAAAGTTCGTTGAACAAAATTCGTGAAATATTTCTCGGGCAATGTATAGACACGTGGGCGGGCATGCCGGAGGACGGCGATGCGGCTACCGCGTTTTCGAGAATCACAAAAACGTGGGGGCTCGAAGATGTTCTGTTGTCACTGGCAGAAAACAACTGGGACACTTACTGCAAAATCCCAGAACGAATATTCGGAGACGTTTTCAAATACAAACCCGAGGAAAACAAAAAGCCCACAATCGCACTTTATTACCGCTGTATCGCTTCCGGAGGAGCGCAACGCGTCGTAGCGGATTTGTGCAATCTTTTCTCTTCCAAGAAAAACGAAAACGGAGAAACGCTCTTCAATGTCGTGTGCATAACGGACAACGAATTTTTCGGTCCGCAGGAAGAATATCCGCTTTCGTATAATGTGAAGCGCGCATATCTGCCTGCGTTCGCGAAATCTGCCCGAGGCGAATATCGAGAACGTTTCCGAGCGTGGCACAAAATAATTTCAGAACTGAAAATCGACATTGTCGTTTCGGGTCTGTGGACGGAACCGGCAACATTTTGGGACGCACTTTGTGTAAAAGGACATTCACGACATCCGGCGTTTCTCGTGCATTCGCACAACTACAACGCGATTCCGTATTTGTCTGGAGAAAACTCCCCGATACGCATTGATGCGCTTTACAGGCTGTGCGACGGAGTTGTCGCGCTTTCGGATTGCGACAAACGGCACATCGAAAAACTAAATCCGCACGTCCGCACAATCGTCAACCCGCTTGCGTTTGATCCGTCCAAAATCTCCGAAAGCTCTCGCGAAAAGAACGCAATCGCTTGGGTTGGGAGAATTTCTCCGGAAAAACGCCCGTTAGACGTGGTAAAAATGATGGCTAAAGTCGTTTCGGAAATTCCAGACGCGAAACTGTATTTTGTCGGCGGCGGGTTTGAGTATTCCACGCGCAAAACGATAGAACTTATCCACGAGCTTGGACTGGCAAAAAATATCGAAGTTGTCGGTTTCACGCTCAACGTGGGCGAGTTTTATTCGAAAGCGTCCGTTTTCGTCTCACCGGCTGAGTTTGAGGGTTTTCCCCTCACTTTTGCGGAAGCAATGGTTCACGCAGTGCCGATTGTCAGTTACGACATGCCGTGGCTGACTTTTATGAGAGACGGGCGCGGAATCGTTCCCGTGGAAAGATTCAATCACGACGCGCTCGCGAACGAAGTAATCAGACTTCTAAAAAATCCTGATGAAGCGCGAGCTCTCGGAAGACTCGGACGAGAACAAATCGGCGAAATAAAAAAAATCGATATCGTCGAAGACTGGAAAAACCTTTTCGACGAAATCAACGGCGTTTCCGTAAATAAAAAAGATCTCTCACAAGAAGAATGCGCACAAATCGACGCAATTAACGAAA
>X285_Short_beaked_Echidna__coassemble_568_pt1 | contig 14561 bp, 10 predicted proteins | sample X285_Short_beaked_Echidna__metabat2_high_PE_001 | metagenome-assembled genome bin X285_Short_beaked_Echidna
CGGAATCGTTGCGGCGGAGGAGGAGAACGTCGTTTCCGTCGTCGCTGATCGTTATCGCGGAAAGAAGCTCGGGTTCGAATTTGAAGAAGAACGGATCTCGCAAATTTTCCAACGGGTTTCGCCAAAGCCGGAAAACATCTGCGGGAACGGTGAAAATTGCGTCGTTGTTTTCGAGTTTCGCGAAAAGAGTTTCGCCGGTTTTGTCGCTCGGATCCGGATTTCCGACAAGCAATGTCTGGCTGCGGCGCGCGCCTTCGAGAACGAAACGAAGCCACGGAGATTTCAGCCCGGATTGTTCGAGAAGCGCGAGATCGCTCGGGATAAAACGCACGTAATTCATCTTGGAAAGCTCGCTGAGGAGTTCCTCGATTTTTTGCGTGTCGGCGTCTGTGAGAATCGGCGTTTCAAATTTCCAAACATAGCGCGAAGTTTTGTTGCCGAGAGCGCTTTCTTCTTTTTGGCGAACGAATCCGATGCGTTGCTCATCTCCGACTTTGAAAACGATGCGCTCCGTAATCGATTGCACTTCGTAAGGACGAATCGAGAAAACTTCTTTTACGCGGAATGCGGCGGGATTTTTCGAAAGATTTTCGAGCAACGAAAGCGGCGCGGGAATGATGCGGTTCGAGTCCGGCGTCATCACGTAAACGCTGTGCCCGTCTGGCGTCGCGTTGCCGATTTTCAGCGCGCGCGTTCCGGAATCGTCGGTAACGTTTACCGTCACGCGCGGAGTTTCGAGTCCGTAATTCGCGAGCGTGTTTCCAGTCGAAATCGCTTCTTTGACGGAGAAACCGCCACCGATGTCGAGAAAACGCAATTCGTTGAGAATGCGGTTCACCTCAAACGGATTCGCGATCCAGCGAAACGGAGAAACTATGAACCATTCTTTGTTGTCGAGTTCGAGCGAAAACGTTTCGCCGGTTCCTTTTCCGGAAACGACGATTTTCGTAATCCCGGCGGAGAAAATCGACTGCTCCACGCGAACGTCTGCCGGATCTCTGGAAGATTCAAAAAAAATCAGCCCGAACGTAATTAGGTTCGCAACAATTAAAAAAACCGTAAGTTTGAAACGCATAATATCCTTTTTGCCTGTAAATTTTTTTTTCGAAAACGCGTTATTCCCGCCGGCGCCAAGCGGCAACGATGAGCCCGAGCAAAGCGACCGCGATCGGCAACGGCGCAAACCACCACGCAACGCGAATGAGATCTGGCATCGTCGCTTTCAACTTAAAATCCGAAACCGGACGAGGCGGAATGTTCAAATAAACATCGCGCTCCACAAGCCAGTTTATGGCGTTCAGCAAAAACGGTTTGTTGCCACCGTTTTCGAGCTGCGAATTTGAAGCAATATCGCTCGCGCCGACAACTATGATGCGCCCGCCCGGAATGTTTACGCCAAGACGCGTCCCCGCGACGCGCTCGGAAACAACCGCCACGGGAACGGGTCCAGCGGTGTCGCGATCTGCGTCAAATCGATACGGCGGTTTTCTGTAATCTTGCTCCGACCAACTCGTCAAAATACTTTCGCCCTGCGAAGACGTCGCTATTTCGAAAACTTTGCGAGTCGAATCTTCCTTGGAACCGATGTCGCGGCAAACTTCGCGAAATTGAGATGCCACAATCGGGAGTTCGAGCGTGTGCAAAATTTCGGAAACTTTGTGCGGAACAGTCCGGGACGCATTCATCGCAACATTGTTGTCCGCGAGAACGCTCGCCGGGCGGCGTTCGACGACGAAAACGTCTTTCAGCAAAACGCCCCATTCGAAAAGCAAATCTTCCAAGCCGATTTCGCGTCTTCCCGGACCCGTGAGGAGAAGAACACGCCCGTTGCGATCGCGCAAATAACGGAGAAGTTTTTCCTGCGTAAGCGGACGCACGGGAACCGTCGGATTCGCGATTAGAACCATCGACGCGTCCTCGGGAACGTCTTCGAAATACGCCAAATCCAACTTCGAAACGCGAATGTTTCGGGAACGCAATTCGCGCGCAAATTCCGAAAGCCCAGTGCGGCGATTCGTGTCGTCTATACGATATTCGCCGTCGCCCGTAAGCGCGTAAACGACGGGCACGTTTGTGTCCGTCACTTCGAGAAGGCGCGTCATCAAAACATCTTCTCCGCGAAAATAATCCACGACTCCGTTCGTCGCATCGCGGGAAATTTTTATGAGCTCTCCGGAATCGATCGTTCGGCACCGCGTGCTCGAAATCACGACGATTGCGGTTTGCGCGGAGACTTCCCCGCCCTTTTGCCGAATTTCCGAAACAAGGCGCGTATCTTTGAGCAAATTTGCGTTTTCGAACGAAATAAAATCCCGAGTTCTGAGAGATTTTACGGCGTATTTGAACGCTTCCGTAAGATCCTTGATCTGGCGGAACATTTTTTCCTGCTTGAAAGAATCTTCCTTGGAATCTTCCGCGCCGGGCTTTCGGTATGTGACGATTACGCGGATTGCCGCCTCGCCGGAATTTGTGGAACGGGAAAGCTGGCGGGAAAGAGATTCTAAATAAACCTGCGTTTCCACGGAAACCGAATGGCGTTTTTGCGCATCAATGTCCCAACGGGCGCAAAAACTCGGAAGTGAAGCGAGATAATTCAGCCCGCCCATCAAAAAAAGCGCGAGAATCACCTGCGCAACCAAATTCACGAAACGGAAAAACCGAACGTGCTTAAAATCTTCTACTCTGAATTTTGAAAAAATTTTCATTACGGAAAATGCCGTCCTGCGGTGCGACAAGTTTTGCTATTCGATACTAAGAAATATGCGGAAAATGTCGCTAAGAAAATTGCCACATTTTCGGAAAAGAAAAAACGTTTCCGCGAATAAATCGCGGAAACGCCAAACCACAATGAATTATGAAAATTATTTGCGCTGCGGCATAACGACGCACAAAAACGCCTCGTCCTTTGTCTTGAAAACTCCGGGGCTCAAATCGTCTTTAAATTCGAAAACGACCAAATCCTGCGTAAGCGCTTTCAAGGGATCCACAATAAAATAAGGATTGAACGCGATGCGAGCTTCCGCGCCCTCGTAACGAACCGCGAGCGTGTCGCTTGCGTCGCCGTATTCCGTCGAACTCGCGGTAATTTCAATTCTGTTTTGAGAAATATTCAAAATAACGGAGCTATTTTTGTCCGTCGTCACTTTCGACGCTTGGAGAACGGAGCTGAGCAAATCTTCGCGTTCGAGCTCGATGCGATTCCCAGCGTCTTTCGGAATCACGCCTTTATACTGCGGATAATTTCCTTCGACAATTTTCGAGACCATGCGAATCGTTCCCGTAAGCCCGCTGTCTTCTCCAGAAGAATCGACTTCGAAAACGACTTGGCGAGCGCTGAGCGCGAAACGGATTTTGCCGTTGCCAGAAAGTTGGCGTTGGAGTTCGAGAACGGTTTTCGCGGGAAGAATAAATTGCGTGGCTTTCTCGAACGCCGCCGGGAGTTTCTTTTCGCACGTGGCGAGGCGTTTGCCATCTGTCGCGACGAGCGCGAGTTTGTCTTCGCTGAAATTGAAGAAAACGCCGTTGAGAACGTAGCGATTTTCGTCCGTCGATTGCGCGTAGGAAACGGACTTTATCATCGTCGCGATATCGCCCTGTTCGAGCTCGACATTAAATTCGGCACTTGCCGGCGGCTCTGGCGGAAATTCCTCTGCGGCGATTCCGATCGGATTGAATTTCGAGCTGCCGGAAGAAATTTTTACGCGGTTTTCGCCTTGAAGTTCTACGGAAACGTCCGTGCCTTTGAAGCCGCTGACGATGTCTTTCAGCCATTTCGCAGGAAGAGTAATTCTCCCGGCATCAAGCACTTCCGCCTTGATTTTGCAAGAAACGCGAAGATCCAAATTCGTTGTCGTAAGCCGTATCGAATCTTCCTCAGTCTCGACGAGAACGTTGCCGAGAACCGGAAGCGAAATGCGGCTGCTTACGACGTTTACCACCTGGCTGAGACCGGCGGCAAAATGATCGCGATTGATTTTGAACTTCATGGGAAAAAATCCTGCTGTTTTTGCAGACTGTTTGCAAGTTTTCTTCTGAAAAAGTTATTTGCACGCAGAAAGAATAATATAATTCTTCATTTATAAATTTTATTCATCTTATTCAGCGTGTGAATTATGTGAACAAATCTCGGAAACGTTGTATTTAACTAACTCGGAAGCGATTTTTCTTTATGAACAATTCTGTTAAATTCTGGTTCCGAAAATGTCCATATCGATATTGGCGGAGTTATGCCTGTGTTATTTGCAGAGATATTGTCAATTGGAGTCCAAACAATCGCAAATTCGAAACATAATCGTTCTCGAATATTATTTTTCTTTTGCAGGCTTGCCGCGCGAGCGATTTACTTGGCGGGAATATGGAAATTTGGTTTAACCCTGTTGTCGAACTGGAAAAAATTTTGAAAAAAATCTCCGAAAACGTTCAAGGATTTTCGGACGAATTTTCGCCTGACGTTCGCCCCTCCGATCCGCGATTCGGAGATTTTCAGGCAAACGGAATTCTCGCCGAGGCGAAACGAGCAAAAACGAATCCGCGCGCCCTTGCCGAGAAATTCGTGTCGGCAATTCGCGATTCCGGAGAACTCGACCTGGCACTTGTCGAGCTTTCAATCGCCGGACCGGGATTCATAAATTTCAAATTTTCTTCCGAGTTTTACGGAAAATGGATCGTGAAATTCAGCGATGTCGAACACTTGAAAAATTCCGCTGCGACTCTTTACGCTGGGAAAAAAGTCGTAATCGATTACCCTTCGACAAATACCGCCAAACAAATGCACGTCGGGCACCTGAGAATTATGGTTATCGGCGAAGCGATTGCCCGCCTCTTGCAGTTCTGCGGAGCGGATTTGACGCGCGATAATCACATCGGAGATTGGGGAACGAATTTCGGAATTTTGATTTTTGAAATTAAAAGAACCGGATACGTTTTCCCAGAAGACGACACCGTCGCACTCGCCGAGTTGGAAGAACTTTACAAAGCCGGAACAGCGTGGACGAAAGACGCGGAAGCACACCCGGGAGCACTCGACGCAGCTCGCAACGAACTCGTGAAACTGCAAAACGGAGATCCAGAAAACACAGAACTTTGGAACAGAATTGTCCGCGTCTCCAACGCCGCCTGCGAAAAAATGTATGAGCTGTTTGGTGTAAAACCGGACGTCACATTGGGCGAAAGTTTCTACCGCGACAAAGTCAGACGTATCTATAAAGAACTTACAGAATGCGGAATAGCCGAGGAAGATAAAGGCGCACTGATTGTTTGGAACGACGAAGATCCGCGCTATTCGAGAACGAACGAAAACGCAGCTCCGTTCATTGTGAGAAAAAGCGACGGCGGATCGAATTACGCTTCGACAGACCTTGCGACACTCCTTTACCGCGTAGAACATTTTCACGCAGACGAAATCGTTTACGTCACAGACGACAGACAGCAGGATCACTTCCGTATGCTTTTTTTGACCACAAAACGCTGGTTTGAAAAAATGGGATACGCGTTCCCGTCGTGCCGACATGTTACTTTCGGAAAAATCCTCAGCCAAGACGGGAAGCCGATAAAAACAAAAGAAGGCGGCTCGATAAAATTGAAAGCTCTCGTTGACGAAGCAACCGAGCGCGCATTCGCGATAGTTTCCGAAAAATCTCCAGATCTCCTGGAAACGGAACGGCGTAAAATCGCCGAAACAATTGGTATCGCGGCAATACGATACGCAGATCTTTTGCAAAACAGAACGATCGACTACATGTTCTCGTGGGATCGCCTGCTCGCTTTCGAAGGAAACACCGCGCCCTACCTGCTCTACGCAGTTGCGCGTATTCGCTCTGTTTTCCGCAAAGCTGGAACGACACTCGAAAACGTTTTGGGAAATAAGAAAATCCTCACGCCATCGACAGATTCTGAAATCGCACTCGCGAGAAAACTTATCGGATTTTCGACAGCAGTCAGAACCGCTTGCGACGAACTGAAACCGCACTACATCTGCACATTCTTGTTCGAACTCGCGGGAGCGTTTTCAACATTCTACTCGGCAGACAAAGTAATGGTCGAAGACGAAGACACGCGAAACCTCAGATTGAGACTTTGCGCAAACACGTGCGAAATCCTCGAAACCGGATTGCACCTCCTCGGAATAGAACCGCTGGAACGCATGTAAGAAAAAGGGCGCGACCTCGAAAGAAGTCGCGCCCTTTGCTTAAAAAGACTTTGGCGAATTATTTCATCAACAACATGTTGCGAGAGCGTTTGATCGCTTTCGTGACATGGCGTTGTTGCTTCGCGGTCAATCCAGTAATGCGACGCGGCAAAATTTTGCCAGTTTCCGTCACATAACGGGAGAGGACTTCCACATCTGTGAAGTCAAAGTCTAACGGTGTTTTTGAATGTTGTTGATCTGCCATAATAAGAGACGAAATTAACTCAAAACTTTTTCTTTGGTGCAAGATTATTCTTTTGTGTGAATTGCATTTGAAATGCTTATGTGTTTTACTCCGACGAAAGATTTTTATGGGGCAATATTCCACAATAACAGCTTTGGCAACGCCTCCCGGAGAATCCGCAATCGCGGTTGTCCGGGTGAGCGGTGATTTGTCCGAAAAAATAGCGCGTGATGCTTTTCGTTTGATAGAAAACCCGCAGGCGAGACACGCATCGTTTGGAAGATATTTTTCAATCTCCGGCGAGTTAATAGATGAATGTCTGTATGTTTTCTTTAATGACAAATCTTCTTATACCGGAGAATTCTCGCTCGAAATTTACAGCCACGGAAACCCGTTCATTCAAAAACGTATTTTTGAAGATTTAATCAAGCGCGGGTGTAGGTGTGCCGAGCCGGGAGAATTTACGAAAAGAGCTTTTTTGAACGGAAAAATCGACCTATCGCAGGCGGAAGCCGTGGAGGAATTGATACGCGCCCGCTCGGAAAGAGCTCTTTCCGCCGCTCATAAACTACTTTCCGGCGAACTTGGAAAAAGAATTTCCCTGTGGAATGACGAAATCCTTTCCGTGCTCGCCGAGATAGAATCACAAATAGATTTTTCCGACGAAGATTTGCCGGTGTTCCACGTGGAACATTTTAGAAAAAAAATATCGGATTTGATGTTTGAGCTTAAAAGAACCGAGGATTCTGCAAAATATTCTTCCAAAGTTCACGAAGGTTTAAATGTAGTAATCGTCGGCGCGCCAAATGCCGGAAAATCCTCGCTTATGAATCGTTTAGTCGGAAGCGAGCGCGCAATTGTCAGCCCAGAGGCAGGAACTACGCGCGACTTTATTTCCGAAAACATAACAATTGGACGGCACCATGTTCGAATAATAGATACCGCTGGGATTCGTTCCGATGCCTCCACGGAAATTGAGAAATCCGGAATAAATCGCGCCGTGGATTGCGTAAAAAATGGAGATTTCTACCTCTTAGTCGTGGACGGCTCTGTTCCGCCGCCCGCAATGTCTGAGAGCCTGACATCTCTGCTTTCGCCGGAAAAAACACTTCTCGTAATAAACAAATCCGATTTACCGTCGGCGTTTTCGGCGGATCCCCTGCTTCCGGAGATTGAAAAAATTTTTATATCTCTCTTGGAATCGTCTTCCGTGGATCGTTTGAAAGAAAAAATTGTGAATTTTATCGAGAGCAAGAAAATCGTTCCAGAGCGCGACATGCTTTTGGTCAGCGCGCGCCATGCGGAATTGATAAATGCCGCGAGAAAAGAACTCGAATCCGCCGTTCAAGATGCCGGCGCGGTTTCGCTCGAATTTACCGCGAGTAAATTACGTTCTGCGATGAATGAATTATCTGAAATTCTCGGTAGGTTCGATAACGAGAAAGTATTGGACAAAGTTTTTTCAACCTTTTGCATAGGAAAATAAAATGAAAAAGGAAATAAGGACGGATTCTGCCCGCCCATATGATGTTATCGTTGTCGGCGCCGGACACGCAGGCGTGGAAGCCGCTCTTGCCGCGGCGCGCATGGGAGCGGATACGCTTTTGATTACGGGGAATCTCGACACAATCGCCAAGATGAGCTGCAATCCGGCAATTGGAGGTCAGGCGAAAGGACATATTGTCAGAGAAATCGACGCGCTCGGCGGAGAAATGGGAATTTGCGCCGATGCGACAGCCATTCAATTTCGAGTGCTGAACGCTTCAAAGGGACCTGCGGTTCAGTCTCCGCGCGCCCAGTGTGACAAACTTGTTTATCAGTATCGCATGAAGCAAACGTGTGAGATGCAGCCAAATCTAACATTGTTTCAAGCTGTTGCTTCAGGTCTGATATTTGAGCGCGGGAAAGTTGTCGGGGTTAAAACAACGCTTGGGGTTTCATTTTATGCTTCCGCGGTTGTCGTCACCACGGGAACTTTTCTCAAGGGCACGATGTTTGTCGGCAAAAACGTAAATTTCGGCGGAAGAATGGGAGATTTTAACTCGGAAACGCTTTCCGACAGTTTCCGCGAAGTTGGAATGGAAGTTGAGCGTCTTAAAACTGGAACGCCGTCGCGAATTTTAGGTTCAAGTATCGATTTCTCTAAGTGTGAAGAACAAAAAGGCGATGAAAACCCGGTATTTTTCGCCTTTTATGACACGCGTGATGGTTGCGAAATGTTCCACGTGGAACATTCTGCTGGAAAACGACTCGGTTGGAAGCCTGGAAGCGATCAACTTTCCTGTTGGCTTGCCGATACAAGTCTCGCCACACGCGATATTGTAAACGCGCATGTTCACGAATCTCCGCTTTATTCCGGACTCATTCATGGCGTGGGAGCTCGTTATTGCCCGAGTATTGAAGATAAATACGTAAAATTTCCCGATAAAGATACCCACAGACTTTTTCTTGAACCAGAAGGACGTTTTTCCGACGAATGGTATGTGAACGGGTTTTCCACTTCCCTGCCCTTCTCTGTTCAACTCGAAATGATACGAAGCGTTCCCGCCTTAGAGAATGCCGTCATGCTCCGTCCGGCGTATGCCATAGAATACGATTACGTTCCGCCTACACAGCTTAATCCGTCATTGGAAACCAAAGCGGTAGAAAATCTGTTCTTCGCGGGGCAGATAAATGGCACTTCTGGCTACGAGGAAGCCGCAATTCAAGGCGTTGTCGCTGGCGTGAATGCGGTCTCGAAAGTGCGCGGAACCCCGCCATTAATTCTTCGCCGAGATCAAGGATATGCCGGCGTTCTCATAGACGATCTCGTCACCAAGGGAACTCAAGAGCCATACAGAATGTTTACGAGCCGTGCGGAGTATAGATTGCTCTTCAATCACGGGAGCGCGGAGTTGCGTCTTATCGATTCCGTTGCTGATCTCGGACTTTTGCCAGAAAAGCGCGTTGATAATATCCGCAAAAAAGTTGCTACAGTTGAGCATTGGTGCGAGATGTTTGAGAAAATAACCATTAACGGCGGAATTATCGGAGACGTTCTCCGGCGCGATATTGCTACGCTTCCGCCGGATCTCCCTGCCTCGTTTACGTCACTTTCTCCTGCGGTAAAAGAAGAGGTTTTGTATCGTGTCAGATATGCCGGCTATCTTTCGCGGGAAAAAAAGACGATTGAGCGCATGCGGGATTTGGACAAAGTTTTAATTCCGAGCGAAATCGATTACGGGAAAATCGTCGGTTTGCGCATCGAGGCTGGACAAAAACTCTCGAAGATACGCCCGATGACACTTGCGCAGGCGGAGCGCATAAGCGGAGTCAGCCCTGCCGATATTGCCCTGCTCATGGTTCACATCAGAGCAAAATCCGGCAACGTTTCGTGAGTCTCCGCGCTTGGCGTTTTCGAGTTTTTGTAGATTGAAGCGCGTTTCCGCATTCGAAAACGTGAATGTAGGTAGTCTATTCTTTGCTTGCATTTCATTGGCTCTTTTCAAAAATTGAAAACGGATTTCGGGAACAATTTTCGAAGTCCGTTTTTCTAAATAAACTTAAACTAAAACGATTGGAAAGGACTGAGAAATGGCAAATGAATTGGACGAATTGACTGGAAATGTTAATCGGGCAGGGCGCGATATAAACGTGATTGAAAAACAATTGCAGGTTGTTGTTGGTCCTGGATCGTTGCTTTTCGAAGTCATTCTTTGGTGTCTTGGTATTTTACCTGGGCTTATTTTTCTTTTTATGAAGATTGGTGCGGGGAATTTTTTCCGGCAACTTCAACAGAAAATTCAGGCGGATGTGTCCCAAATCGACAATTTTTTGGAACAACGCGTTCAAATTCTCCAAAATTTGGCTCCATTGGTCGAGAAAGCTGTCAATTTAGACAAAGACGTCATGAAAGCCGTTGCGGCGTTGAGGGGAGGGCATTTGCAGGATTCCGCGCGCAATGAGCTTTCGAATCATCTTGATCGTTCTTTTGGGCGACTTTTTCCGCAGGTGGAAGCGTATCCGGATTTGAAAGCTCATCAGGCGATTGTTGAAGCGATGCGGCAAAACAATTATTTGCAAAAAGAAATCACAGCCGCGCGAACGCTTTACAACGATACGGTCAACCTTTGGAACACTTCGCTTTACGAGTGGCCTACCAAAATGATTGTTGCTGCAAAAAACGGTTATACAACGCGCATTCCTTTTACGGCGTCTGCTGAGGTGAAAGCCAAGGCGCGGGAGGTCTTCTTTTGATGAACTCGGGCGGAAGCGATCCTGTTGAGATTTATCTCAATGAATATCGGCAGAAATTCGCAAAAGCCACTACCGATTTTCTCAATAACGCCGTTCGTTCTGCAGGAGTTGATTCTGCTGCGAATGCCGCTTTATCTCTGGAAATTGACAGTCTTATTGCCGAGCGTGGGTTAAAAAATAAGCAGAAAAATCGTTGGGTGTTTTTACTTACATTTCTCGTGATCGCTTTTCTTGCGTGGGGCGGTTTTATTTGGTATTCCGTCAGCAATAGTATTTTTATTTCAATTACACATTGGTGTTGTTTTGTAGGTTTTTCTTTGTTTTGTGTATTTTTTCTCGCTCTCAAATGTATTCCGAAAATTTTGGATATTTCCCGTGTAATTAAGGAATTAAACAATTCGATTTCGGGCAAAATCTCAGAAGCGAAAGAGCAACTGCGCCCGTTTTTCGCTATGTTCGAGTGGAATACGGTTACGAAGCTCATCGAGAAAACCGTCCCGCAGCTGAAATTTGACGACTTTCTGCCGGCGTCGCGCATCAGAGATTTGTGCTCAAATTTCGATTTTAGTTTTGATTCTATGGGGTTCAAATCCGTCCTCTATACACACAGCGGGACTTTTTGCGGATACCCGTTCGTTTTTTTGAATACAAAAGTATTCAGCTGGGGAACGAAGACTTATTACGGGCATAAGACAATCAGTTGGCGCGTTCGTGTGCGTGGAGCAGACGGAAAAACTCACGTGATCGAAAGATCTGAGGTTCTGACTGCGAGTGTGACGAAACCTGTGCCAGAATTTTCGGAGGAAAAATCTTTGTTGTTCGGGCACGATGCCGCGCCTCGGCTCGTTTTTTCCCGTGAGCCGTCTCGACTTTCTGGCGCGCAGGATTCGTTTTTTGCAAACTTGGGCAAGAAGGCAAAACTCAGAAAACTCCACCGCTTGGCGCAAAACATGACAGACGACAGCGATTTTACGATGATGAGCAATCGCGATTTCGAGGTCCTCTTTAATTCGACGGATAGAAACAACGAAATCGAATATCGCCTTTTGTTCACTCCGCTGGCTCAACAGCACATGGTAAATCTCCTCAACGATACCAAAACCGGCTACGGAGACGATTTTTGGTATCAAAAAGATGAAAAAATAACACAAATTGTGTCCAAACATTTGGCGTCTTTGAATTTTTCGACAGCTCCGTTTGTGCCGGACGAATACAATTTGATAAAGATAATGCAGATTTTCTTCGCGCAATATACGGAGTTTTTCCGCTCGATTTATTTCTCGTTTGCGCCGTTGTTTACGATTCCGCTCTACAACGAGCAGCGCCCCGCATCGGCTTCGGCGGAATACGATGTCGGCTCAAACGACAATAAAATTTCTGCATGGGAAATGGAAAGCATCGCGAACTATCAGGGAGAATCGCACTACGCGCACGCCGAAAGCATTACCGGAAATTTGTTGCAAGTTCACGACGTTCAACACAGCGGAAACAAAACTTCCGCGCGCGTCTCGGCATACGGTTTCAAAGGGAAAAATCATTCCGAATACATCAGCGTTTTCGGCGGCGACGGCAGAACTCACCGAGTTCGGGTCGATTGGGTTGAATACATTGGCGTCAAAAAAATATCTGAATTGGACGCATATGATTCTCGCGCCGGGAAACCCGATGATGCGGAAAGCCGGCACGGGATTCGCCGCCGCTCGACGATTTCTTTTTTGCCGCACGGGTGGTAAAAAATTTCGGGAAAAATTCATTCTGGAGGGCAGGGAACTCCGCCGCGAGAAGAAGCCTCGGGAATTTCGACTTGCAAAAACGGCATGCCTGGCGTTTCCTCTCCTAAAACAAATATTCCAAAAAACAACATCGCAAACAAAACAATGAAAAAAGCCATTCTCACACTCGCGCTCGCGTCTTTCGGGGCAGTTGCTTTCGCGCAAGAAGCCGCTCCTTCTGCGGTTCCGGCGAATCAGCCCGCATACGTGATTTCCGCGAAATTCGCATACGAAAGCAAATACATTTCCGGCGGACAAAAGCATTCTAACAGCAATTTCCAGACCGACATCGCGCTCGAATATCTTCTTCCCACGCAGGGACTTGATTCCCTCAGCCTTTACGGGAAATTCTTCTACATGTCGCCGATTTCGAAACAATACAACGAAGCCAAACTTACCGGCGGTCTCAGAGGAGATTTCGCGCAAGAATACTTCTTCGACCTCGGCTACCGCTTCTCCGGATACCCGAACAGCAACGGGCACCGCGCCGAAAGCGCTTGGGAAATGAATCGTCCGGAGCTCAACCGCTCAAACGAAACCTACATCGGAATCGGTCGCGACGTTCGTTTTCTTGACGATGCAGAATGGTCCGAAGTCCGCCTCTCCGCTTACGGATACTACAACTGGAACATCGAGCAATACACGATCGAAGTCGCGGCGGAGAAAACTTTTAAACACGTTTTCGTCGATGAGTTGGACATCTACTCCAAACTCGCTTACGGCTACGCGTGCGCGAATAATTGGGGCGGAGATCAACACGCTTGGACGCAGGATCTCGACAGCTACGATTACGGCTACTTCACCGCGCAGGTTGATGCAATCTACAAGCTCAACGAAACGACTTCCCTCAGCGTCGGCGCGCGCTACGCATACAACAACGGCGACGACGGCATCAAAAGCCCGAACAACGATTGCTCGGATTTCTGGGTCGGCGCCTCGATTTCGTTCTCCTACTAATCCCGCGAGAACGCAACGTTTACGAATTTTTTAACCATAAAAACTGAAAAAACAATGGCAATCAAAGTTGGCATTAACGGTTTTGGCCGCATCGGACGTCTCGTCTTCCGCGCAGGCCTCAACAATCCTGAAATCGAGTTCGTTGGCATCAACGATCCCTTCATGACGCCGGATTACATGGCATACATGCTCCGCTACGACACGATGCACGGACAATACGCCGGAGAAATCTCCTACGGCGACGACTACATCTGCGTCGATGGCAAGAAGATCAAATTCTTCGCCAAAATGAATCCGGAAGAAATCCCCTGGGGAGAAGTCGGCGCAACATACGTCGTCGAATCCACGGGCGTCTTCACCGAAACGGCGAAGGCTGAAGCGCACATCAAGGCTGGCGCAAAGAAAGTCGTCATCTCCGCTCCTTCCAAGGACGCTCCGATGTTCGTCTGCGGCGTCAACCTCGACAAATACACGAAAGACATGAAGGTTGTTTCGAATGCTTCCTGCACGACAAACTGCCTCGCGCCGATCGCAAAGGTTCTCAACGACAACTGGGGAATCAAAGACGGTCTCATGACCACCGTTCACTCCACCACGGCAACGCAGAAAACCGTTGACGGTCCGTCCAAAAAAGACTGGCGCGGCGGTCGCGCAGCTTCCGGCAACATCATTCCGTCCTCCACGGGCGCGGCTAAAGCTGTCGGCAAAGTTCTCCCGGTTCTCAATGGCAAGCTCACCGGCATGTCCATGCGCGTTCCGACCCTCGACGTTTCCGTCGTTGACCTCACCGTCAACCTCGAAAAACCGGCGAAATACGAAGAAATCTGCGCCGCTATGAAGGCAGCTTCCGAAGGCGAACTCAAAGGCATTCTCGGCTACACCGAAGACGCCGTCGTTTCCTCCGACTTCCTCGGCGACCCGCGCACGTCCATCTTCGACAAAGACGCTGGTATCGCACTCACCGACACGTTCGTCAAAATCGTTTCCTGGTATGACAATGAATGGGGCTACTCCAACAAGGTCCTCATGCTCATCCAGCACATGGCGAAAATCGACGGTTGCTGCTGCTGCAAATAATTGAACCAAAATTCAATAAATTGAAGAAAGGCGTTCCCGCAACAGGGGACGCCTTTTTTTTGTTGTGACGAAATAGTTGGGGACGACGCATCTTGCGTCGTATTCGAAATCCTATGGACACGCGCCGTCTTCGTCGCGTGTCCATAGG
>X285_Short_beaked_Echidna__coassemble_576_pt1 | contig 14436 bp, 11 predicted proteins | sample X285_Short_beaked_Echidna__metabat2_high_PE_001 | metagenome-assembled genome bin X285_Short_beaked_Echidna
TTACTACAACTTCCGCCACTACTCGCCCGCCCTCGGACGCTTCCTCTCCCGCGACTCCATCGAAGAACACGGCGGACTGAATCTGTATGCATTCGTCGGGAATAATCCTATCGAAAATAGAGATTGGACGGGGCAAGCTTCGTTTAAGGAGGGTATTATGCTTGTTTGTGCGGTAGGTTTATATGACGCCTATATTGCAAATAAATTGGCAACAGAGGCATCTAAAAAGACGTATGATTTGATAGGGAAAGGTGAATTAACAGGACCTCATAACGGATCAGCAGATGCATTTAGACACTGCTATTGGAGCTGTAGGCTTGCGAAAGAAATAGGCAAAGAGCAAGCAAAGAAAGTTGGTGATATTCACGAGGAGTGTGGATGTGGTCCTGATGATGAAAACTATATGGATTTGTATAACAACGCAAAAGGGAGGGAGTTTTCAGGAACGTCTAAAGAGTGTGAGGAACGGTGTTACAGCGCGATCCTAAAAAAAGATTTGCAATTAGAATTGGGTGAATCCCACCGTGGCGAAATATATTATAAATAGTTGGGCATGAAAAAATTTACATTTTCAATTATTTTGTGCTTTGCGGCATTCTTTGTGGGTGGCGTGGTAATGTTTTCTATTTATTACTACAAAAACATCAATTTGTGGCTAATCGTAAACAATACAGGCGAGGATCGAAAAATTGATGTCGAGTTCTGCGCTGGAGAAAAATTTTCATGTTTCGTTCCCAAGTTGTCGGCACATTATTTTCGTCCGGATTCTTATTACGAGGGCGGGATTAAGCTATATATAAACGGCGTTAATGCCTCAATAGACGGAGTCGAGCACGAGTATGTCACTATGCCATTCCGCTACATTATTTCTATAAATGGCGACAGCAAGGCGTCTTTCATGAGGCATCATTCGAATCTTCCACTGTTTGAATAACCAATTGAAAACGATTATAAAACTTCAAATGAAAACTAAAATCATTTACACTTCTATATTTATTGTGGCGGTCGTGTGGTTTGTTTTTAATGTAAATAACGCAGTAAAAGCTCTTGGATTGGATCCCGATCAAAAAAGCTTTGAGGAGATTTCCACGGCGCAAGTATCGAACGTTTCGATTAGATATTTTTATACTCCGCCAAATCACACAAAGCAGGAGATAAAGTTTAAAACAGAAGACAAAGAAATTGTTGAGAAACTTAAAAAATCGGTACAGATAAAGTCTGTCTCTGGCTACGACGTAGTTCTCACTCTCGCGTGCGAAAACAATGCAATTCTATTTCCCGATAGCGCGAAAACTGATGTCTCGATTTTTCACTAAAATTTTTCAAAACCCAAAAAGGGTAAAAAGATGACAAATAAAATTCTAACTGCCATTTTCATGTTGTTTAGCATTCCTTTTTTGGGAGCGTGTTTCGGAGTGTTTAACGATCGCGTTGTTCATATTTACAACACGAACACTTGTAGCCTCCTTGGCAAAACCATTAAAGCGCCGTCAAGTGAATATGTTAATAGGGTCTTTCCTAAAGAGGGGATTTTCATCACAATTCACGACGATTTACAGGGGCATTTTGTTTTAAGAAAATATGACTTAAAAACAAAATCTTGTGTATTGCTTGATGAAAAAAACTATCCAGACCTTTGCAGGTATTATGGAGTCAAAGAAGAGATCTGTATTCTTAAAGATTTATCTGGATATGTATATCAGGAGACCTTCTCAGAAAATATCAATGGCAGGCAGATATTCGGAGTGCGCGTGGTGTTAGTCGATTCTTCCGGAGCTTATGATGTTTTTAGAAGTATGCACGGGGAGAGCGGTGAATATGCAAAGGGAGGCGAAGCGGTATTAGGAATTTATGAATTGAAATCTGGAAACATAATTTTCATTACTGATTGTTATGGTGAAAATAAGATCGCTTTGTATGAATTTTCTAAAGCGAACTGCACTCCGATCGGTAAAAAACTGGATTTTCCAGCTATATTTCCAAGGATTTCCTTTGCGGATGACTATTTGTATGTCAGCACACGTGATGACATGTATCGCGCGATAATATCCTATGATGTTGCTAACGGTGATTGTAAATACATTTGCAAAAGAGAGGGGCATGGTTTTGAAAAAATATCTCCGAATTCTTCTAAATTAATTTACAACGATGGTAATGGAACTGTTTGGGAGTTTGATCTTGATAGTAAGCAAACGAAATGCCTCATTGAGAAAGATCGTTCCGAAATAATCTATGACGTTGCGATTTCTAAAAACTTTCTCTTTTTCAATCGTGCCAAAATCACAAAATACATGACTGGAAAAGTGTCTGCCTATCGTAAAAACATGGACTCCGGCGAAATAAAAAAGATTTCAACGCCAGATCCCATTGTGCTGTCTGCCTTCCCGGATTTCGATATTTTATTGGTAGAGTGTCGATAGAAAGGCTTTGTTCAAAAGATTTTTAAAAATAGACTATTTATCAAAATGAAACTTTTTCTTACGTTTTTGATGTGTCTCGTATTTGGGAGTTCTTGTGTGGGGCGACAAGCTGTTCTGACAGAAGAGCAGCTCGCTGGGATTCACTTGTATTTTTATCGGGACAAACTTGATTTTCCGGATGGAGAAGCTTTTTTTGCAAATACTTTTCGCAAAACCCCAATTGGCAGTATGAGTCTCGTCACTTATGCGGAAAATGGGTATCGCATGGAAAATGACTTTATTTGCGTCAAGTTTCTCGACTCTGCTTTAATAACTCAGTTTAAGACTGGAAATTACGAGCAATATGTCCGTCGTATCACATCTGAAGAGTTGGAATATTATAAGAAGATGCAAGAAATCCGCATAACAATGGGGCTTAAAGGCCCTTTTGAGGGCATAGAAAATCAATTATAAAGAAAGGGGCTTGGTGATCATGTGTGTTATGAAATTTAAAAACTTAGGTTTTCTTTTGATCATTTCCCTATGGTTGTTCGTAACCGTTGGGTGTAGTGAAGATGTGTTGTATAACAGCGTAAAAGGGGAGCTTACTCCAAAGATCGAAGTTAATAATATCGGTTTGGATAAAACTTTCTGCAATGACACGGAAGTCTGGTATATCCACCATAACGAAAAAGAAGAGAACTCTTATACTTTTGGGTTAGACCCTATTTTGTCAGGAAGAAAAATATATACATTTTTGGGAGGGACATTTAGACCTGATTCAATCAATTTTCGTTTTTGTCACAAAAACTATCTATTGTCGGAGGATATGAGTTTTCTCTCATTAGACAGTGTGCTTTTGATAATGAGCAGACAGCCACCAAGTGCTACTATAAAACTTTCATTCGATAGAGATTTTTTCGATGCATGCATTTTTGAGCTGAACGCAAAGGGACAGTCTTTTTTGGTCCTTTGCGTTCAACTTACTCCCAAAAGCCATTCTTACGTTTTACTTGTTTTTAATGAGAATTTAGAAATTTGCTACAAGGAGATTTTATTAAAAGTTGAGAAAATTTCATTGCTCGAAGACGATGAGAATAGTTCGTTTTTAATTGAGGAGCGTTATGGTGGCTCTGGGATTATATATAATTTTAATTAAACTCGAACAGATATGAAAATTGATCTTCCTCAGAAACTTTCACACAGTAGCGTTGCTATGATTAAAGCTATAATAATACTTTGTTGTATTTTCCTTTGTGGCTGCGAGGAGAATAAAGATCTTGCGTTTACGAGTATATCAATGAGCTCTGGAGAGTCTATTATGCTCTATTTAGAGAAAAAGATTACACTTGTTTCTCTCACACCATGGGGAACTCTTAGTGCAGGTGCAGATTTCCGCACACACTACACTGTTTTTCATGGTAAAAAAATACCTCTTCAAAGCGGTTTTGTTTATATTTTTGAAAAAGATGGAAGTCTGAGGATAGTGCGTATTGAAGAAGTCGACAATTTCTTACCTCCAAACTTTTGTTCTGATATTCGGGACGGATATGCAGAGTATGCGTCGCAATTATGATCGTGCAAAACGGAATCACCACGCACTACGAAAAATACCAACAGACAATCCGCCAGCCACTTGCAGGTAAAAAATGAAAATCCTCTACGCGGTCGCGGCGGGAATTAGGCGCGACGCCGTTCCGGGAAACGCGAAGGGCGTTTGAACGGCGCGACGGCTTCGATTTGGTAGCCGACGACTGCGGGATCGCAGACGAGTTCGCGGAAATTTTGCGGTTTGAATTCCGCCGCGAGGCTTTCGCCCAAATCGGCTTCGACGACGTCGTCGGAATCGTTCGCGAACGCAATTGTGATGCGTGTTCCGCCGTTGTTTTCCGTTATGTGCGTGAGGAGTTTCGTTTCGAGAAAATCGCGCGAGTTCGTGGCGTCGTGGCGGTCGAGGAGGAATGTGATTTTTTTCAGCAGGACGGGCATTTGTTCGTCGAGCTTGCGAATTCGCGTTGCCGAGAAACGCCATTCTTTGACGGGATCGTCTTTGCGGCGCGGGCCGTAGCGCAGTTCTCCGTCCACGGAAAGCACTGCGCCGTCTTCGAGAAACTCGATTCCGTCAGTGTCGCCGAAGGCGAAAATGTCGTAAGTCTCCGCATACGTTTCGAGGAAGAATGTCGAAAACGCGCGTCCGTCTTTTGTCTTTTTTTGTTTCGTTTCCGTGCAGAGCCCGCAGAGGCGAATGTTGTGTTTTTCGTATTGCGAGAGGTTGCATTCCGAGAACGGTTTGTCGAATGTCGTGAGCGCGCGATCGAGCGAGGCGAATGCGTTTAGCGGGTGCCCGGAGAGGTAAAAACCGAGGAGTTCGTATTCGCAGCGGAGTTTTTCGGATTCCGGCATCGGCGGGTTTTTGCGGTTTATCAAATCGTCGTCAAAGTTGTCTGCGCCGTCGTCGAGCATTTCAAAAAGCGAGATTTGGCTGGAATCTTTTCCCTCTTTCGCGAACGAATTTTTGACTGCGTCTGCGGAGTCGAGCAGGTGTTGTCTGTCTTCGAAAATTTCGCAGGAGTCAAATCCGCCAGTCGTGATTAGCGCCTGCAAACCGCGTCCGAACGAGAGTGGCTGTTCGCGCTCGGTTCCAGATTCTGATGTGACTTTTATGCGCACTTTCGACATTCGTCGCATGAAATCGACGAAGCTTTTGTATATTCCGTCGTGCTTGCGTTCGTTGATGAGTTCTTCCGCCGCGCGCCCGCCGAAGCCTTTTATGCCGCCGAATCCGAATCGGATTGCGTTGTTTTTCGGATCTGGCGCGAAGCCGATTTGCGAGGAATTGACATCTGGTCCGAGAACGCGGATTCCCATGTTTTCGCACTCGGCGATAAACGCGAGGAGTTTTTCCGGATTACCAGTTTCGGAATCGAGAACGGCAGCCATAAATTCCACCGGGTAATGCGCTTTCAGCCAGCCGGTTTGGTAAGCGATGTATGCGTAGCAAACGGAGTGAGATTTGTTGAACGCGTATTGCGCAAACGCTTCCCAGTCGCCCCAGATTTTGTTGCAAAGATTTTCCGCGCGGGTTTTGTCGTTTCCGCAGACTTCCGCTTCCATAAACTTCGGGTTCGCGAGGCAGCCGGAGATGAATTTCTCTTTCAGCTTCGCCATCATTTCCGCCTGTTTTTTGCCCATCGCCTTGCGGAGTGTGTCCGACTCGCCACGCGTAAATTGCCCGAGGAGACGCGATTGCAGCATGACTTGTTCCTGGTAAACCGTGATTCCGTATGTGTCTTTCAAATACGTTTCCATCAACGGATGGTCGTATGCGATCGGTTCTTCTCCGTGTTTTCGTTTGATGAATTGCGGAATGTATGCCATCGGTCCCGGGCGATAGAGCGCGTTCATCGCGACGAGGTCTTCGAAGCGGTTCGGTTGGAGCGCCATGAGGTGCTTTTTCATTCCGGCGGATTCGAACTGGAAAAGCGCGGTCGTTTCGCCACGCGAGAACAGTTTGAAAGTCTCGGGATCGTCGAGCGGGATTTTGTCGATATCGATTTCTTTTCCGCACGAGTCTTTGATGTTCGCGAGCGCGGATTTGATAATCGTCAGCGTGCGTAGCCCGAGAAAGTCCATTTTTATAAGCCCGATTGGCTCGACAAAATGCCCGTCGTATTGCGTCGTGAGGAGACTTTCGCCGTCGGTCGGCATGACTGGAATCGTCTGCGTGAGCGGATCGCGAGAAATGAGAATGCCGCACGCGTGGACGCCGTTTTGGCGCACGGTTCCGTCGAGCGTTCGCGCGAGTTGCATCGTTCTCGAGACGAGCGGGTCGGGCGATTTGCATTTCGATTTCAGTTCCGGGACTTCTTCGAGCGCGGCAGCCATCGTGATTTTCGGCGTCGCGGGAACGAGTTTCGCGAGATTGTTTGCTTCCGCGAGCGGGAGATCGAGCACGCGTGCGACGTCTTTAATCGCGCTTTTGGGCGCCATCACGCCAAACGTCACGATGTGCGAAACGTGATCTTGCCCGTATTTTTGCGTGACCCATTCGAGGACTTTTTGCCGCCCAGCGTCGTCGAAATCGATATCGATATCGGGCATGGAAATTCGATCTGGGTTGAGAAATCTCTCGAAGAGCAAATCGTATTTTGTCGGGTCGATTCCGGTGATTCCGAGGCAATATGCGGCGACGCAGCCGGCAGCGCTTCCGCGCCCCGGACCGACGATTACGCCGAGAGTTCGCGCCGCCGCGATGAAGTCTTGCACGATGAGAAAATATCCCGGGAAGCCCATCGTGCGGATCGTGTTCAGCTCAAAATTTATGCGCTCGCGAACGTCTTCGGGGACGCCGTTTTGCCATCGCTTTTTCGCGCCCTCGAACGTGAGGTGTTCGAGGTAATCGCTTTCGAGTTTGATGCGGAGAACTTTTTCGTATCCGCCAAGTTTTTTGTAGCGATCTTCGCCCCAAAGCGCGATCAGTTCGGTTTCTCCGAAGCGCTTTGCGTATTCGGCTTCCGTTCCGAAACTTTCCGGAATCGGGAAAAACGGCATGATCGGCGGCGAGTCGAGAACGTATTCTTCGACTTTTGCGGCGACTTCCGCCGTGTTTTGCAAAACGTCCAAACGATCTCGAAAAAGCGCGGACATTTCTTCTCTCGTTTTGAACCATTCCTGGCGTGTGTAGCGGAGCCGTTTTTCGTCGGAAAGTTTTTTCCCCGTGCTTAGGCAGAGCAGAATTTCGTGCGCGTCTGCGTCGTCCTCGTCGAGAAAGTGCACGTCGTTTGTCGCGATGACTTTTACGCCGTGTTCGTCTGCGAGTTTGAAAATCCCTTCCGCGACGCGCATTTCGCGCAAATAAACTTCGCGAGTTTCGTCCGTGCTGTGTTCGCCAGAGTTTGGGTGGCGTTGGATTTCGAGATAAAAATCGTCTCCGAAAATTCTTTTATACCACTCGATTTGCGCGCCCGCGTCCTCGGGTTTGTTGTCCAAAATCGCGCGCGGAATTTCTCCTGCGATGCACGCGCTCGAAACGATGAGCCCCTCGGAATATTTTTCTAACAGTTCTTTGTCGATTCGCGGGCGGTAGTAAAATCCGTCTGTCCAGCCGAGCGAAACGAGTTTCACCAAGTTTTTGTATCCGGCGAGATTTTTCGCGAGAAGAATCAAGTGATCGCCGGAGCGCAGATTGCGCAGTTTGTGGTTTTCGCGCGCGACGTAAACTTCGCAGCCGATGATGGGTTTGATTTTTTCCGCGCGGCAGGTGTCGTAAAAAAGTTTCGCGCCGAACATGTTTCCGTGGTCCGTGAGCGCGACCGCCGTCATGCCGTCTTCTTTCGCTTTTTGAACGAGTCCTTTTGCGATGATTTCCTTAGTTTTTTTGTTTTTGACGCTCGAAATTCGCGTCGCGCCGTCGAGCATCGAATATTGCGAGTGTACGTGCAAATGGACGAAATCCGGCACCTTGTCCGCGTCGATTTCCTTCGCGAAAGTTTGTGCGGGAACCGCGTTTGCGGATTCGCACAAAACATTGTTTTTCGGTGCGGAAGAAAGGTTCAGAAAATCGTTGTTCATGTCGGGAAAAGTTTGCGTGAGAGCCTACCTTTCCCGCCTGCGATTGGGAATAAAAACTTATTCGCACGCGTGCTGCGCGGGAGCGTTTCCGAGCGTTTTTATTCTGCGGGAACGAGTTCCACGACGACGATTTCTGGCAGGCAAAAAAGCCGGAACGGAAGCATGCTCGTTCCCGTGCCACGAGTCGTGAAAATTTTCCCGCCCGCGGGAACGTCCGTGAGCCCGTAAACGTATTTTCTGCCGAGCGCGGTGCGCGTCGAAGTGCAAATCGGAATCCCGCCCGGCAGGCAAATTTGCCCTCCGTGCGTGTGCGCGCAAAGCGTGAGATCCACGGTTTCGTTCAAATACGGAGCGATGTCGGGCGAGTGCGTCAGCAAAACGAACGGGCGCACGTTCGGTTCCGGGTTTTCGGGAACGCACGATTTGTCGAAAATCCCGAAAAAGCTCGGCGCGTCGAGCGTGCCACCGATGAGAATTTCCGTGCCGTTTCCGAGCCGGAAAACCTGCGTTCCCGCCTCGGTGAAAAGCTCGATTCCGACTTCAGCGAATTCGTTCGCAAACGCTTCTCTGCCTCCGTAGGCGTCGTGATTGCCAAGCACGGCGAAACACGGCGTCCCGCCCGCCGCGAGCGGGGCGAGATTTCGCGCGATTTCGCGCGGGCTCATCGAATCTTTCCGCGTGTGCCCGTGCGTGTAATCGCCGAGGAGAAGAAACGCGTCCGGTTTTTGCGCGAGCATTTTTGAGACGATGTCGAGCGCGCGCGCGGAATCCTCTCTGCGCAAGTGGAGATCTCCCACGGCGCAAAATGTCGCCCGTCGCCGCGTTCCCGCCCACTGTTTCACCGGCACGCGAACGTGCGTGACGACGAGTTGCGCGGGTTCGTAAAAATACATTCTCGAGAAAATTGCGACGGGCAAGGCGGTCGCAAACAGCGTGGCTGCAAGCAGCAGAAATTTTCTCCGGGAAAGCATTTTCAAGTGGCGATGTGTGTCATGTTCGGATTTTCCGGCGTTCGGTTATTTTTCGCGCACGAGCGAATAGCCGTCTTTGCGGTCGAGAGATTTCCAGCCGAGTGCTGCGAGTTCGTCGCGTAGGCGGTCGGATTCGCCCCAGTTTTTCGCGAGCTTTGCCGCCCAGCGTTTTTCTCCGAGCGCGACGACGTTTTCGGGGACGTCGATCGTTTTTTTCTCCGAGAAAATTTTGAGTCCGAGCGCGAAGAGAATTTTCGCGAGTCCGCAAAGTTGCGTTCCCGCTTCCGCTTTCGTGAGCTCTTTTTTGCCGAGTTCTGTGAGCGCGGAGAAAATTTTCCCGAGCGCGCCGGGGATATTCAGATCATCGCAAAGCGCGAGCCACGCCGGCTCGAACGCGCCCCAAGCCGTGTTTTTTTCGTGAACGGAAATTTCTTGGGAAAATTCTTCGGGCAAGATTCCGGATTTTTCGAGAAGCCGACGCGCGCCTTTTTCGATTTTTTCGAGAGCGGCGGTCGCGTCGTCGAGCGATTTCAGCGTGAAATTCAGCTGTGAGCGATAATGCCCAGAGATGAGCGCGTAGCGCACCGCGGCGGGAGAAAATCCTTTGTTTTCGAGATCGGAAAGCGTGTAGAGATTGCCGAGCGATTTGGACATTTTTGCGCCGTCCACCATCAAATGCGCGGAGTGAAACCAGTGGCGCGCAAACGTTCCGTGTCGTCCGCAAGCGCATTCCGCCTGCGCGATTTCGTTTTCGTGGTGCGGGAAACACAAGTCAACTCCGCCACCGTGCAAATCAAAAGTTTCTCCGAGATAATGCGTGCTCATCGCGGAGCACTCGATGTGCCAGCCTGGGCGACCTTCGCCCCAGGGACTTTGCCAAAAATTCGGACCGTCTTCGGGCTTGCGGGCTTTCCAGAGCGCGAAATCTGCGACATCGTCGCGCGCGTATTCGTCTGCGAGATTCGCCGTGCCTGCGGAATTTGTCGATTGCGTGCGGAGCGCGTCGCGATCGAGGTGCGCGAGTTTGCCGTATTCGGGATCGCTCGAAACTTTGAAATACACGCTTCCGTCTGGCGCGGCGTAAGCGTTTCCGCGTGCGACGAGTTTTTCGATCATCGCGATTTGCAACGGAATGTGCGCGACCGCGCTCGGCTCAATTTGCGGCGGAAGCGCGTTGAGCGCGGCGCAATCGTCGTGAAATTTCTTCGTCCACGCGGCGGTAAATTCCGCGAGCGTTTTTCCTTCTTCCTGCGAGCGGCGAATGGTTTTGTCGTCCACGTCGGTGATGTTGCGGACGTGAACGACGCGGATTCCGTCGGTTTCGAGCGCGCGGCGCAAGACGTCTTGCAGCAGGAAAGTTCGGAAATTTCCGATGTGCGCGGGTCCGTAAACCGTCGGCCCGCAACAATACATTCCGAAATCCTTTTCGGGCGCGCTCGGAGCGAGCGTGCGGCGTTCCCGCGAAAGCGTGTCGAATAATTTTATCGCCATGGTCTTGTTTCCAAAAAAATTGATTAAGGGTTCAGACGATTATGCCACGGCGCGATTTTCGCAAGAAAAATTCCGCCCGGTTTCGGAGCAATTTTCGCCGCCGGCGGGCAAATCAAAGCGCGGCGAGCAGGTGCGCGAGATCGAGATTTTTGCGAATCATTTCCTCGATTGTCGAAATTTTGTCGCGGTCTGCGGGCTGGGTTTTGACGATCATGGAATTGATTTTCGTCGTTGTCGCGAAGCATTCTTTCGTGGTCGCGACGACGGGCAAGCCGAATTGCGTGAGCATTTCGATGATTCGCGCGTTCGGGCGCAAGCCGTTTGTCAGGACGATTCCCGCGAGTTGCGGAAGCGCGACCGCGCTCGCGCCGGCGATGAGCGAGAAGAGCAGGTCTTCGCGATCGCCCGGCATGATGAGCAACGTTCCCGAGATGACGTAATCCGGAATGCGTTGCGCGGACATTGCGCCGATGACGCATTTTTGCACGCGCTGGCTTCTTGCGTCCGTCGTGTGGACGAGCCATTCTCCGCCGATTTCGTCGGCGATTTGGGAAAGATTCGGGCGCGCGAGCGATTTTTCCAACGGGAGCACGCCGAGCAGCGGAATCCCGAGGCGTTTGAGCGCGCTTCCGGCGTAGCTGCGGATTTCTTCGGCTTTTTCGGGAATGATTTTGTTGAGAACCGCGCCGACGCATTCGACGCCTTTGCGGTCAAAAAGTGCTTTGTTGAGCGCGATTTCATCGACGGGACGCCCGATTCCGCCCGAGGAAACGATGATCGCTTTTGCGCCGAGCATCGCGGCGTTGTCGGCGTTTGAAGTGTCGAAAACGGAGCCGACGCCGGCGTGCCCGGAGCCTTCTATTATGATAATGTCTTTTTCGTAAGCGGCTCGGTCGAACGCGCGGCAAATCGCGTCTTTGATGCGCGGTTTGAGTTCTTCCGGGTGGTTGAGATAATTGCGCGTAAATTGCCCGTCCACTGCGACGGGGCTCATCGCTTCGACCGGGATTTTGACGTCGTAAACGCTGTTCAGCAAAAAAGTGTCTTCGTCGATTTCCGCCTCGCTTCCGGCGGTTTTTACGATTCTTTGCGCAACGGGTTTGATGTAGCTGACGTCGTGCCCGAGCGTGCGAAACGCGCCATAAAGTCCGAGAGATGTCGTCGTCTTGCCGTCGTTTTGCCGTGTCGCGGCGACGAATACCCGCTTTGTGGAAGTGTTCATCGGTTGGGAGAGCAAGCCGGGAACGTCGTGAGCAAATGCGATTTTGTTGATGGACATCGGTGTGTTTTTGAGGATTTTTGAGGCGCGAAAAAATGCCGCTCCCTTGGCGGGAACGGCGAGTCGGGAACTTAGATTTGCTCCGGCGAAGTCGGGTAAAGGTAGTGGCGATCGACGGCTTGCGCGGCGACGATTATCGCCGTGCCGAGAATGTCGCGCGCGGACGCGCCACGGGAAATTTCCGCGACCGGTTTGTCGAGCCCTGTGAGGATTTGCCCGTAGCTCGGAATGTCTGCGAGGAGTTGTGCCATTTTCGATGCGATGTTGCCGCAGTTCAAATCCGGGAACACGAGAACGTTTGCTTTTCCAGCGACTTCGCCTTCGATTCCTTTCGTTTCCGCCGTAAACGGGTCGAGCGCGGCGTCTACTTGGAGCTCTCCGTCAATTTCCACGGGAACGTCGAATCCGCGCGCTTTCGCTTTCGCGATTTCCGTCGCGGTTTTGACTTTTTCCACGGGCGCGGAGCGTTTGGAAAGGCTTTTGGAAGTGTATGCGAGCATCGCGACGCGCGGCGGCGTGTTTGTGAGATGGTAGCAAAGCATCGCGGTCGTTATCGCGATGTCTGCGAGCTGTTCGGCAGTCGGTTCTGGAATTACGGCGCAGTCTGCCATGAAAATTGTTCCTTCGACGCCGAATTTCGATCCTTCCATTTCCATGATTTGCATCGAGGAAATCGTCTCCACGCCCGGCTGGCGCGGGAACATTTGGAAAACGGCGCGCAGGGCGTTTGTCGGAACCGCGGTCGCGCCACAAACCATCGCGTCCGCACCGCCCGTGAGCACCATCATGGACGCGAAATAATTCGGCGAGAGCACGTAATCTGTCGCTTCGGCTTCGTTGAGATTGTTGAAGCGTTGCATACCTTTGAAAATTTTTACGAACTCGGGCAATTCCGCCGAGCGCGCGGGCTCGATGACGCGGATTCCGTCGAGCTTGATGTTGAGCCTCGCGGCGTTGATTTTTATCCGCGTGCGGTCTCCGATGAGAATCGGGGCTCCGAGCCGCCGCGTCGCGAATTGCCGCGCCGCCTGAATGATGCGCGGATCCGCGCCTTCGGGGAAGACAACACGCTTCGGGTGATTTTGGAGACGAACGGAAAGTTTACTGATTAGCGACATATTTTTGCCTGGGGTTTTGTGTTCAAAAAAAGTCTCCGCAGTTTACGTTCCCGCAATTCTATCTGCAACGCAGAATAATTCGCGATTTCGCGCTGGTTAATTCACTTTGCGACAAAGCCGGATCGCGTATGCGAGAAGAATCACGTTTGGCGCCCACGCCGCCGCGACGGGCGGAATTATCTGACGCGAACCGAGCGCGCCGAAAATATTTGTGAGGAGAAAATACGCCGCGAAAAGCCCAATCGATTTCGACACGCCGACCATCGGGTTTGTGCGCACGCCCGCGACCGCGAACGGAATCGCGATCCCGACGACGACGAGGCAGATGAACGGGCTCGCCAAAATCGTGTTGTAGCGCACGGAATATTCCGCGATGCGCGGAGATTCGTCTGCGTCTCCGATTTTTTGCAAAATGTAGCGAATTTCCGGAATGGAAAGATTTTTAGCGTCTTCGCCGACGAGTGCCATCAGCCGTGGTTCCTCGGAGAATTTTTCCACCTTTTCGGCAAACGCCGGCTGGCGCGCGGGGACGTCCGATTGCGCGGAATCGTAAATTATTTCGCGCCCGTTTTCGAATTTCCAAGTGCCGTCCGCGCGGTTGAATCCGCCACGCTCGGCGACGATTTCGCGCGCAAGTTTTCCCGTCGTTTTGTCGTAAATATACACGTTGAAATCCGTTCCCTGTCCCGTGTATCGACTGAAATTCGAGACTAACCACATGCGTTTTTCGGCGTCGTTTGAGTAAAAAATAAATTCTCCTCGGGAACGATCCGGTGTGTAATTGCCCGTCTTTTTTTTGTGCGCGAGTTCGGCTTCTGCGAGAATTTGCCCCGTGCGATCCGTCGCGTATGGAACGAGTGTCGCGTTGAGCGCGAGCATTAGCACCGAGAGCGCGACTCCCGCGCCCCAAAGCGAGCGCGTGATTCGAAAAATCCCGAGCCCGGCGGCGCGCAAAGCCGTGAGTTCTTGGTTTTTGTGAAAATGCCCGAGAATGAAAAGCAGCGAGACGAGCAGGGAAACCGGAATGACAATCGGGAGAAAACCGAGCGACGTCATCGCGAAAAATTCCGTCGCGACGGCTGTCGGCGCTTCCCATTCGATAAGGTCTTGCAAATTGTTGTAAATCGCGGAAATCAGCAACATTCCGACCATGGCGCCAAGCGTCATGAGGAAAATTTTCAACCATTCTTTGAGAATGTGCGTATCAACTATCGGAAGCATTTTCGCGAGTTCGTTTTTTTGCGTTGCTCCGGGCTCATTTCCATTTGCGGAAAATGAGCGAGGTATTGATTCCGCCGAACGCGAAATTGTTGCTCATTACGCAATCGGTTGCGATTTCGCGCCCGTTTCCGCGAATGTAATCGAGGTCTCCGCAAAGCGGGTCGATTTCTTCCAAGTTGAGCGTCGGGCAAAACCAGCCGTTATTCATCATGTCGATTGTCGCGATCGCTTCGATTGCGCCGCACGCGCCGAGCGTGTGCCCGATGTAGCTTTTGAGCGTGGAAATCGGGACTCGTCGTCCGAAAACTTCGCGTGTGGCGGTCGTCTCGGCGATGTCGCCGGCGTCGGTCGCCGTTCCGTGCGCGTTGACGTATCCGATTTCGTTC
>X285_Short_beaked_Echidna__coassemble_599_pt1 | contig 13564 bp, 17 predicted proteins | sample X285_Short_beaked_Echidna__metabat2_high_PE_001 | metagenome-assembled genome bin X285_Short_beaked_Echidna
TGTCTATCTCATGGGAATGCCTTTCCGCAAGTGCATTATTTTTATTTCTGCAGAGCAAGACGCTGCAACCGCTCAATAACGCATAACCGGAAAAGTCATGGCAAAAAAATCTTCCATTGCAAAAAACCTCAAGCGCATGCAGCTCGTTGAAAAATACGCGGCGAAACGCGCTTCGCTCAAGGCGATTATCGCGAATCCGGAAACGTCCGACGAGGAATTCTACAAAGCGCAAACGGCTTTGGACGGTCTTCCCCGCAACTCGAACCCGATCCGCGTCCGTAATCGTTGCGGCATCACTGGCCGCCCGCGCGCTTATATCGGAAAATTCGGTCTTTCCCGTATTACTTTCCGCGAGCTCGCGTCCAACGGGAAAATCCCCGGCATCACCAAGGCTTCTTGGTAATCATTTAATCTCATCAACAGGAATTATTCAGTATGGCTACTCACGATACCTTGGGAGACTTTCTTACGATCGTTCGTAACGGAAGCCGCGCAGGTCTGAAAAGCGTTTCTGCACAGTGGTCTTCGGTTCGCGAAGGCGTTGCCCGCATTCTCAAAGAATCCGGCTACATTGCAGATTTTGCGAAAACGGAAAAGAACAAACTTCCCGTTCTCGAAATCACCTTGAAATACAACGGCAAAGCACCGGTCATTACGGAAATCAACCGTATTTCGAAACCGGGACGCCGTATTTACACCGGCTACGGAGCAATCCCGAAAGTCATCGGAGGAATGGGCATTTCCGTTCTCACGACTTCGAAGGGGATTCTCAGCGACGTTGAAGCGCGCCAGCAGAAAGTCGGCGGCGAAATTCTCGCTCAAGTCTGGTAATCAACCCCTAATAATAAGGAATCAAGACAATGAGTCGAATTGGTAAAATCGCCGTTCAAGTTCCCGCAGGAGTCAAAGTCTCCGTCGAAGGAACCACGGTCAATGTCGAAGGCCCTAAGGGTAAACTTTCGCAAACGTTTGACGCTTGCGTCGCAATCAAGCTCGAAGACGGTCTCGTCCACGTTTCCCCGAATACGGATTCCCGTTTCGCGAACGCTATGCACGGAACCGCACGCGCCATCATCGGAAACATGGTCAAGGGCGTGACGGAAGGCTATTCGAAGCAGCTCGAAATTCAGGGCGTCGGCTTCAAAGCAGCTCTCAACGGAAGCAAGCTCGATCTCGCGCTTGGGCAGTCTCACCCGATTATTTACGATGTTCCCGCGGGAATCAAAGTCGTCATCACCGACGGCGTAAAGATCGACGTCAGCGGCGCGGACAAACGCGTTGTCGGACAGGTCGCTGCGGACATCAAGTCCTTCAAACCGGTTGAACCTTACAAGGGCAAGGGCGTCCGCATCGTCGGCGAATTCGTCCGTCGTAAGGAAGGTAAGAAGACTGCATAATCTCAAATTTTCTGATAAATGAAAAAGAACGACAGAAAAATCAAACTTTTGCAACGCCGCCGCTATCGCATCCGCAATAAGGTTGCCGGCACAGCCGAGCGCCCGCGTCTCGTTGTGAAATTTACGAATCTTCACATTCACGCACAGATCATCGTCGATGAAGAAGGCCGCACAATTCTCGGCGGCTCGACGGCGCAGAAAGATCTCCGCGCGCAGAAGATGCTCCCGAATGTCGCCGGCGCGCAAGCGTTCGGAAAGATTTTCGGCGAGAAAGCGAAAGCCGCAGGCATCGGAGCGATTGTTTTCGACCGCGCCGGGCGCAAATACCACGGAACCGTAAAAGCGTTCGCGGAAGCTCTTCGCGAAGCCGGCCTTCAATTCTAAGGAAACACCATGTCTCAAGAAGAAATTTCAACAACAGAAAACGCAGCCGCTCCGGCTCAGGCGCCGGTTGCAGAAGCCGTTGCCGCTCCCGCAAAAGAGTTTTCTCCGCGTGGTCGCGGAAACGGTCGCCAAGGCGGTCGCCGCAATGATCGTCGCGCTCCCCGCCAGGAAGAATCGTCCGAATACATCGACAAAGTCGTCCACATCAACCGTTGCGCGAAAGTCGTGAAAGGCGGACGCCGTTTCAGCTTCGCTGCGTTGGTCGTTTCTGGCGACGGCAAAGGCAATATCGGTCTCGGCTACGGCAAGGCGAAAGAAGTTCCCGATGCGATTCGCAAAGGCACTGAACGTGCCCACAAGAATTTCGTCAAAGTCGAGCTTCGCAAGAACACGATTCCGCACGAAGTTTTCGGAACGCACGACGGCGGGCAGGTTCTCCTCCGCCCGGCGGCTCCCGGTACTGGCGTTATCGCGGGTGGCGGCGTTCGCGCCGTGCTCGAAGTCGCGGGTATCAAGGACGTTCTCTCCAAGTCCCTCGGCTCCAACAATCCTGGCGCGCTCGTCAAAGCGACGATCGACGGTCTTCAGAAGCTCCGCACGCTCGAACAGATTCGCGCGGCGCGTTCTTAATCAAAATTATTTAGGTTCATAAATAAAATGAAACTTCACACACTTCCCAAAATCGAAGGCTCCACGCACCGGCACAACCGTCTCGGTTGTGGCGTCGGCAGCGGACACGGCAAGACGTCTGGTCGCGGACACAAGGGCATGAAGGCTCGTTCCGGTGGCGGCGTTCGCCCCGGTTTCGAAGGCGGTCAGATGCCACTTTACCGCAAGCTCCCGCACCGCGGTTTCAATAACGTCAATCGCGTCGAGTTCGCGGTCGTGAATCTTTCCGACCTCGCGAAAGTCGAAGGCGACGTTATCGATCGCGACGCCATGGTGCGCGCCGGAATCATTCGTTCGAACGAGCTTTTCATCAAAGTTCTCGGAAACGGCGAAATTTCCCGTGCAATCACGATTTCCGCGCAGAAGTTTTCTGCTTCCGCGAAAGCGAACATCGAAGCCGCCGGCGGAAAGGTAGAAGTCCTTTCTTGCCCGGTCGAAGAAGCCGCCGCTGAATAAGCGGTCGATTTCAATCAAGCCTTAGAATGTTTGCGGCTTTTTTCAATTCTTGGCGCGTTCCCGAACTCCGGAACAGAATAATTGTCACGCTCGGGTTGATTTTTATCTCCCGAATCGGTGGCAATCTTCCCCTTCCCGGGATTGACTCGACGGTTCTCACGAACTTTGTCGAGAAAATCCTCCAAGAAGGGACCGGCGGGCTGGTCGGAATGTATAACGCATTCACCGGCGGAGCGATGCTTAAAGGCGCGATTTTCGCGCTTGGGATCATGCCCTACATCAGTGCATCAATTATTATGCAACTGATGGGAGCGGTCGTTCCGAGCCTCGCGCGTTTGCGTCAGGAAGAAAATGGTCAGCAAAAAATTGCGCAATATACGCGCTACATGACGATTGCGATTGCGCTCGTTCAAGGCTTGATGATCACAAATATGCTCTCGAATCCGGCGACAGTCGGAAGCGCTCTCGGGCTCCCGAATTTCAATGAGAGCATTCTCGTTTGCGACAAAACTCTGTTTGTCGTAATGGGTTCGATAATTCTGACCGCCGGTGCCGTCATCATGACTTGGCTCGGCGAGCAGATTACGCAACGCGGAATCGGGCAGGGCGCGTCCATTCTCATCGTTCTCGGAATCGTTGCGGACATGCCGCAAGCCGTTACGCCGTTTTTCAACGGACTTTTCGGCGAGCATCTCGTTGACGGAACTGGAACGACGCAATACGGAATCGGGCACTTTGTCGGCATGATCGCGCTTTTCATCGCCGGTTGCGCCGCGCTCATTCTCATTACGCAAGCGGTTCGCAAAATCCCGGTTCAATACGCGAAGCGCGTTGTCGGGCGCAAAATGTATGGCGGGCAGACGACTTATCTCCCGATGAAAGTCAACTACGCTGGCGTTATGCCTGTCATTTTCGCGGGCGCGATTCTCTCCTTTCTCGTAATGCCGCTCACTTGGCTCGGCACGAAACCGGCACTCAGCTTTATGCTCCCGTGGGGGCAGGCGATTGCGCCTGGTCATAACGTGTATTATATCTTGATGGCGGCGTTCGTGTTTACGTTCAGCTTTTTCTGGGTCTCCGTCATGTTCAAGCCGATTCAGGTTGCGGACGATTTGAAGAAAAACAACGGATACATTCCCGGCATTCGCCCTGGACAGCACACGGCTTCGTATCTCGAATTCGTGATGAATCGCCTGACTTTTGCTGGCGGTGTCTTCCTCGTGATCATCGCGCTTTTGCCGGACTTTTTTATTCACGAGCTGAATTTGTTCCCGCGTTTGGCGCGCGTTATCGGCGGAACGAGCGGACTCATCGTCGTCGGTGTCGTTCTCGATACAATGCGCCAAGTCGAGTCTTTGCTCCTCCAACGCCATTACGACGGATTTCTTAAAAAGAGCCGCATCGGCGGAGTCGCAACTCCGGTTCCGCAGTCGCGCCGCGTCGCGGACGTCGGAGAAGCTTCCGGCATCGGGCGTCTCACATACATTCTTCTCGGAATTTTCGTTCTTGGGCTCGTCGCCATGGGCGCGAACACTTTCCAAAAACGTGCAGAGTCATCTCTTGGCACCGCGCCGGCGGACGTCCCTGCGGCTCAAAGCCCTGACGTTCCCGCAGACGGAAAATAATTTTCCGAACGTTCTTTCAAAATTTTAGATGAGAATCGTCCCATTAGATTCCGAAGAGCTTGTGCTCATGCGCGAAGCCTGCAAAATCGCGGCACGCGTTCTCGACCGCACGGCGAAATCGGTTGAAATTGGAATGACGACTTACGACATCGACATGGTCGCGAAAAAAGCGATGGAAGAGCTCGGTTGCGAAAGCACGAGCCACAACTATCGCTGGAACGGACTCGTTTTTCCGGGATACATTTGCATTTCCGTAAACGAGGAAGTCATTCACGGAATCGGCACGATGCGTCGCACGATCAAGGCGGGCGATATTGTTTCGCTCGACGTTGTCACGCGCTACAAAGGCTTCGTCGGCGACAATACGCGCACGGTTCTCGTCGAGCCTGTCGCGGAGGAAGTCCGCGCGCTCTCGCGTGCGACGGAAGCTGCGCTCTATGCCGGAATCGCCGCAGCGCGCGTCGGCAACCGGGTCGGCGACATTTCCCACGCTATCGAGCAGTCCATAAAACCGCACGGCTACGGAATCGTCCGCGAATACACCGGGCACGGAGTCGGGCGTTCCATGCACGAAGATCCGCAGATTCCCAATTACGGGAAACCACACAAGGGCGAAAAACTTCGCGCCGGAATGACGCTCGCGATCGAACCCATGATAAACATGGGAACTCATCTTATTGATGCCGCTCCCGACGGTTGGACTGTGCTCACGCACGACCGCAAACCTGCCTGCCACTGGGAACACACGGTTTTAGTCACGGACGGCGATCCGGAAATCCTCACAGTTCTCGAATGATTTTCCGTTTTCAAACTTTTTCCTTTTAATTAACGAGAAGTCATGACATACTCATCGACTTTTCCCTTTCCAAACAAACGATAATACATAAAAATCCATGCCACGCTTACTTGGTGTAGACATTCCGAATAATAAACGCGTCGAATACGCATTGCGTTATATCTACGGCATCGGGCCGACCCGTGCCGCAGAAATCATCAACGCTCTCGGTATCGACCCCGCGCTCCGCTCAGACAAGCTCACGGAAGAGCAATTGAACAAGATCGTCAACTACATTGTCGAACGCGGATATAAATGCGAAGGCGACCTCCGCCGCGAAATCAGCGGCAATATCAAGCGCCTCCAATCCATCAAGTCCTATCGCGGGCTGCGCCACTTCCGCGGACTTCCCGTTCGCGGACAGCGCACGAAGACGAATGCTCGCACCCGCAAAGGCGCGCGCAAGACCGTCGGCGTCGTCTCCAAGGGCTAATAAATTAACAACGAAAGCCATTTTCAATGAGCCAAGAAGAAATCAAGGAAGCAACCGCAGTTGAAGCTCCCGCCGCAGAAAAACCGGCGAAAAAAGCTCCCGCGAAAAAAGCAAAACCGGCGGCAGACGCCGCTCCAGCGACGGACGCTCCCGCAGCTCCGGAAAAGAAAGAAATCACGGCGAAAGATCTTCTCGCAGAAGGTCTCGAAGAAATAAAGGTTCGCCGCGCGAAAGGTTCCAAGAACATCACGACCGGCGTTTGCAACGTTCTCGCGACGTTCAACAACACGAAAATCACTTTCACAGACCAGAACGGAAACGTAATTTCCTGGTCTTCCTCCGGAAAGTGCAACTTCCGCGGTTCCCGCAAATCCACGGCGTTCGCCGCGCAGGTTGTCTGTCAAGACGCCGCCCGCGTCGCGATGTCGCACGGTCTTAAAGACGTTGTCGTCAAGGTTCGCGGTCCGGGAATGGGACGCGATTCCGCGATCCGTGCTCTCCAATCGCTCGGTCTCAACGTTCTTTCCATCAACGACGTTACGCCGGTTCCGCACAACGGATGCCGCCCGCCGAAACGCCGCCGCGTCTAATTTCTGGCGCGCCGGAGAATTTTTCCCTGCCCGGTAATGGCAATCCGGGCAGCAGATTCAACAGCCAAAAAATACACAAATGTCACGTTATACAGGACCAACCAGTAAGTTAAACCGCCGCTTCGGCCAAAACATTCTCCCGACATGCAAGTCGGAAGAACGCAAGCCTTACCCGCCCGGAGTTCACGGCCCGACGCTTCGCCGCAAACAGTCGGAATATTCCATCGGCTTGAATGAGAAGCAGAAACTCCGCTTCATGTATGGTTTGAGCGAAAAACAGTTTCGTCTCACCTACGCCCGCGCAAAACGCATGGGTGGCGTCGTTGGCGAAAACTTCTTGACCCTTCTTGAAACGCGCCTCGACAGCGTTGTTTACCTCCTCGGGCTCGCGAACACGCGCCGCGCCGCACGCCAGCTCGTCGGACACGGGCACATCTGCGTCAACGGGCACAAGGTGGACATTCCGAGCTACTCTTGCCGCGTCGGCGACAAAATCGAAGTCCGCAACCGCACTTCTTCCAAACAGCTCGCAACCCGTGGCGTCGAAGAAAATCAAACGCGCCCGGTTCCTGCATGGCTCACGCTCACGGCGGGAACGCTCGAAGGCACCGTCGATCGCAAGCCCGCTCGCGAAGAGATGGCGCAGGATATCAATGTCCAGCTCATCGTTGAGTTCTACAGCCGCTAATCCGAATAATTAGGAGATACCGAAATGCCGAAACGCCTTGGGAAATTTGAATTACCGAAACATCTCAAAAAAGATGAAACGGTATCGACTGATACTTACGCCAAATTCATCGCAGATCCGTTTGAAACCGGCTACGGGCAGACAATGGGCAACGCCCTGCGTCGCGTCTTGCTGAGTTCCATCGAGGGCGCAGCTATCAGCTCCGTCAAAATCGACGGAGTCGATCACGAGTTTCAGTCGGTGGACGACATCGTCGAAGATGTGACGGAGATTGTCCTCAATCTCAAAAAAGTCATCGTGAAAGCGCATCGCCGCGACACGTTCGACGTTCTCATCGACGTCGATCGCGAAGGCGAAGTTACCGCGAAAGACATTCAGCTCGTCTCCGACCTCGAGATTATCAATCCGGAACAAGTCATCTGCACGCTCAACAAGAAACGCCGTCTCCGCATGGAGCTCTCCGTTCGCGTTGGTCGCTCCTGGTGCCCGGCGGAAGGAAACAAGACTCCCGATCAGCCGATCGGCGTCATTGCAATCGACTCGCTTTTCAGCCCGGTCAAACTCGTCCGATACAGCGTCGAAAACACGCGCGTCGGTCAGATGACGGACTACGACAAGCTCATTCTTGAGATCTGGACAGACGGACGCATTACGCCCGACGAAGCTCTCAAAGATGCTGCGTCGATTCTTCGCCACCACCTCGACGTTTTCGATTCCGTCTCGGAAGAGAAAATCGAGTTCGAGACCGAAGGCAAGGAAGTCAGCGAAGAGCAAAACCGCCTCCGCAAGCTTCTCAACATGAGCGTGAACGAAATTGAGCTCTCGGTTCGTGCCGCGAACTGCCTCAACAACGCGAACATCACGACGGTTGGCGAGCTCGCCCTCAAATCCGAGGCTGAGATGCTCAAATACCGCAACTTCGGCAAAAAGTCCCTGAACGAAATCAAAGCCAAGCTCGAACAGCTCGGTCTCGCTCTCGGAATGAAACTCGACGAACGCCTTATCGACCGCGACATCATCGCACAGCACCACGCAGCCCTCGCTGAAAGACGAGCCGCTGGCGCTTTCGCAGATCTCGAAGGAGACGAAGAAGACGAACGCGGAGAAGAATATGCAACAGAAGATTCCGGTGAGACTGTCGATGGCAACGAAGATTCGGAATAATCCACAACAATAAAAAATAGAAATTTAAAACATCATGCGTCACTGCAAACACCGTCATCAACTCGGCGTTAAAAAAGAACACCGCCAGGCCCTTATGGCTTCCCTCGCGGGCGCGCTTTTCCTCCACAACCGTATCCGCACAACGCTCGCGAAAGCGAAAGCTCTTCGTCCGTTCGCGGAAAAAATCGTTACGCTTGCGAAGAAAGCCGCACAAACCGACGACAAAGTGAAGAAACTTCACTTCTACCGTCTCGCCCTCGCGAAAGTCCGCCAGGAAGAACCCGTTGCGGTTCTTTTCAACGAACGCGCGAAAGAATTCCTCAATCGCGACGGCGGTTATACCCGCATCTACAAACTCGCGCTCCCGCGCGTCGGCGATGCCGCTGATATGGCGATCATCGAACTCATCGCGGCAGACGATAAAGGCTACGCGAAAACGCCTAAGGCGGCGAAATCCGCTCCCAAGGCGAAAGCAGAGCCCGCAGAAGCTCCGGCGGAAGCCGTTGCTCCCGTAGCGGAAGAAGCGCAAGCTTAATTCCCGGCGAGTTTTCACAACAGAGCGTTCCCGCAGGCGTGTGCCGGCGGGAACGTTTTATTTTGCGGCGCGACGCAATTTTCAATAGCCTCTCCCGACAAAATTAAGCTCCGAAACACAATGGAATTTTTCTCGAAAATCATCTGCCCGCTTCTCCTGCTCGCGAGCATTTGTTTTTCCGTTTATCAACGCAATTCTTACGCAAGCGCAGAACGCGAAAACGCATTCAAAATCGATCGCACAGGCTTGGATAACTTTCGCCTGACAAAGCGTGTCGAGACTCTGACGTCGCGCGCCGGTTCCCTCGCGGAAAAATCCGCCGAGCGGGAAAAAGAACTCTCCGCCGTCCGCGCGGAACTTGAAGCTCGCGAACGCGAGCTTGCCACCGCATTCGCGGAAAAAAACGCCTTGCGCGCTCGCGTTTCCGAGATCGAAAAACAACTTTCCGCAACCGTCGCGCGCTTGGATTCTGCCGATGCCGCTCTCGCGAAAATTTGCGAAGAAAACAAAAAACTCGCCGACGAGCCCAAGAAATTCGAGTTGACCCAAGACGTTTATTTGAAACGTTCCCGCGCAGCAGTTTTACGCCGCGATCGCGTCCGAAAAACAGCGTTGGGCGCGCGGAAAAAATCTCCGCGAATATCTCCAGATGTGCTCTGCGCAACTCGCCAAAGACGTCGCGCAATTCGAGTCTCCCGCGCCGACGTATCTCGACTAATAATACAAATTTCAATTAAACCCCGAAATTTTAACAGACCGTGAAAAAAGTATTTCAGGCAATTCTCATAATGAGCATCTTCACATTCCCCGAGCCCGCATCTTACGGGAAAAACGTTCCCGAGCAACAGACTTCCGTCAAGCAAAACGCCCCGCGCCCCGAGAGTGTGGAAGGATTGACGAACACGCTACTGCTCGCCGATTTCGCGCTTTTCAAAAACGAGGACGATATTCGCGCCTGCGCCTCGCGCTCGCTCGAACGCGCGCAGACAATCGACGATCCAAAGCTACGCCGAATCGTAGTTTTCTCGCTCTCGAAAATTCTTCAAAATCCGAAACAACTCGCCAAATTCCGAGCCGAGCATCTGAAAAAAATCAGCGAGCATTTTGAGGAAGTCGCTTTCGCCGCCCGCGAGGGAAAACGCTATGAAGACGCTCTCGCCGCCGTGCAAATCGCAATTCGATGCGATCCCGAAAACGCGCGCGCACGCCTCCTTTTCGCATCGCTTATTGAGCAGGAAAAAGCGATTCGGACGCTTTTTTACGGGCTGAATTTCTTGGACGTCGAAAGCGAAATCGCGCCTGCGTATTTCAACAAATATTTCCAATTGCTCTCGGATTTGCAGCAAGATCGCCTCGTTGCGAAACAAACGCTTTCCCTGCTCTCGGAAAAAAGATTGCCAGATCCGGTGCGTGTCGCGATCGCGAATTACGCGGCGATGTCGCTGTATTGGATCGGTAATTACGAAAATTGCCTCAGGATTCTCGAAGAGCAAAAAGTCGCGGACACGCAGCAGGGAATGATTCTCAAAGCCCGCTCGCTTTTCGATTTGGGGAAAAACAAGGAAGCTGTCGATCTTTTGCTCGGTGGCGTGGATTCGTTTCCGGCGGAAAAGCGAGACGCCATTCTTTCCCAACTCTCGCGTTTTTACCAGCGGCTCGGAGATTCTGCCGGCGCGCTCTCGATCGCGCATCGCCGCGTTGCAGAAAATCCGGGCGCGCCTTCGCCGTATCTCCAACGGCTTTACCTGTATAATAAATTTAACGACAAAGACCGTTTCGCGTCGGAACTCGCTTCGATTCTCGAAACGTTTCCGGCGAGTCAGACCGCGCTCATCACGCTCGCGAATTTCGCCGCCGAGCACGGCAAGAGCGATCTCGCGAAAATGTGCCTGCAATTCGCCATGGAGAACCGCTACCCGCCGAACGTTTTCGCGGCGACGGTTATCGAGTCTCTCGTGACTGCGGATCGCCCGGAAGAAGCGATTGAGACTTACATCGAAACGACGCGCGGCGCGCCGAAACTTTTCTCCGATATGGAAACCGCGCTCAGCGCGATTCTTGCCGCCGCGTATTTAAAAATTGCAGACGTTCCCGAGCTCGCTTCGGATAAAAAAGAAGAAATGCGAAACCAGGCGAACATTCTCGTCGCGCAGTATCTTTCGGACAAAACTCTCACGCCGGAAAACTTCATTTCCGGCACGAACCTTTTCCGCAGAATCCGCGGAGACGATTTCGCGTTGCGCGTCGCGCTTGCGGGCGAGGCGGCGTTTCCGTGGCATTCGCAACTTCGCGCAAACGCGATTTCGTTGCGGATCAAACTCGGGAAAATTTCCGCCGGCGACGGGTTCGCGTCCGTTCAAGATGAGATTCGCACGCTTCTGAATATGCGTCGCCCGGGGCCGGAAATTTGGCGCGAAATCGCGCTTTGGCTCGCGACCGCGCCGAATATCCCGCAGAGCGACATCGACGAGTTGCGCCACGATGTCGCGCCGCTCGTGCGTTCCGATCTTTCTGCGGATTCGTTCAAGGAATATTAAGTCGCACGCCGGGCGTTTTCGTTCCCGGGAAAAATTTCCAATGAAACCCGACGCCAATTTTGCGTTTTTTTCCGCAGACGCGACCGTTCTCGAATACGCGCGCGCGGCGGTCGGAGTCGGCTTGTGGGAATCCGAAAAAAAGCTTCTCGCGGAAAATTTTCCCCGCGACGCGAAAATTCTCGAACTCGGTGCTGGCGCTGGGCGGGTTTCGCTCGCGCTTGCCAAGCTCGGATACGCGTGGCTGACGGTCTCGGATTTCGCGCCGGCGATGGTCGAAATCGCGCGGGAAATTTTCGCCGACGCAGGCGTTTCCGATTGCGCGGAATTTCGGGTCGAAGACGCGACGGAGCTTGCGTTCCCGAACGCGGTTTTTGACGGCGCAATTTTCGCGTTCAACGGCTGGCAGATGATTCCGCGACGCGCGCGGCGGGAACGCGCTCTTGCCGAAATCGCTCGGGTTTTGAAGCCCGGCGGAATTTTCTTTTTTACGGGACACGACCGCACGCACCCGCTTCGCAAAGCGCATTGGGAAGCCGAGCGCGCGCGTTGGGAAAACGGAGAAAAGCCGGCGGAGCTCGACGAGTTTGGAGATTCGTTTTACGCGACTCCGCACGGAAACGTTTTCATTCATTCCGCAGAGCCGGGCGAAGTTCGCGTCGCGCTCGCAGACGCCGGTTTCGCGGTCGAGTTTTCGGAATTGCGTTCCCGAGTTTGCGCCGAGCCGGAAAACGTTCGCGAATTTTCCGACGACACTCGCCTTTGGCTGGCTCGGAAACGCTCTTAATCGGACACGAAAAAACGCTCCCGTGAAAACTCGCGGAAGCGTTTTTTTGTTTCTCGAACTGCGAACGTTTAGATTTTCGACCAGTCGAGAATGACTTTGCCGGCGGAACCGTCGAGCATCGCCTTGAATCCGGCGTCGAATTCCGTGTAGGGCAGGTGGTGCGTGATTATCGGCGAAACGTCCATTCCAGCTTGAATCAGCGCCATCATTTTATACCAGGTTTCGAACATTTCGCGTCCGTAAATTCCTTTGAGGAAAAGCCCTTTGAAAATGATTTTGCTCATGTCGAGCGGAGACGGTTTCGCGGGAATTCCGAGCAGAGAAATCCGCCCACCGCACGACATGTTGTCGAGCATTCCGTTGAACGCGAAGCTGTTGCCAGACATTTCGAGCCCGACGTCGAAGCCCTCGGTCATGCCGAGTTTTTCGCAGACTTGTTCGAGCGACATTTCCATCGTGTTGACTGCCATCGTCGGGTTCATCTTTTGCGCGAGCGCGAGGCGAACCGGATTGACGTCTGTGATGACGACATGGCGCGCGCCGGCGGCTTTCGCGAGCGGAATCGCCATGATGCCGATCGGTCCTGCGCCCGTGATGAGCACGTCTTCTCCGACGAGATTAAAGGAAAGCGCGGTGTGCGCAGCGTTTCCGAGCGGGTCGAGAATCGCGGCGATATCGTCCGGAATATCGTCCGGGAGCGGGACAACGTTTGTCGCCGGGAGCGAGAGCAATTCCGCAAACGCGCCCGGGCGGTTTACGCCGACGCCTTTCGTGTTCGGGCAAAGATGTTGGCGTCCGGCGCGACAGTTGCGGCAGTGTCCGCACACGATGTGCCCTTCTCCGGAAACGCGTTGCCCGATGTGCAGGTGCTTGATGTTCGCGCCGATTTTTTCGATGTGCCCGACGTATTCGTGCCCAACTGTCATCGGCACGGGAATCGTCTTCTGCGACCACTCGTCCCATTTGTAAATGTGAACGTCGGTGCCGCAAATGGCGGTTTTTTTGATTCGGATGATGACGTCGTCTGGGCCGCATTCCGGCTCGGGAACGTCCATCAGCCACAATCCTTCTTTTGCTTCTTTTTTAACGAGAGCTTTCATTTTTTTGGTAATGGTTAAAAGTTTCCTAAGTGGTGGAATTTTCCTCGCGTTTGCCCAAAAAAGCAACTGCGTTCCCGCGCGCGCTCCGGGAAATTTTGTTGCTCAATTGTTACAATCGCCTCGCGAAAATTTGAGATAATATCCGCATAGAAAAAACGAACTTACAAAAAATCATCAACCTCAACCTCTTAAAAACATGAACAATCTCAAAGATTCTCCGGAAAATCAAATTGCCGAGCCGGCACCGCAAGAGCTTGCGGCGTCGCCCGAGGTCGCACTCGAAACCGCGCCGGAAACCGCACTCGAAAACGTGCCCGAAGTCGCGCCGGAAGTTCCGTCTCACGACAGTTCTTCGTCGTCGGACGAC
>X285_Short_beaked_Echidna__coassemble_614_pt1 | contig 13182 bp, 8 predicted proteins | sample X285_Short_beaked_Echidna__metabat2_high_PE_001 | metagenome-assembled genome bin X285_Short_beaked_Echidna
ATACCAAGCTCCGGTTTCTTTTCCGGAGAGCCCGGCGTGTCCCTCGTCGATGATAAGAAAATTTTCGTTTCCGAGCGCGCGCGTGTTTACGGTTTTTTCTCCGTCTTTGTCTTTCAGTTTTGAAAGTTCGATTGAGTAGATTTCCGCGGTCTCTTTCTGACCATACGGAACGACGTTAAAAATCGATCCTTGTGGGTAAGAATTTGCAAACTCTCCGCGATCTTGCTCTGCGAGCCGCTCGTTCGGTGTGATGATAAACGTGTACCCGTTAGACTTTTTTTGCGAACGCTTTTCGTAAAATTTATACTGCATTGTGTTCGCGATCATGAGGAGAGTTTTCCCCGAGCCCGTCGCGCATTGCAGGCAGATTTTGTTGAGCTCGTCCGCGTTGTAGGGCTTGATCTCCGTCTCTTTCGCCGCGTTGAATTTTTTCAAAAACTCGTTTAACTCCGCACACAGAGCTTCGCGATTTGCGAAAAATTTGTCCAAGTAAATTTCGACAAATAACAGGCTCAGCCACTGGTAATATTTCCATTTTATCTCGACGAAGTTTCCGTGCGTGGCGTCTCTGCGTTTGGCGTTTATCTCTCTCGTTATCTCGGCGATGCGCTCCTCGTAAACAAGAAGCATTTCTTTGGAAATTTTGTGCGTTTTCGAGAGCCAAAAATCTCCCTCCATCAGCTCGTGAAAAAAATGATGCAAACCGTCGTCCGCGAATCCCTCTCTGCAATCTTCTACGCGCTCTGAGAGCTTGTGGAACGGGCGAACTTCCCTGCCTTTGTCCATTTGCTTTTCGAGCGGATCGATCCCGAAAAGGCTTATCAGCCATTGGTTGAGCACGAGTTTGTCGGCAAATTTCACCTCTTTGTTGGCGGAAGATTTTTTGCGTTTTTTAGCCATTTCTTATTTCTAAAAAGTTTGAGAATTTGGGGAACGTATTCCCCAAAATTCACTGTTCCCACATTTTGCGTAGGAATGTTTCTTCGATGAGGCGCATTTTTGGTTCTTCGCCCTCTTTCAACTCAGAGCCGACATTGTTTGCGCCGTTGATGTAGATAATATCGCAGTCCGCGCCCGTGCGCTCGTTGGGATTTATGGCGAGTTTTTCCAAATATCGGTCGAGCATCGCGTTGTCTTCCGCAGCGTTGTTCGTGAGCGTTCTCCAAATGATTTTGACGTTTTTCGTTTGCCCATTGTTTGGGTCGAGCGGGTTTGCGGGAACGCTTCCCTCGATCATTTGAAAAGTCCACTTCCCAGATTCGTCGATTTTCGGGTTTCCTTTTATGACAATGCGCGCGCTGGCGCTTTCCGGCAAATCTGGCTCGATAACGCTCTCGAACTCTGCGGAATACGTCTTCTGGCTGTAATATTTTGCGACGCGCAAGCCGATTAGGTAATTAAACGTTTCCTGCAAATCCACCGCGCGCTCGACTGTCGCCTCGCTCTCGGGAACGCGCATTTTGATGCGGTAATCGAACGGATTCGCAAAATCTTTCACGCTCAACACGCTTTCGCGCGCGTCCACATCGAGCAAATAATGTAGCAACAAATCTTCGCGGAGCTCGGGATATTTTTTCAGCGTTTCCGACGAAATCGTGCTTTCTTTCGGGAGCTCCAAATTGTTCAGCGCGTCTTCGTAAGATTCGAGCGAGAAATATTTGAAACAATGCGAAATGCCACTCGACGCATTCGCGGGCTTGCCACCTTTCCAATCTGCTGAAAAAACAACTTTCTCGATGCGTGGTTTCAAAACCGTCTCAAAATGATCGCCCATTTCAACGAGAACGTATTTCCGCTTCCCGAGCGTTCCCGTAGATTTCAAATCTTCGCGATTCAAATTTATCACCGCATGCGCAGTTGTCCCAGAACCAGCAAAAAAATCGAGAACGGAGGAATTATTTCGTGAGGCTATTTCCAAAATTTTATTTACAAGAAGAGACGGCTTGGGGGTTCCAAATGTTTCTCGCTCATTGAAAAGGGCATCCAACTCATTTTTCGCGACAGACAGGCTTCCACATTCAAGCAATAAATTGTAAAAAACATTATCGCTATTCTCGTAATCGTCTTTGCGTTTGACGTAATAAACAGTGTTTTTTTTGTAATCAAACCGTAGCTTACCTTTTTCTAATGCACTCTGAACTCCTTGTGCTCCCAATGTCCAACGTTTCCCTGCTGAAGGGAAAAAGTTTTTACCAGTTTCTGGGTCTGTTATTGGAAATATCATTGTTTGTCTTTCATATGCTCCACTATTTGTTTTCTCTATTTTTTCGAGATTATATCCTCCGAGTTTGTCAGAAAAACTATAAGCACGAGTAATGTTTCTATAATTGAAAATCCCCGGATTTTTCTTCTTAAAAAAACACAGAATATGCTCTGTTAAGCAGCCGATTATTTTTTCTGTATTTCCGGCTCCGCCTTTCTTTTTCCAAATAAAACTTTCAAAATTATCCGCGCCGAATATTTTGTCGCAGAGCACTTTCAAATTCGCCTGTTCTTTATCGTCGATCGAGATGAATATGACGCCGTCGTCGGGCATTGTGTTTTTTGCTTGTCGGAGTTTATCTTCCATCATTGAGAGCCAGCTTGAATGTTGGAAGTTGTCGCGGTAGATGAATCCGTCGTTTCCGGTGTTATATGGCGGATCGATGTAGATGCATTTGATTTGTTCGCGGTATCGTTCTTGGAGGAGGTTCAGGGCTTGGAAGTTTTCTGCGTGGATTATTGTGCCGTCGCAGTTTTTGTCGAAATCGTCGATGCTCTCGAGGAGTTTTGCTTTAAATTTTGCGTCGAAAAATTTTGTGTCTGCCATGAGGGCGTTTGTGCCGTCCAAAGTTTCGTTTGCGCTTTCCCAAATTCCGAGGCGTTTCCATTCGGCGATTTGTTTTTCGTTGGCGAGAATTTCGTTGTGCAGTTTTTCGGGAACGCGGTCGAGTGTGGTGCAGTAATTTGTGCCGACGACGAATTTCTTTTTTAGCCACAGTTTTTTTTGAAAATCTTCGAGTTTGGCGAGAAATTCGATGAGTTTGTTTCCGGTTTTGCGTATGCAACGAATTGTGCCGAGCTTGGTTGCGATTGCGAGCTCGTCTTGGGTTTCGTCTCCGATTTCGTCGAGGTGCATCACTTCGTTTTTTATGTAGAAATCGAGTTCGCGTTTGAGGAATGCGCCGAGGTCTTTGTGGATAAAATAATCCGTCGTGTTTTTTCCGAAATACTGCGTGAGGTATTTTGCGACGAGTGGGCGTTTGGAGATTTTGTCTGTCGGCGCGGAGAATTTTAGGAGTTTCAAATACTCGCTTGGAATTTCTGGCGCGTTTTCGAGAACGTCAAGAATCCCCGCTGTGGCGACGAGCACGGAACGTTCCGTGCCCTTGATGCTGTCTTTCGCGCCTAAGCCGAAACGTTCCCGCAGGGATTTTTCTGCGGTGGCGTCGGGAGTGTCTCCGTTTTCGGGAACGCGGTATTGGAAGCGGATTTCGAGTGCTTCTTCGGTGGCGTTCCACGCGAGCGGAGAGCCTTTTGCGAGGAAAAATTCGCGTTTTCTGCCAGCGGATTCCTTGATGTTTCCGTGTTCGCCCTCTTCCGTTTCCGCGATTGTGAAGCGAACTCGGAATTTTTTCCCTTTCAAGGGAACGTGGAGCTCGGTGTCGTTTCGCGTTTCCGAAGTGGCGGCGGGATCGAAAGCGAAATTCTTAAATGCTTCTGCGGTTTTGATGTAATATTGATCGGAGTTTGCCCAGTGGAGCACGACTTCCTCGCCGCCGTATGGAATTGCGTAAGGCTTGGATTTCTCGGCGGTTTCGCGTGTGTGGTAGCGCATGGAGACAAAGTCGCCGTCGTCGTAATAGCGCGAGAAAAACTGATACAGATGGTAATAAACGCTGTCAGCATCGGAGCGCGTGCCAGCTTTTGTTTCTTTTTCGAATGCGTTTGAGACGATTTGCGGGAGCGTATTGTCGATAAAATCGCCCACTTCTTTTGCGCGTGCGTGCATTATCTTGTAGAAGCCGAAATCGAGATCTGGGCAATTCAGTTGGAAAAGTTCTTTCAGCTTGTTGCTGAAGCGTTTTTTAATTTCTTGCGTGTTTGGCATTTTGTGTAGTTGGTTTGAGTTTTTCCGAGGCGTGTTAAATCACCCGCCAGCGGGCGAGGAAGAGTTGTTTTCGCGTGCTTTTCTGCGCGCATCGAGCGCGAAACTCTTTTATGACTTTGCCGATTTTTTCTGCGATTTCGTCATCTGCGTTGTTAGCTTTTGTCCGGGCTTTAAGTTGCGCTTTTTTGCAGCGTTCGATTTCGGCATCGGCGGCGTCTGCCTCATCGGAATTTGTCGCTCTTATAGATTTGAGTTCTGCCGCGCGGAGAGCGTCTTTTGCGTTTTTAAGTTCGCGCTCGGCGCTGGCTTCCATGTCTTTCGCCAAATGGCGGAGCGAGTCATATTTTTCGTCCAAGCGGGCGTCGCTTTTTTCTTTTGCTTTGAGGCAGGTGGCTTGCGCGAACATTTCGGCCTCTTTTTCGAGGCGCGATTGTGCGTCTGCGGGAACGTGGGCGGGCGGATTTTTCGCGATCGTTGCGGGAATGCGGAAAAGGTCGCGCAAAATATCTGCGGGAACGTTTTTCCCGGCGTCGTCGAAACCGGAGAAAAGCAGAAATTCTTCCGTCTCTATGCTCTTGATTATGAGATCGTTGAGGAGAAGAAATCCGGCGTTTCCGCGCAGATTTTTGAGCGCAGGGAATTTTGTTTCGTTGCCGGCGAGGTCGAAAACCAATTCGCAAAACGGAGTGTCAGCGTTTTTGCCTGCGGAAACGCACCATTCGCCGAGCGCGGAGTTGAGGCGGTAAATGTGCGAGTCTGGCGATTCCGCCGTAGCGGGTTGGCTTGCGGAATCGTCGGATTCGCGAACGTCTCTTTTCTGTTTCAGTGCGTAAATTCCGTCGGGCGCGTTTTCGGGGACGGGAGAATTTTCGAGGCGGAATTCGAGTTTGTCGTCGTCGAAATCGGCTCTTTGCGCGAGTGCGAATTTTGAGAGTCGCCAAAACATCAGCTCGTAATCATTGAGCGAGAGCAGGGCGTCTCCGAAATCGATTTTCAGACGCGTATGGACATCGTGCGCGAGGTTGGCGAGGACTTGCTCGCGCGTTGTTTCCATTTGCTTGTCGATTTTCGGGCGCATGATTTCTTGGAGCTCATTGAATTTTGCTTCGATTTCTTCTGGCGTGCGGCAGGATTGCCAGATTTTGAGTAGTTGCATCTCAAAGCCTACGGAATTGTCGAGCGAGCCGAGAACGTCGTCGGACGCGCCAAGGACGCCTTGAAAGAGCCGATATTTCAGGTTGAGCAATTCGTGCACGCGGACGTCTGCGGCGTTGCGCGTGTTTACGAAATTGATGATAACAACGTCGTGTTTTTGCCCGTATCGGTGGCAACGCCCTATTCGTTGTTCGATTCTCTGCGGGTTCCATGGCAGGTCGAAATTGATGAGGAGCGAGCAAAATTGCAGGTTGATTCCCTCAGCGCCGGCTTCCGTCGCGATGAGAATTTTTGCCTTGTTTTTGAACTGCTGGATGAGCGCGTGTCGCAACACGGCTTCGCGTCCAGCGTTTTCGTTCACGCCGTGTTCTGCGAGATAATCAGCGTAGATTTTTTCGGTTTCGGGATCGCGCTTTCCACCGCCCGAGAAGCAGACGACTTCGCCCGCGTATCCGTTTTTGTTGAGAAAATCCCGCAGGTATTCCATCGAGCGGCGTGATTCCGTGAAGATTACCGCTTTTTCGCGCGCGCCGAGTTCTCGCATTTTCTTCCAACCTTTTTCGAGAGCTTCGAGCAAAATATCTCGCTTTGTATCGCTCGGGAGCGATCGTGCGCGTGTGGCGAAATTTTCGAGCTCGGCGATTTCGGCGTTTAGTTTTTCGGGAACGATTTTGTCCGGCTTCTCCGTTCCGCCCTCGGAAACGCAGTTCTCGCCGTCAGGCGACAGTCCCAAGCTCTCGCACCATTCTTCAAACTCATCTTCGTCTGCGGGCAAAATGTCGTCGTCGTTTTCTTCGTTGCTTTGCGTGATTCCGTCGCGCATTGCTACAAGGCGGGATTTGTAAGTTTCGAGCATTCCGGCGAGAGCGACGGGCGACGATGCGAGGGCTTTCAGCGCGCCGAGAAGCATCAGATTGCGTTTTTCCACGGGAACGGAATACAAATCTTCCCGGTGCAAAAATTTGGAGACTTCCTCGTAAAGTGCCTGTTCGGCATTCGTCGGAGAAAATTCTATCGGAAGCAGGCGACGGGAAGTGTAGCGGACAAATGTTTTTACGCTTTCGTCGTTTCTCAAAGCACGGCGGCAGAAATGCGCGAGGCGGTCTTTCAATTCCGCAAGGTCTGCGCCACCGCTCATGTAGCGCGTTCGGAACGCCGCGATATCTCCGAAAAGATTTTCGTCGAGGATCGACGCGACGCCGTAAAGCTCGCTCAAATTGTTCTGAAACGGCGTCGCCGTGAGAAGAAGTTTTCTCCGGTTTTCGAGAGCGAAACGCAAAGACTGCCCGAGGCGGTTTTTCGGCTTATAAGAATTGCGGAGTTTGTGTGCCTCATCAACGACCGCCAAATCCCACTGCTCGCGACGGACTTCATCTTGGTTTTTCGCAAGAAAATGGTAGGAAACGATGAGGATTTTTTGTTGGCAAAATGGTTCGGAAACACCTTGCCGTTGAGCGTTGCGGAGCGTTTTCGCGTCCAAAACGATTGCGGGGAGATTGAATTTTTCTTCGAGCTCGATTTGCCACTGTTTGCGCAACGACGCCGGGCAGACGACCAAAAGCCGCCGTTTCCGCTCCGCCCAAAATTGGCAAAGGACAAGTCCCGCCTCAATCGTTTTGCCCAATCCGACTTCGTCCGCGAGCAAAACGCCATTGCTCAACGGAGAGTTCAGAGCAAACAAAGCCGCTTCGACTTGGTGCGGATTAAGATCGACGCTCGCGCTTAGGAGCGCGCTTTTGAGTCGCTCGATTCCAGAACCGCCTTCGAGTGTCAGCTCGTGGGCAAAAAGTTTCGCATGATGATTTGTCATGCTTCAACTTTCCTCCCCGGCGCGCGGGAATGCCGTTTGCGCTTGGTTTTGTCGCGGGAACGCCCCGCGAAAATTTAGTTTAGAAAGTCGGGGGGGGGTAATTTTGTCCCAATTTATTGCAATCGGGAAATGTGTATTCAGCAGTTTCATCGTCCGAAAAAGCTACACTGCCACTGCGATTTTGCAAATATCAAAAACGTTCCCGCGCGTCTTGCGATTGCGGAACGTGTTCGGGAATGCGGGTGTGTGTGCGGGTTCGTCTCCGCCTGACTCAATTTTGTTGCATTTGATTTTTCGCGCGCGCGAGGCTTGGACTTGATTCTTTTTTGGGGTGGAATACAATTCTCGGTTCGATAAATGGACACTAAAAACTCTAATCAAAATCGTAAAAAAACTATCGACCCTGTTTCGAATGGCGCGAACGTAAACGCGTGTGATGAAGGCGGTCTGACCGCTTTGATGAAGGCAAGTCAAGAAGGCAAGTTAGATGTTGCGAAACTTCTTCTTGATCAAGGCGTGGACGTCAACGCAGTTGATAAAGGCGGTTGGACAGCTTTGATGGAGGCAAGTTTTTACGGCAAATTGGATGTTGCGAAGCTTCTTGTCGCCCGTGGTGCGGACGTCAATGCGGTTGATAATGAAAGCGGTTGGTCTGTTTTGATGCTGGCAAGCCATGAGGGTGCGCTGCTGGAAAGGTATGAGGGCAAATTGGAGGTTGTGAAGCTTCTTGTCGACAGCGGTGCGGACATCGACGCAGTTGATAAATACGGTTGGACGGCTTTGATAGATGCAAGCTTCTGGGGAGAATTGGAGGTTGCGAGGCTTCTTCTCGACCTCGGCGCGGAAGTCGATGTGGCTAATATAAACGGTTGGACTGCTTTGATAATGGCAAGCGCTCGTGGCGAATTAGCTGTCGCGGAACTTCTTCTCGACCGTGGCGCAGATGTCAATGCAGTTGGTAAAGACGGCAATACGGCTCTGATAATGGCAAGTCGAGAAGGTGTGTTAGATGTTGTGAGGCTTCTTCTTGACCGCGGTGCGGTCGTCAACGCTGTTGATAAAGACGGCAAGACGGCTTTTATGCTGGCACGCCAAGAAGGTAAGTTAAAAGTTGCGAAGCTTCTACGGAGGCACGCGCGATCGCGGCGGGCGCGGTGAAGAGTTGCGGGCGATTGCGGGGCTTGGTTCCCCGGAGCGTAGAAATGTGTTCGGAAATGCGCGTTCCGCGTTCGTGTTCGTGCGGGGTTATTCGATGTTTTGGACTTGTTCGCGGATTCGCTCTTGCTCGTTTTTGGCTTCGACGATGAGGCGTGTCACGGCGAGGTTGTTTGCTTTGCTTCCGATTGTGTTTAGTTCTCGCAGGATTTCTTGGCAGATGAAATCGAGTTTGCGTCCGCAATCGGCGTCTTCGATGCAGGTGGAGAATTGTTCGAAATGGCTAGCGAGGCGTGTCAGTTCTTCTGCGATGTCGCAACGGTCTGCGAAAATTGTTACTTCTTTCAAGACGCGTTCGTCGGAGAAATCGATTTCGAGATTGAGGTTTTTCAGGCGCGCGAGCAGGGCGTCGCGAAATGCGGGAACGGTTCCGCGTGCGGCTTCGGAGATTTGCGCGACGATTGTTTTCAGTTTTTGAATACGTGCGAGCAGGTCGTTTTTGAGAAATTCGCCTTCGCGTTTGCGCATTTCTACGAATTTTTCGAGAGCGGCGCGCGTTCCCGAGGCGAGAGCCTCGGCGACTTCCGGCGTGTCAAGCGGCGGGAGCGTGGCGGATTTGCGCCGGTTCATTTCCGCGAGTTTGAGGAAAATTTCTGTGCTTGGCGCGAAATCGATTCCGGCTTCGCGGCAGCCGGAGGCGAGATTCGCGAGCGCGTTTTTTACCGCCACGGGATCCCAGGAAAACGCGTCGTCTGCCGGCGTTCCCGCAGCTGTGCTTTGGCGGATTGCGATGTTGATTTTTCCGCGCGTCACGCATTCGCGCACGAGTGGCGCGATGAGGCGTTCTGCGGAGTTTGCCCAATCTTGCGGAGCGGAGATTGCGAGCGCGAGCCCGCGTTGATTTACGGAATTTATTTCGACGGAAAAATTCATTTCTCCGACGGCGAATGCCGCGCGTCCGTAGCCTGTCATCGATTTCGCTTTGCTCATATTCCCGCAAGGAAATGCGTTCCTGCGCGTCCGTTCAATTAAAAAACATTTGTCTGAAAGAGTCTCGCGTCTTATCGTGCGCGATATGAAGAGAGAGTTTCTTGATTTTATTCTGCAACGCAAAAGCGTTCGCCACTACACGGCGGAAGCGATTTCGCGCGAAGATTTGGAGTTGATTTGCCGCGCCGCGCTCGCGGCTCCGTCTGCGCGAAATCAGCAGATGCGCCAGCTCATCGTAATTACGGAGCGGGCGACGCTTGACGCGCTTGCGCCACATTTGCCGAACGCGCCGATGCTGAAAGACGCTCCGGCGGCGATCGTCGTCTGTGGAGAAATCGAAAACGAATGGTCGTGCTACTGGCAGCAGGATTGCTCGGCTTCCATCGAAAACGCGTTGCTCGCCGCGGAATCGCTCGGGCTCGGCGCGTGCTGGTGCGGACTTTTCCCGCGGGAAGAACGCGTTGCAGCGACGGCGAAAATTCTCGGCGTTCCCGCGAGTTTGAGCCCGATCGCGCTCATCACGCTCGGGCACCCCGTTCCCGAAAAGGACCACGCAAAAGACAAGTGGAAACCGGAAAAAATCCATTGGGAAAAATTCTAAAATGTCCGGCAATTCTCAAAAACAGCCGGTTCGGGAAATGACTCCGGAGGAGCTCGAACGCCAGCGCCGCGTTCGCGAGTTTTCCTGCGGGAAAATGATTTTGCTCTATCCGCTCGCGCTGATTTTGCGGCTTTGGCTCGCGACGTTGCGGATTCGCGTAAACATGGAATCGGTCGATTTTCTCGACAAAAACAAGCAGTCGCTCATCGTCGTTTTTTGGCACAACAGGCTGTTTTTCATCGCCGCGATGCGGGCGCGTTTTCGTCCGTGGAGCAAGATGAACGGGCTCGTTTCGCCGTCGAGCGACGGCGCCTGGCTCGCCGCATTTTTCAAAACGCTCGGAATCGGAACCGTTCGCGGCTCGACTTCGCGCCGGGGCGGGCGCGCGATGATGGAAATTTACCGCAAGCTTTCCGCCGGGGAAGACATCGCGATTACGCCGGACGGACCGCGCGGACCGCGCTACAAATTCAATCCGGGCGCGGCGTTGCTCGCGCAAAAAACGCATTGCCCGATCGTGCTTATCGGCTCGGAATATTCGCGCGCGATTCGGCTGAAATCTTGGGACGGCTTCATCATTCCGTTGCCGTTTTCGAAAGTCTCCGTTTCGGTGAAAATTTGCCCGTATGAGAAGCAGTGGGAACACATTTCCGCAAAGGCACTCGCGGATTATCTCGAAGGCGAATTGAAGGCGATTACGCGCGACGAATGACGCGACGTTTTCTCGCGTTTCCGAGCTCGAGCTGTTTTCGCGTTCTTGCGCCAGCCGACGTTTCCGAGCCGTTTTTTATTCGATTGCGAATTGGTGCTCGTGAACGAGCCAGTTTTCCAAGCGGTGGGTGCAGCGGGCGATGTCGCGCGAGTCGATTTCCAAATTTTCGAGCGGAGTGCGCAAGACGAACGAAATCGTGTCGCGGTCGTCGAATGCGGAATTTTCGAACCAGTCTTCTTTGACTGCGTATCCGCCCTCGCGCGCGAGCGTCCAAAGGGCTTTGAAATACGTCGCATCCGCGTGCGGTTTTTCCGCGAAAGCGTGCAGGGCGTTTTCGCAGAGTTTGAAAAGCGCGGGCGCGGATTCTGGCGCGAACGCGTTTTTTGCGAGCACGGAGACGAATTTGCTCGCGGAAAAAAGTGCCGTGTAATCGCGTGAGATTCCGGAATTTCTGTGGACGAGCCGGTATTCTTTTGCGAAGCGGAGTTCCTCTTCGGCTTGTCCGTTTTTGGGTTTTTCGAGAAGGATTTCTGCCTTGTCGAAAAGGTCGGGAACGCAGGTTGTTTTGTTTTTCCCGGCGATACGCACGAGGCACGATTGCGCCCCGAGCGTTTCCGTGAAGATTCGCACGCGCCAGAACTTTTCGCCCTGCACGATGCGGTCTAACACGTAGCCGGAAAACTGCTTCGCCGCGGCGGGCATTATTTGGATTTTTTGATTTCCTCTACGGGAATGCTCAGGAAGAACAGCGTTTGCGCGTTGAGTGCGCCTTCGTAGAGGACGCCGATGCGCGCGTTTTTGTCGTCCGCAAACGCGGTCGAGGAATATCCGGCGCAGCCGCGTTCGTCGTAGAGAAGCCCGCCGTTCCAGCTTTTTCCGCCGTCTTTGGAATATTTCAGCGTCATGTGGCTACGGTTTCCGGCGTTCGGATTCGAGAAATACCATTCGGAACCGTTTGCGAGCAACGCCGCTTGACAGCCGCCTGGCTGGCGCAGATTTCCTTTCGCGCCGCGCACGAGGTTTTCATCGACGACCCATTCCGTTTTCGAATCGAGTTTTTTCAAAATGCTTCCCGTGCGCCCCCAGCCTCTGTTTGTGCGCGTGTTCAGCGCGATTGCGCCGTTTTTCATTTCGACGCAGGTTGATTCCGAGCCGCCGAACGGAGAACTTTTCGTGGACGTCCAAGTTTTTCCGCCGTCTTTTGAATAGACGAGAACGCCTTGGCTTTCGCCTTCGCCGAGAGTTTTTGTGTTGCCCGGATCGCGCATCCAAACTTGAGCTGGGAAAACCAATGTGCCGTCTTTTGTGCAAATTCCCGCGCCCGGACCTTGGAAGAGTGAGCCCCAGTCTTTCGTGTCGGGATCGTCGAGGCGTTTTACGCTTTTTGTGATGTTGATCGGTTTGCCCCAAGTTTTGCCGTCGTCTTTGGATTTTACCAAAACCATTTGCGAGCATTTTGCCGGATCGACTGTTCCCGAGACGCTTGTCCAAATCGGGTGCCCGGATTTTCCGGAGTTGAGCCCGGCGATCCAAAACTCACCCGTCTTGTCGTTTACGAGAATGCCAGGATCGCCGACGCCGTTTCCGTTGCCGAGATCTTTGTGCGCGATGGCGATTTCTGTCGGCGTCCAATTCCGCCCGCCGTCCGTGGAGCGACTTACTCCGACGTCGATATTTGCCGGAAGGTCTCCGCTGTGATTGTAGCGAATGTCGTATGTTGCAACGAGCGTTCCCGTTTTCGGATTACGCGCGAGCGCGGGAATGCGGTAGTTTTTCGAGCCCAAATCGCCGGGTTTTGCCACGCAGTAGCCGATGCGCTGTTCCGTTTTCGCGTCTTTTACGGATTGTGTGCGCGCGTTGACGTTTATTCCGAGAACGTTGAGCGCGATTTTGCCGGTAATGTCCGCATTCTTTTTCATCTGCACGCTGATGAGGATTTCCGACGCACCAGCGGGGAGTTTTTTCTTTCCGGTGATTATAATTTTCGGCGCTCCGGAGATTTTTACGGAGCCGAATTTTTCTCCGACGGTTCCCGGTTTTTCGCCGGCGAAAAACGCTTCCACGCACGCGATGTCGCGCGGGTTGGTCGTCCCCGTCAAATCGAGCGAAATTCCGTTCAGCGTTTCGCCCTCAGACGTCAGTGCGAGTTTCATGACGACGTTGCAATCCAAGCGCACCATTACCGGCCAGACGTTTGTTTCCGGGCTAACGTTTACGGCTGCGAGAGCCGTTCCGCACGTTCCCGCGAACACGAACGCGGCGATGGAAGTTTTTGCGAGGACAGAGGCGATTTTGGAGATTTTCATAGGCTTCGAGTTTGCCCGTAAATCGCCCGCCGGGAAAGATAATTTTAGCCGAAAATCCGCGCGCGAGCGTTTCCGCGCGAAAATTAAGTTTTCCTTTCGCGCGGTTTCGTCTTCTACTTTCGCAATGAATCTCATTTTGCTTGGCGGCACGGAAACGCGCCAGAGTTTTGCCGCGGGAACGCCACAGGCTGCGCATTTGCTCGGCGTGCTGAAAGCTGTTCCCGGCGCGACGTTTTGGTGCGGCGCGGAAAACGGTCCGCGCGGGCTCGCGACGTTTGAAAAAATCTCCGCGCGCGGAGACGTGGTATTTTGTGTTGAATGGGAAAAAATTCCGCCACCCGCGCTTCCGCCGTTGTGTCTGCT
>X285_Short_beaked_Echidna__coassemble_633_pt1 | contig 12450 bp, 14 predicted proteins | sample X285_Short_beaked_Echidna__metabat2_high_PE_001 | metagenome-assembled genome bin X285_Short_beaked_Echidna
GCGAATCCGGGAGTTCGAGATCCGCCGGGCATTTTATTTCTTGGAGGCACACGATGTCCGGACGAAATTCCGCGATGTAGTTTTCGAAGCCTTTTCGGAGCGCGGCGCGGAATCCGTTTACGTTCCAAGAATGAAGAAGAATTTTTTGGGACATTTTTTTGTTTTTTCGTGTTTCGTTAAAAAAAGCGTTCCCGAGGTGCGGGAACGCTTTTTTGCGGGTTTTTCCGATTAAAAATCGTCGTCGAAGAAATCGTTGTCGCCCGAGGACGAGCCGGAAGATTTGCTTCCGCTGTCGTCGGAATCGTCTTCGTCTGCGGAATCGTCGCCAGAAGAAGTATCGTCGCTTTTTGCGGGTGCGGGAATCGAGACGCTCGGTTTTTCCGTGTAAATTTTGCGGAAATTCGTGCGCGAGGCGTGGATTTCGAAAACTTGGCGAATTTCCGGAGCTTCAACCGTGAGGACGCCGCTCGCGCTGAGTTTTTTCACGTAAAGGCGTCGTCCGACCGGAAGATTCGTTTCTCCGATTTTGTTTCCGGAGGCGTCGAGAAGCGGAATTTTCGTTCCTTTGGCGGTAACGATTACCGCGTTCGGCCACGTTCCCGGGCGGCGCGCCACGTCTGCGTAACTGAATTTTTTGGACGATTTTTTTGCGGGCTCGGTTTTTGCCGGTTCCGGTGTTTCTTCGGAAGTTTCCGCTGGCTCGTCGTCGTCCGTTGTCGCGGGTTCGTCATCGCTTGCAGATGGTTCTTCGTTGTTAGAAGAATCCGAGAAATCGTCTGCTGGATCGTCCGTTTTCACGGGCGCGGGAGCGGGCGTTTCTTTCACGGTTTCTGCGGGTTCATTTTCTGCCGCTTGCGTTTTTGCTTTTTCGGCTTCTTTTTTTGCTTCGTCTTGAGCTTTTTTTACTGCTTTTCCGTCGTCAATTTTGTTGAGAATTGTTCCGGAAATGTCTGTATTTACCCAGCCACGCTGTTCGGCGAGCATCCAGCTCATAAAGACGAGGACTGCGAGTCCGACTCCGAGCAAAATTTTTGTAAGAGATTCTAAGGGTTTCACTGTTTATTTTCTGATTTTGAGTGTTATTTGATTGAAAGAAGTAAGTCAGAATACTTGCGACGGAATACGGAATCAAGCGAATTTTGGGAATTTGCGCTATAAATCGAGTTGCGAAAATCGTCGGAAACGCCTTTCATTGTGCGATTATTTCATGGAAAAACCGCCGAGAACAAAAATTACGTTTGTCTGCACCGGGAACACTTGCCGTAGCCCGATGGCGGAGGCGCTTTTTCGTCTCGAATTGGAAAAATGCGGGCTCGCGGGCGCGTTCGGCGTCGCTTCGTGCGGCGTTTCCGCGTATCCCGGCGAAACCGCTTCCGTCAACGCTTGCCGCGCGGTTGCGGAGCGTGGCGGAGATTTGTCCGCCCATCGCGCGCGTCGGATAAATGACGAAATTCTCGCAAACACGCTCGTGCTCGTCGCGCTTACGAAATCGCATCTCGACGCCGTTCGCGAATTTTTCCCGGCGGAATCGCTCCCGCCGCACGTTTTCGCGCTGAGTGTTCCAGATCCGTTTGGCGCGACGCTCGACGGCTACCGCTCTGCGCGCAACGCGATTTGCGAAGCGTTTCCGCGGCTTGTAGAATTTTTGAAAAATCTTCTGGAGGCGAAAAAGTAAAAGCATGACGGACGACGACGAATTGACCGCAGAAATAAACGGCGAGGGTTGCGCGGATCTCGTTTCCCCGCAGGATTTTTGTTGCAACGCGCCTTTCGAGTTCGAGCTCGGCGGAAGCATTCCGAGCTTCAAACTCCGCTACGAAACTTACGGGAAATTGAACGCGGACAAATCGAACGCGATTCTTATCTGCCACGCGCTCACGGGAGATCACCACGTCGCCGGGCGGCATCGTCCGGAAGACAAACGCCCGGGCTGGTGGGATCATTTCATCGGCGCCGGAAAAGCTGTCGATACGACAAAATATTTCGTGATTTGCTCGAATTGCCTCGGTGGTTGCAGCGGCTCTACTGGTCCGGCGTCGATAAATCCGGAAACGGGCGATCCTTACGGAATCGATTTTCCGGTGCTGACTTTTCGCGACATGGTGCGCGCGCAGAAATTGCTCGTCGAGTCGCTCGGGATCCGCCGTCTTCACGCCGTAATCGGCGGATCGATGGGCGGAATGCAGGCGTTGATTTGGGCGGTGGATTTTCCAGACAGCGTAAAAAATTTCGTCGCGATGGCGTGCGCCGCAAAGCAAAACACGCAAGCGATCGCGTTCAACTCCGTCGCGCGAACGGCGATTACGCAAGATCCGAACTGGCTCGGCGGATATTACGGCGAGCTCGAAGGAACGGGTCCGCGCAACGGGCTCGCGGTCGCGCGAATGATGGCGCACATCACGTATCTTTCGGATTTTTCGCTCACGGCGAAAATTCGGCGCAACCCGCAAGCGCAAGAACTTCCGGGCGGGCGCATCGCGACTGGAGAATTTCTCCGCAAAATCACGTTCCCGATCGAGAGTTATCTGCACCATCAGGGAGACAAATTTCTCGACCGTTTTGACGCGAATTCGTATCTCTACATCACGCAGGCGGGAGACCGTTTCAACCTCGCCGCCGAACGCTCGCTCGATCAAGTTTTTTCCGCCGTGCAGGCGCGCGGGCTCATCGTCGGTTTTTCCACGGATTGGCTTTATCCGCCGTGGCAAAATCGCGAAATCGCTCTCGCGCTCAAACGCGCCGGCAAAGACGCGCGTTATGCGGAAATTGAGGCACTCGCCGGGCACGATTCTTTCCTGCTCAAATCCGACCATCTTTACGAAATGACCGCGCGCTTCCTCGCCGGGGAATGAACGCCCGCGAAAACGTTTCCGAATGTTTGGAAACGCGGAGACTCCGCGCTTGACCGAGCCCGCGAAAATCGGTTTCCTTATCGCTTCTTTTACGCCCGCGCGACCCGCCGGCATCAACAGTTTTAATTTCAAGAAAATGAATATCAAAATCGAAGACATCAACACGACGCGCAAAGCGGCGACAGTCGCCGTTCCCGCGAGCGTTATCGAAGAAAACCGGGCAAAGCTCCTCAAAGAATACGCCTCCCAGGTAAAACTTCCCGGATTCCGTCCCGGAAAAGCTCCGGCGAGCATCGTTGCTGGCAAATTCGCGAAAGAATTGCAGCAAGAACTCGTGCAAAGCGTTGTCCAAGCCGCATACAAAGAAATCGGCGAAAACAAGGAAATCGAAATTTATTCGCTCGTCGAAGTAAAAGAACCGACGGTTGAAGCCGGAAAAGACGCGGAAATCCGCTTCGAAATCGACGTCGTTCCCGCGTTCACGCTTCCAGAATACAAAGGAATTTCCGTTCCCGCAGAAGACACTTCCGTCTCCGAAGACGACATCGCGAAAGCGATCGAGGGAATCCGTTCCCAGCGCGCCGAGTTTAACAAAACCGAAGACGCCGCAGAAAAAGGCGATTTCGTAAAACTTTCTTACGAAGGAAAAATCGACGGAGCAGAATTCCCGGCGGAAGCGACCGTTTACGGCAAGCAGACGGGAACGTGGGAAGAAGCTGGCTCGGAAGACGCGTTCGGCGCGTCCGTCAAGGAAATCGCGCTCGCGCTCGTCGGCGTCAAACCCGGCGAAAAGAAAGAAGTCTCCGTGACGTTTGCCGACGATTTCGCAAACGAAGCTCTCCGCGGGAAAACCGCCGTTTACACGCTCGACGTCGCAGAAGTCCGCCGTCGCGTTCTTCCCGAGCTCAACGAGGAATTTTTCAAATCCGTGCACGTCGAGAACGAAGAAAATTTCCGCAAACAAGTCTCGGAAGGGCTCGAAGCCAACAAGAAAAACGCCGCGAAAACGAAAACGCGCGAAGCCGTCATCAACAAGCTCAACGAAGCCGTGGATTTCGAGCTTCCGGAAAGCGCGATCGAACGCGAGGCTTACAACATTTTCGTCGAATTCGCGAACGCGCAACTTCGCCAGGGAATGAAAGTTGAAGACATCGAAGCGAAACGCGACGAAATCATGGCAAACACCAAGGAAGCCGCGAAAACGCGCGTCAAAACGCAAATCATTCTCAACGCGATCGCCAAGGCGGAAAACGTGAAAGTCGAACAAGCAGACATCACGAGCCGCATTCAGCAGGAAGCATACATGAGCGGAATGCCGGTGGAAAAATTCGTCAAGGAATTGACGAAAGACAAAACCCGCCTCATGGAAATGCAGCAAAATATCCGCTACAACAAGGCGCTCGATATCGCAGTCGAATCCGCGAAAATCGGATAATCGCTCCCGAAGCGACAAACACACGAAAAAAGACGGCGCCCGAAAACGCCGTCTTTTTTTGCGCAAAATTTTTTCTGCGTTTTTACGTTTTTACGTTTCCGCGTTTCCGAGCCGTGTCAAATTCCGGCGATGTCGCAAAACGTGCTGATGAGCCCTTGCTCGAACGGAGTCAGCCGTCCGTCGATTCCGGCGAGTTCGCGGAGCGTTTTCCCGATGCGCGTTTTCTCGCGTGCGGGCAGGGCGCGAAGCGTTTCCGCAGCGAGTTGCGTGGCGGGGATTCTGTATTTCGGCGCGAGCTCGGCGACGCTTCCCCAGTTGCGTTTCAAAACATCGAAAAACGCCCGGCTCTCGGTGCGCATGAGGTGTTGCGCCTGCGCGTTGTCGTCTTGCGGATTGTCGGACATCATCAGGAGAATTATCAGCGCGTGCGCGCCGGAAGAACTTTGCGCGAGCGTGCGGATTTCTTGCGGAATTTCCCGTGCGGAAACGTTTCCGCGCGCGACGTTGTTTGCGTTTTCGGCAGAATTTTTCTCTGGCGTTTCCGAGGCGAAAGATTGTTTTTTCAGCGGCGGCAAAAAACGTCCGTCCCAGGCGGGATTCAGTTTTCGGATTCGCTCTTCGAGTGGCGGGTGCGTCGCGAAAAACGATTTTATCCCGGAAGCGAAAAACAGGTGCGCAAATTCCGGCGCGTTCGGCGCAGAGATTTTGCTTCCCGCGCTGTCGCCACCGATGCGCGAAAGAGCGTTTGCGAGCGCGAGCGGGTTTCTTGTGAACTGCGTGGACGAGGCGTCTGCGAGATGCTCGCGCTGGCGCGAAATCGCCGCTTGGATTATTTGCCCGAAAACTTGCGCGATGATGCCGATGAAATACAGCGCGAGCCCGATTCCGCCAAGCAACGCGACGAGATTTCCCTCCTTATTTCGCGAGCGCGAACCTCCGGAAATCTCGCATACGCGGAGCAGAATCATGCCGAGCATCGAGAGCACGAGCAGTCCGAAAATCCAGCCGCACAGCTTGATGTTCAAGCGCATGTCGCCGTTGAGAATGTGCGAAAATTCATGCCCGATAACGGCTTGAAGTTCGTCTCGGGAAAGTTTCGTGAGCGCGCCGTGCGAGACTGCGACCGCTGCGTTATCGATGCGCGTTCCCGCCGCAAACGCGTTTATGCCAGATTCTTTTTGCAAAACGAAAACTTCTGGCGCCGGCACGCCCGAGGCGAGCGACATTTCCTGCACGATGTTGAGCAACTGCCGTTCGGCGGGAACGCTCGTTTGCGGAGAAATTTTACGCCCGTCGAGCTCGCGCGCGATTTGCGCTCCGGAAAAATTGCTCATTTCCATCAGTTTGAAAACGCTCGCGCCGCCGACGACCAAGATCGTCCCGCCGAGTGTCCACGCCGCAATTTCCCAATCCCAAGCAAATTCCTGCGACGAAAACGCGGCGAGCATTCCCGAGATCGCAGCGTAAATTCCCGCCGCCGTGCAAAGCAATCCGAGCGTGAACCAAACGACGAGCAATTTCGTCGCGCGCCGGGCTTTGTCTTGGCGTTCAAAAAAATCTGAAGAAGCGGAATTTTTCATTTGGAGAAATTTTTTTGTCGTGATTTTTCCCGGCGTTTCCGTGCGCGTTTCCGAGTTTTTCGCGCTACGGCGCGAGGCGGGCGATTTGCCATTCCTGCGCGTTTTCGTCTTCGCGCGTGTATGCGAAGCGGTCGTGCAGGCGGTTCGGTCGTCCTTGCCAAAACTCAATGCGCGCGGGAACGATTCTGTATCCGCCCCAAAAATCCGGCAACGGCACTTTTCCTTCCGTGAATTTGCGTTTCATCTCGTCGAGTTTTTTGAGCAAAATCGAGCGCGAGGAAATCACGTGAGACTGGTGAGAAACCCACGCGCCGAGCTGGCTTCCGTGCGGGCGGCTCATAAAATATTTCAACGATTCCGCGGTGGAAATTTTCTCCACGCGTCCTTCGATTTCGACTTGGCGTTCGAGACCGACCCACGGGAACAAAATCGCCGCGCGCGGATTTTCCGCAATTTGTTGCGCTTTGCGTCCGCTGTAATTTGTAAAAAATACGAATCCGCGTTCGTCGTAGGCTTTCAACAAAACCGTGCGGACTGCTGGGCGTCCGTCGTTTCCGACGGTGCAGAGCGACATCGCGTTCGGCTCGATCAGTTGCGCGGCGCACGCCTGCTCAAACCATTTTCGAAATTGCGCAAACGGCGACGCGTCGAGATCCGGCAAATCGAGTCCGGCTTTCGTGTATTCTTCTCGAAAATTATAGAGTTCCATTTTCGTAAAAACGTAAAATTCAAGATTCGTAAATCGTCGGGTCGGGGATTCCAGCTTCGCGAAAAGCTTCGCGTCGCTCGATACACGTTCCGCATTTGCCGCAGTGTTTTTCTCCGCCGTTGTAGCACGACCACGTGAGCTCGAACGGCGCGCCGACTTTTGCGCCGAGCGCGACTATGTCGGATTTTGTCATACTTACGAACGGGCGTTCGAGTTCGACTTTGTGCCAATCCGAGATGCGGACAACGTCTGCGAGTTTTTCCGCAAATTCCGGGCGACAATCCGGGTAAATCGTGTGGTCTCCGCCGTGCGCTGCGTAAGCGACGGTATCGCATTTTTCGGAAATCGCCCACGCCGTCGCGAGCGAGATCAAGATGAGATTGCGCGCGGGAACGACGGTTGTCTTCATTCCAGCCTCGTCGTATGCGCCTTGGGACACGGGAACGCTGCCGTCCGTCAGGCTGTTTTTCCCGAAAATTGGCGCGATCGCGCGCAAATCCGCGAGGCGGTATTCGACTCCGAATTTCGCGCAAATCGCGCGCGCGGAATCGATTTCGCGCCGGTGCCGTTGCCCGTAATCGACACCCATCGCGAGAACTCGTCGCCCGTCTGCGACGAGTTTTGCCAGCAAGACCGTCGAATCGAGTCCGCCGGAAAACAAAACCACACTGCTCGAAAAATCCGTTTTCATTTCTCAATCATCGCGAGCGCGAATTTCAGCATGAGCACGGTTTTGCCGTCGCGCTTCACGGAACCGGTGAGATAGTAAAATCCGGCGAGAGTTTCGGCGTCTTTGACGTCGATTGTCACTTTGTCTCCGGGGAAAACCATTCCCTTGAATTTCGCGTTTTCGATTCTGCACAAAACGGGCGTTCGCGAGGAAAAATCTGCGTCTCCGCTCGCGCGGGCTTTTTTCACCAAATGAATTGCGGCGGCTTGGAAAACGCTTTCGCAGAGCAGGACGCCCGGAGTGAGTGGCGCGTTTGGGTAATGCCCTTCGTAGAATTTTTCGTCGGCGCGAAACGTGCGGGAACAGGTGATTCCGTCTTCGCGGGTTTCGAGAACTTCGTCGATGAAAAGGAACGGCGGACGGTGCGGGATCGCTTGCAGAACTTCGTTTGTCATACTTGCATGGAAACACCTTAACGGCGCGTCATCAAGCGCACATTTGACAAGGCGCGCGCATTCGCAGAAACTATCGGGAGAATATGACCAAGCCGTTTTTTCAGTTCAAAAAAATCGCATTTTCAATCTTCGTTTTCGCCGCAGTGTTTCCGTGTGTCGCCTTTGCGCAACAGGTTTCAGCGCGCCAGGTCGCTGGTTTGATGGAAGACGTTTCCGCGCTGCGCTCGGAAGTCCAACGTCTTCGCGCGGAAGTAGAAGATTTGCGCTCGGAAAACGCCCGTTTGCTCGACCGTGCCGGCTCTGCGCAAAACTCGCGCGCGCAGTCTGAGGCGGCTCTTGCGACTTTGCGTGTCGAGCTCAACAACAAATCCGAATCTTTGCGCCGCGAAATAAATTCTGAGACCGACAAAAAAATCCAGAAACTCGCAAACGAAATAAACTCCGTTCTCGCGGATTTTCGCAAACAGGTAAACGCGTCTCTCGGCGCCGGAGAAAACCGCGGAACGCCGTCCACGCCCGTCGCGCGCCCGAAAGATCTCCCCGAAAACGCGATAAAATACACAGTGAAGCCAGGCGACACTCTGAGCAAAATCGCCGTCGCAAACGGCTCGAAAGTGCAGTGGATTCTTTTCGTGAACGAAGGGCTTAATCCGAACAAAATCAGCGTCGGCGCGCAGATTTTCGTTCCCGTGAAAGAGTAAAAATTTAACAACGCAAGGAAAACTCATGTCAGCTCAGCCCAAGAAAAAACTCGGTCGCGGCATCGGCGATCTCATCTCGAAATCCGCAGTTTCGAAAGCGGCGAGCGCGTCTTTCCGGCGTGTCTCGGCAGGAAACAACGTTCCCGCGCGGAAAACTGCGGAAAAGCCCGCCGCGCCCGAAAACGTTTCCGCGACGCCGGTGGCGAAAACCGCAGTGCCGATTCCGCCTCCTCCGCAAGCGAACGCGCCCGCTTCTCCGTTTCGCGAAATCCCGACGGATAAAATTTCCCCGGCGCCAAACCAGTCTCGCCGCCGTTTCGACGGAGACGCGCTCAACGAACTCTCGGAATCGATCCGCGCGGAAGGGCTGATGCAGCCGATCGTCGTTCGCGAAAAATCCGAGGGCGATTTTCAGCTCATCGCGGGCGAACGCCGCTGGCGCGCGTGCGTCCAAATCGGAATGAAAACCATTCTCGCGCGCGTGATGAAAGCGAGCGACGCTTCGAGCGCGGCGATGACGCTCATCGAAAATCTCCAACGCGAAAACCTCGACCCGATCGAGGAAGCGTTCGGAATCGGAAGCCTCATGAGCGATTTCAATCTCACGCAGGAAGTCGTCTCGGAACGCCTCGGAAAAGCGCGCTCCTCAATCGCAAATTCTCTGCGCCTGCTTTCGCTCGAACGCGAAATTCAAGGCTACATTTCCAACGGGCAACTTTCCGTCGGGCACGCAAAAGTCATTCTCGGGCTCGAAAACGAAATGGACAGAATCATGCTCGCGCGCAAACTCGTCGAAACCGGGCGAAGCGTTCGCGACGCCGAAGCACTTGCGAAAAAAATCAAAAGCGGCATTTCCGCAGATTCTGGCAAAACGGACGCGCCCGTCATGCGCGAAGTCTCGCAGGAAATTTTCCGAATCGAGAAAAATCTCTGCTCGCATCTCCATGCGAAAGTCCACGTAAAACACGGGAAAAACACCGGCAAAATCGTAATCGAATACTGCGGGAACGAAGACTTAGAACGACTGCTCGAAATTTTCGGACTCGAAAAATAAAAAAACAATGTCTCAACGAACAATACGCGTGAACGAACTGCTTCGCCTCGAAATCAGCGAACAGCTCCACAGCCGCTGGCGCAGCGAAAGCGTCCGCATCACAATCACAGACGTCGAAATCTCGCCCGATTTGCACGACGCGCGGATTTTCTATTCCGTGCTCGGCAACGACGAAGAAAAATCCACCGCGCGCCGATTCCTCGAACGCGTCTCGAAAACGCTCCGAATGGAAGTCTCGAAACGCGTCATTCTGAAATACACGCCGACGTATCGCTTCATCGAAGACATCGGAATGGAACACGGAGTTGACGTGCTCAACCTCCTCGACCGCGTCGCAGAAGAAGACCGCGCGCGCGACGAAAAATTCGGCAAAAAAAAGCCACGCTGATTTCCCGCCGAAAATGAAATATTTCCCCGACGAATCCGCGCGATTCGAAAAACTCCTCTCCACACTCGACGGCAAAAAAATCGCCGTTCTCGGGCACGTTCGCCCAGACGCGGATTGCATCGGCGCGCAACTCGCTTTGTGAAGAATCTTGCGCGCGCGCGGAATCGACGCCGTTTGCGTAAACCATCACGAAGTCCCGTATTATTTGAAAAACTTCATCGGAGAAACGCCGTTTTTCCGCGAAGACGATTTCGAGAACGCGGAAGCGCGCATCGCGGTTTCCGTCGATTGCGGGAATCTGTCGCGCCTCGGAAAATCTCTCCTCGAAAAAGCGTTTCCGAACGGCGTTTTCGCCGCGATCGATCACCACGAGACAAACGAGTTTTTCGGCTCCGAGGAAAACATCGTCCTCCCGCGCGCGGCGGCGACGTGCCACATGCTCGCCGCGTTTTGCCTCGATTGCGGAATCGAAATCGACGCGCAACTCGCTTCCGCACTATACGTCGGAATCGCAACGGACACTGGGCAGTTTCAGTATTCCTCGACCACGGCAGACGTTCTCGAAATCGCGGGAACGCTTGTCCGCCGAGGCGCGTCTCCGGAACTCATTTCGCACGAATTATACGAGCAGGAAAAATTCTCCAAGTTGGAACTTCTCCGCCGCTATTTAGAAACCGCGCAACTTCTCGCCGACGGGAAAATCGCCCTCGCGTGGATCCCGAAAAACGCGTTCGCGGAAACGGGAACGACGCGCGAAGACGCCGAAAATTTCGTGAATTATCTGCGCGGAATCGCTGGCGTGAAAATCGCGTGCCAGCTCGAACAATCTCACACAGGCGTAAAAGGAAGCCTGCGCGCGACGTGCGACGAAATGCGCGTCGATCTTCTCGCGAAAAAACTCAACGGCGGCGGGCACATTCGCGCGGCGGGATTCAATCTCGACGGCGCGGATTTGGAAAAAGACCGTCCGCGCATCGTCGAGACAATTCTCGCGCACCTGCGCGAACTCAGCTCTTGATTTTGCGGCGGCGACGCGTTCCCGCAAACGCGAGAGCGCAAATTCCCGCAATCGCGCCAAACGCGCACGGTTCCGGCACTGCGCAGAGATTTATCGAAAGCGTCGTGTTGTCTTGCATTTCGCGAATCGCGCCCAAAATTTCCGCAGCGGAGCGGGGCGCCCATTCGAGTTCGCCCTCTTTCAAAGCGTCGTCTGTGGCGAATATAAATTCCGCCGTCAAACTTTCATCCAAATCGGAATAAGAGAAAAACGTGGAATCGTCTTCCAAATTTTGGAATTTGAAGAGCATAAATTCCGTCGAGCTCGCGACGTTTTCGCCGTTGCCGATGAAGAAATACAGCGTTCCCGAGAACGTTTCAAAACCGTCGGAAATTGCTCCGGAAAACGCGTCAGAAGAGAAAAAATTTCCGTTGTCGCCGTCGAGAAGCAAATCCAAGTAATTTCCCTGCTTGGAAAAATCTTCGAAAATTTCCGCGATCGTTCCGTTTACGACTTCGGCGGAAAGTTGCCCGACAGCCATGCAGCCGCTCGAAAGCGTGTTTCCGCGAGCGTCGTTTACGATTAAATAACTTCCGTTGTCTTCCGAGTTCGAGAACAAAAGCGAGCCCGTATCGATTGCGAAAATTGCGGGTGCGGCGAGCGCGCTCGCGGAGAGAATTGTCGTTGCTAATAGATTACGCATTGCAGTTTCCTTTCAGATTTTCGCGAACGTTATCGCGAGAGAATTTTGAATGTTTTGAAAATTTCTTCCGAGTCTTCAGCCGAGCGTTCGAGCAAAATCGCGTCTCCGAGCTCGTCGGAATCTTCGGCTTCTGACCATTCGCCGCCGGAGAAAATTTTCGCAGACGTCAGAAAACGCAACGCGCTCGCGCCAGAGCTGGCAAGCGTCTGCGGAAACGCGTCGCCCGCGCAGACGATTTCGCGCGCGGAATCGAGTTTAACGAGTTTGTCGCCGCCCGGCGCCGTTCCCGTGAGGCTCAGCACGAGATCGCGCCCAGATTTGCGGACGATGCGCACGGGTTCGTGCGGGTGCAGCGGAATGTTTCCGAAAACCGCGTTCGCGCCCCATTTTCCCGTCGTCGCCCAGCCAGTATCTTTTTTGTAAAAAAGTTTTATTTCGTCTTTTCCGTTGAGGCTCGGGTTTACGGAATCGCCGCTGAGCGAGGTGCCGACTTTCATTTCTCCGGATTGGAAACTTGCGCCGAAGATTTCATCAATCGTCCACGCTTCGCGCAGGCGAAACGCCGTGGCGTCGGTTTCCGCGAGAAGGCGCACGGCGTCGAAACTCTCAACCGTCAGTGCGTTTCCGTTTGCGCGCCACGCATCTGCGCTTTCTCCACGCCAGGAATCGCGGTTTATTAGGAAAACGGCGTCGCCTTTTTCTGTGACGATTTCGAGCAGATACGCGCGCCCGTTTTCGAGCAGGGCGGGGAAATTCACGTCATTGTCTGCGAGAATCGTGATTTCGCCGAAATCCGCGTTTACGGAAAAATCCGCGCCAGAATCGACGATTGCCGGTTTTTGCACGTTTGCGGAAAAATAGCTCGTCGCGCCCGCGGGAACGTTTTTCGCGACAAAGCCTTGCGGG
>X285_Short_beaked_Echidna__coassemble_637_pt1 | contig 12288 bp, 9 predicted proteins | sample X285_Short_beaked_Echidna__metabat2_high_PE_001 | metagenome-assembled genome bin X285_Short_beaked_Echidna
GCGTAGAGTCGCACCGTGCGCGTGATGTGCGCCGCCTCGGTGTTTTCGGATTTCAAGAATTTCAGCCGCGCGGGAACGTTGTGAAAAAGGTCTGCGATTTCGATTTTCGTGCCTTGCGCCATTCCGATTTCGCGACAGGAGACGTATTTTCCGCCGCGCACGACGATTTCCGTTCCGAGCGACGCGTCTGCGGTTTTTGTGCGCAGAGAAAATTTTGAAACGCTCGCGAGCGACGGGAGCGCTTCTCCGCGAAAGCCGAACGTGCGGATCGTGTCGAGATCGTCCGTCTCGCGGATTTTGCTCGTCGCGTGGCGTTCGAGCGCGAGCAATGCCTGGTTTTCGGACATTCCGCAACCGTTGTCTTCGATTGACATGAAACTGCGCCCGCCGTTGCGAAATTCGATTCCGATGCGCGTCGCGCCCGCGTCGATAGCGTTTTCCAAAAGTTCTTTGACGGCGGACACTGGACGCTCGACCACTTCGCCGGCGGCGATTTGGTTCGCGACTCTGTCTGTCAATATGCGGATTTCTGGCATCGGAAAAATTGCCCCAAACACTACTCGCGACCGCCCGCGCGCGCAACGATGTTTAAGCACTAAGATCGGCGAAAACGCCGATGCGCGCCCGCTACGTGTTTACTCGCTCGCGAGTTTCTCCCGACGCGTTCTCGAAAATCGCTCGCGCGCGCTTGGCACGCTTTTTGCAAACGGCGTTGAAACAAATCCGCTTTTCGATTATTCCATAGTGTAAACAATTTTTACCGATGCCCGGCTTAGATTTATTTCAGTCCCAACGTCTTTCGCAGGAGCAGACGCTCTCGCCGCAGATCATTCAAGCGTTGCGGATTTTGCAAACGCCGTCGATGGAGCTCGAACGCGAGGTCGCGGACGCGCTCGCGAAAAATCCGCTGTTGGAAGAAATCGGCGTTCCCGCAGAGCGAATGCGCGTCGCACTCCCAGATCCCGCAAATTCCGCGCCTGCGGAGCCGAAACGCGAAGACGTTTCCGGCGCGGAAAATATCGAGCGAGACGATTGGCGCGAGCCCGCGACACATTCCACGTGGTCGCGCGAAGACGCGGAAAAACGCGATTTTCTCTTCGATTCTCTCGCCGCGCGCCCGGCATCGCTTCCGCAATTTTTGGAATCCCAAATCGCGCTCGCAGACGTTTCCGCGGAAACGCGCGAGTTGCTCGGCGTGCTCGTGGAGCATCTCGACGAAAAAGGTTTTCTCGACGCTCCGCCCGAGGAAATCGCAGCCGCGCGCGGGATTTCGGAAACGCGAATGGCGGCGGCGGCGGAACTTTTCCGCAGTTTTGATCCGCCCGGAATCGGTGCGCGAGATTTGCGCGAGGCGTTCATGGTTCAACTGCGCCGGCTCGGGAAAGAAAACTCGCTCGCATACGGGATTTTGGACTCTGCGTATCCGCTTTTTATCAAAAGAAAATTCGCGGAAATCGTGGACAAATTTGGCGTTTCCGACTCGGAATTGCGCGCCGCAATCGAGGAAATTTCTAAGCTCAAACGCGTTCCCGCGCAGGATTTTATCGACGACGAAAACCGCGTCGTCTCGCCGGATTTGAAATTTTATTTCGACGAAAAATCGCGCGCGTGGGCGGTGCGAATGAACTCCGATTACGTCCCGCGCTTGCGCATTTCAAACGTTTACAAAGAGATGCTCGCGCAGGGAAAAATCCCCGCAAAAGACCGCGCCTACATTTCCGAAAAAATGCGCGACGGGCGAATGATCATCAATGCAATCGAGCAGAGGCAGGCGACAATCGAAGCGATCGCGAACGTTCTCGCGGACGTCCAGCGGGATTTTTTCGAGAACGGCCCAGCGACGATGCGCCCGCTTACGATGACGGAAGTCGCGACGAAAATCGGCGTTCACGAGACGACTGTTTCCCGCGCCGTTTCCGGAAAATACGCGGAGACGCCCTGGGGCGTTTTCGAATTGCGCAAATTTTTCAACGCCGCGATCGCGACAGACGACGGCGACGCGATGTCTAACGCCGGAGTCCGCGAAGTGCTCCGGGAAATTTTGAGCTCGGAATCGGAAACCGCTCCGCTGAGCGACGAAAAAATCGCCGCCGAACTCGCCGCGCGAGGAATTCGAGTTGCGCGGCGCACGGTGGCGAAATATCGCGGGATTATGAACATTCCGCCCGCGCATCTCAGAAAAAAATTCTGAAAACGCAACGGGCGGAATCGGGAGAAAATCAATTTTCGAAGAACGCCTTGTAGGCTTTGTAAGTCATGTAAGTATCGAGCTTCGACGCGCCTTCCCACGGCGCGTGCATGTTCAGAAGCGGCGTGCCCATGTCCACGACGTTCATTCCGTAGCGCGACATGAAAAGGGCGATTGTTCCGCCGCCGCCGACGTCCACGCGTCCGAGTTCGCCGATTTGCCAAATGACTTCCGCTTTTTCGAAAACGCCACGCAGTTTCGCGATAAATTCCGCGCTCGCGTCGTTCGCTCCGGCTTTTCCGCGCGCGCCCGTGTATTTGATCATGCACGCTCCGGCGTTGAGTTTTGCCATGTTGCCGGGCGAAGAGCTGCCTGGGAACATCGGATCGTCTGCGGCGCAAACGTCTGCCGAGAGCATCGCGGAGGCTTCGAGCGCGCGGCGCACGAGAATGTCTGAGTAGGATTTTTCCTGCCGGAAAACGAGTTCCGCAATCGAGTTTTCAAAAAATGTGGAATCCATGCCGGTTGCGCCGACGGAGCCGATTTCTTCTTTGTCGCAAAGCAAAACGACGGCGGTTTTCTCGGGAACGCCCGCGATGTCCATCATCGCTTGCAAGCCCGCAAACGCGCAGATGCGGTCGTCGTGTCCGTAGCCGGTGATGAGCGAGCGGTCGAGCCCCATTTCGCGCGGCATTCCGGCGGGGACGATTTCCAATTCTGCGCTCATCAAATCTTGCTCGGAGACGTTGTATTGTTCTTCCAAAATGCGCAGGACGCGGAGTTTGACTTTTTCTTTGACGGCGTCGTCGTCTTTGTCCGCTGGGCACGGCTCGGTCGCGATGAGCAAGTCGAGATTTTCTCCCGGGAACGCGTCGCTCAAAACTTTTCCCGCCTGTTCTTGCCCGAGGTGCGGGAGAATGTCCGTGATCATGAAAACTGGATCTTCCGGTTTGTCGCCTATCGCGATGTCGATTTTCGTCCCGTCTGCGCGAACGACGGTTCCGTAAAGCGCGAGCGGGTGCGCGACCCACTGGAATTTTTTGATTCCGCCGTAGTAATGCGTGTCGAAATACGCGATTCCGTTTTTCTCGCAAAGCGGAACCGGTTTGAGGTCGATGCGCGGCGCGTCCGTGTGCCCGCCGACGACGTTTACGCCTTTTGCGACAGCGTCTTTTCCGATGACGGCGGCGAAGAGCGTTTTTCCGTGATAGCCGCGGTAAACTTTGTCTCCGGGTTTGAGAGTTTTGAACGAGGCGAGCGGTTTGAATCCTTGCGCTTCGATGAGGCGGACGGCTTCCGCGTAGGCGCGGCGTTCGGTTTTGGCGATGCCGAGATAGCGCATATAAGTCGCGATGTAGGCGTCGAGTTTTTTGCGTTCTGCGGCGGAGATTTTATTGACCGCGTCTTCGCGTTTTACGGTGTTTTGCACGGGCTTTGCCGCGCTTCCGGAGTTCTTTTTCGGTGTTTTCATCTTGCGGAGATTTTGCGCGCGGAAACGCGATTTTTCAAGGCGCAAGCTGAGGCGCGATTTCGTAGCGGCGGAAAATAAATTGCTTCTGCGTTTCCGCGACGCTTATTATCGCGGGAAAATTTCCGCACACGACAACCACAGAAAAACGATCACGAAAATGCACCCGCAAATCGAAAAACTCATTACGCGTTTCCCCGAACTCGCCACATGCGGAGGGGAAATACAAGCCGCGACGGACGCGCTTTCCGCGGTTTTTTCCTCCGGCGGGAAACTTCTCCTCTGCGGAAACGGCGGAAGCGCCGCCGACGCAGACCACATTTCCGGCGAGCTTCTCAAAGGATTTTGCTCGAAACGCCCGCTCAAAGATTCCGCTCGAAAACGCCTCGGCGACGAACTCGCGTCGAAGCTCCAAGACGCGCTTCCGGCGATTCCGCTCCACTCGCTCGGCGCGATAAACACGGCGTGGCTCAACGATTGCGATCCGTATTTCGGCTACGCCCAACTCGTCTGGGGGCTCGGAAACGCAAACGACGCGCTGCTCGGGATTTCGACTTCGGGAAATTCCAAAAACGTCTGCAACGCAATGGAAGTCGCCCGCGCGAAAGGCATGAAAACAATCGGGTTCACGGGCGCGAGCGGCGGGCGTCTCCGCGCGCTTTGCGATGTTTGCGTCTGCGCGCCGGATTCCGAAACTTACCGAATCCAGGAACTGCATTTGCCGATTTATCACGCGATTTGCCTCGCGCTCGAAGACATTTTTTTTGCCTGAAACGAACACGAAAAAATTTATGAAATTCCGGAAAATTTTTCCCGCGAAAATCGCCGTCGCAATCGCGGTGGCATCGATGCTCGGCGCGAGCGCGGGCGCGCAATCTGAGGCGGAGCAGGTCTCTGCGGACGCGAGCGCAGTCAAACTCGCAAATCCCGTAATCGATTTGACAAAAGAGCCGGACGCTCCCGCCGGCGCTGTTCCCATCGTTCCCGCGTTGGAAACGCCTGCGGAAACGTCCGCGCCAGTCGAGATTCCGCCGCCTGCGCCGAAATTTCTCCCGCCGGAAGCGCATCGCGCGTTTTTGTTCGAGGCGATTCCGCAGGATTTTTCCGACGCTTCGTATGCGGACGCGACGGAAAAACTTCTCGCCGCGTATGAGAAAAACACGGGCAGAAAACTTGTTCCCGGAGCGAAGAAAAAAGTCGCGCTAAAAATTTACACGAGTTCTGGGCGCGGGATCGCGACGCCGAAAGGGCTCGTGCGCGCCGTTCGCGCGGAGTTAGAAAAACGCGGATTCGCGCGCGAAAACGTTCTCATCGTTGATTTGAGCGAGCGCAATTTGCGAGACGCGAAATTTCTCCCGCCGTTTCGAAAACCGAACGATATGTTTTGGGAAAATTCTCCCGTCGTCGCGCTCGATACTGGGAAGTTTTACAACCAAAAATGGTTTTACGAAAACAACGTTCCTTCGAGCGAAAACCCGCTCGCCGAGACTGCGGAAGATTTGGAAAACGAGCGCAAAAGTTTTCTGCCGATTCCGCTCATGTTCGAAGTCGATTTTTGGATAAATTTGCCCGTCGCGACGGACAGCACCGCGCTCGGAGTTTCGTGCGCGCTCGCGAACGCGACGATTTGGAACATCGGCAACCAAAAGCGTTTTCTTTCGAGTCCCGCAAACGCCGCGCTCGTGACGGTGGGCGTCGCGACGATTCCGGAATTTAAGGCGAAATTCGAGCTCACGATTCTTTCGTTGGAAAAATATCAGTTTATCGGCGGGCCGAAGTTTGACGAAAATTACGCGCTCTCGGAACCGCAAATCTGGCTTAGCGCAAACCCGGTAATCATCGATTATCTCATGTGGCGGCGCATGAACACGGCGCGCGCGAAAAACCGTTTTGACCTGATTTTGCCGGAACCGCCCGTGTTCTCGATGGCGAGCAAGGGCACAGTTTCGCTCGGCTCGTGCCTTTCTTCCGAAATAAAACTCGTGAACGTTTCCGAAGAAAAAAAATAGCGCGGGCTCGGAAACGCGATGGCTTCTTCAAGAAATCTTTGGGCGCAAAAACTGCTCTCGGGCGCGAAAACGACAAACGCGCTCGACGCGCAGAGAACCAACGTCGTCGCGCACGTTCCCGCGCGCGCCGTTCTCGCCGGCAGGGAATTTTCTCCGCGCGCGCCGTTTCGCGGCTGCGTTCTCGGGATCGATCCGAGCTTGCGCGGAAGCGGTTTCGCGGTCGTGGAATTTGCCCCGGGCGCGGAGCCGATTTTGCGTTTTTCGAAAACGCTCCGCCTCGCGCGCGAACTCTCGCTCGCGGACTGCCTCGGCGAAATTTACAAACTGTGCTCGGATTGTTGCGAAGATTTTCCAATTCGGCACGTCGCGCTCGAAGAGACGATTTACGTAAACAACTTCAAAGTCGCGCAACTTCTCGGCGCGGCGCGCGGAGCGGCGATTGCGGCAGCGAGCATTTTGCGTCGCCAGGTTTTTGAGTATCCGCCTCTGCGCATAAAACAAGCGGTTGTCGGTTTCGGGCGCGCGAGCAAATTGCAAGTCGCGGGAATGACGAAAAGCATTTTGCGCCTGCCCGAAGCGCTCCCGTTCGACGAGTCCGACGCTTCCGCCGCCGCGCTTTGCCACGCTTACACGTGGAAAGAAAACGCGTAGCTGGAAAAACGCCGAAATCGCAGAAAAATTGGATTTTCGCGCGCGGAATTTCCGCTTAAATTTCCGCCATGAAAAAAGCACTCGTTTCGACAATTTTCGCCGCCGCGATACTATTTTCCACAAGCACATTTTCCGCAGAAAAAACTACAATGACGCAAGACCCGCAGACCAGAATCGAAAACCTCCGCAAAGAAATCGCAGAGCACGACGAACGTTATTACAAACACGCGGCGCCGACGATTTCCGATTACGAATACGACAAACTCAAAGCCGAGCTCAAACAACTCGAAGCCGTGCACCCAGAACTCGCAGCGGAAAATTCTCCTACAAAAACCGTTGGCGACGACCGCTCGGGAGCGTTCGAAAAATACACACACCGCACGCCGATGCAGTCGTTAGACAATACTTACAACGCGGGCGAATTTCTCGACTTCTGTCGCAGGCTCGAAAAAACCGTCCCAGCGGAAAAACTCGATTTCGTCATCGAGCCGAAAATCGACGGAATTTCCGTTTCCTACACTTACGAAAACGGCAAATTCGTGCGCGCGACAACGCGCGGAAACGGTGTCGAGGGCGACGACATTTCCCGCCACGTTCGCAACATCTCCGGCGTTCCCGAGGAACTGAAAAAAATCCCCGGAAAACCGTTTCCGAAAATCGTCGAAATTCGCGGAGAAATTTTTATGCGCAACGACGAATTTTTGCGCATAAACTCCGAGCGCGAAATCGCCGGACTCGAAACGTTTGCGAACCCGCGCAACCTCGCCGCGGGAACGGTAAAATCCCAAGACGCAGGCGAGAGCAAACGCCGCCGGCTCGACACTTTCGTTTACGGACTCGGTTTCTGCGAGCCCGAATCCGCGTTCGCCACGCTCGAAGAACTCCGCGAAACTCTGCACGCGTGGGGATTTCCCGTGACAGAATTTTTCGGGCGCGCAAGCGACGGCGCTTCCGCTTTCGCCGCAATCGAAGAACTCGGCGAACTGCGGAAAAAATTCCCGTTCCCGACAGACGGCGCAGTCGTGAAAGCGAACCGCCGCGACGTGCAACGCGAACTCGGAGAAAAATCCAACGCGCCGCGCTGGGCAATCGCGTTCAAATACGCGCCAGAGCAGGCGGAAACGACGCTCAAAGCGATTACGCTCCAAGTCGGACGCACGGGAAAAATCACGCCCGTCGCCGAGCTCGAATCCGTGGAAATTTCCGGAACCGTCGTCTCGCGCGCGACGCTCCACAACGAGGACGAAATCGTCGCGAAAGATTTGCGCATCGGCGATCGCGTTATCGTGGAAAAAGCCGGAGAAATAATTCCGCAAGTCGTGCGCGCGATTCCGGAAAAACGCCCGGCGGGAACGCGCGAATTTTCGTTTGCGGAAGCCGTCCAAGCTGCCGGGCTCGACGCAGAACGCCCGCGCCGGCTCATCGATCGGAAACGCCCAGAAAAAGGCACGGAACCGCTCGCAGCGTGGTATTTAAAAGAAAAAGACACGCCAGAATTGCGCACGCGCCGCCTCGTTTATTTTACGGGAAAAAGTTGCATGGACATTCCGAATCTCGGCGAAGCCGTTGCCGCGCAACTCGTTTCGCTCGGGCTCGTGAACGCGCCGGCAGACATTTACAAACTTCGCCTTGAAGACCTTTTGCGCCTCGAAAAATTCAAGGAAAAATCCGCAAACAATCTTCTCGCCGGAATCGAAGAATCGCGTTCGCGCGAACTTTGGCGTCTCGTAAACGGACTCGGAATTCCCGGAATCGGCGAAGAAAACGCGAAAACGCTCGCGAGAAAATTCCGCACGCTCGAAAACCTCTGCGTCGCTTCCGAAGAGGAATTGCGCGCCGCTTTGCTCAAATCCGGGAGCGACAAAGATTCCGTGCTCGTCGCAAACGTTTTGAATTTTTTCGAGAAAAAAACAAACCGCGATCTCGCGGAAGAATACATCGCGCTCGGGCTCGGAGCGGATTTGTCCGCAAATTCCGACGACGCCGTGGCGCAGGTTTTCGACGGAGAAATTTTCGTCCTCACGGGGACGCTTCCGACGCTTCGGCGCGACGAGGCGAAAGAAATCATCGAGAAACACGGCGGGAAAGTTTCCGCCTCCGTCAGCAAAAAAACATCGTTCGTTCTCGCGGGAGAAGACGCTGGCTCCAAGTTGGAAAAAGCGCGCTCGCTCGGCGTAAAAATCATTTCCGAAGAAGAATTTTTGCGTCGCCTCGGCGATTCCGAAACTCCCGCCACGAAGGAAAATCCCGCGCCACAAAACGACGATCTTGGACTCGTTTTTTAGCCGAAAATCATGCCGGCGTATTTCGAAAATTCTCCGCTCGGGCTTTACGTTCACGTGCCGTTTTGCGCGTCTGCGTGCGATTATTGTGCGTTTTATCACGAGCCGCCGCAGCGCGCGCGCGTCGAAGCTTGGCTGAACGGAATCGCGCGCGAATCCGAGCTCGTGCCGCTTCCGCGCCGCGCGGAAACGTTTTTTCTCGGTGGCGGGACGCCTGGGATTTTGTCCGCAAACGATTTCGAAAAACTCGGGGAAATTTTGCTCCGCGCAAACGGCGGAATCGCGCCCTCGGAATGGAGCGTCGAGCTCGCGCCCTCAGCCGTGAAGCCGGACAAACTCGCGGTTTTGCGCGCGCTTGGCGTGAACCGAATTTCGCTCGGCGTGCAATCTTTAGACGCGGAAACGTTAGAAATTCTTGGGCGTCGCCACGCGCCGAAAAAAATCTTCGAAGCGTTTGACGCAATTCGCGCCGCCGGTTTCGAAAACGTGAATCTCGATTTGATTTTCGCTGTGCCGGGAGAAAAGAAATCTCGCTGGGACGCGGATTTGCGCACCGCGCTCGCGCTCGCGCCGGAGCACATTTCCACGTATTGCTTGATGCTCGAGCCAGGCGCGCCGTTGCTCGCGCGTCTCGAAAAATCCGGAAATTTCGACGCCGCAGAAAAATCTCCAGAGCGCGAAGCCGAGCTTTATCTGCACACGTGGAGCGTTCTCGAATCCGCCGGCTATCGCCAATACGAAGTGGCGAATTTTGCGAAAACGAATTCCGCCGGCGCGCCGAATGTGTGTATTCACAATCTCAATACTTGGAAAATGCACGAATGGCTCGGTTGGGGTCCAGCTGCGGCGTCGCAATGCGGCGGGCAGCGTTTCGCAAACGTGTCGAATCTCGAACTTTGGTTGGACGGGCTGACGAGTGGCGCGCCCGCGCGCGTGGATTGCGTTGAGCTCGACGGCGAAATGCTTTTCGCGGATTCGCTGATTTTCGGTTTGCGCTTGAACGCTGGCGTGGACGTTCCCGCGCTTGCGAAACGTTTTCTCGGCGGAGCGGAAAAAATTCCGTCCGCGCTTTTCGAGCTCGAAAAAAATCTCGCGCAAGCTGGTTATCTCGAAAACGGGACTCCGGCGGGAACGCTCGCGCTCAACGCGCGCGGGCGATTGGTCGCGGACGCCGTCGCGGAGGCGGTTCTCGACGCGTTGTGAAATATGCGTTGCGCGCTTGCGGTGGCGACTTTTTACTTTTCCTTGCGATGTTCGAAAGCATTCAAGAAGCACACGTGGCGTTCCCGCATTTTTTTACGGGAGTTTTTTTCGCGCTCGGCGCGGTCGTCGGGAGTTTTTTGAACGTGTGCATTTTGCGGATTCCGCGCGGCGAGAGCGTCGTTTTCCCGGGTTCGCATTGCGCGTGCGGAAAAGCGATTCCGCTTTGGAACAACATTCCGATTTTTTCCTGGTTTATTTTGCGCGGGCGCGCGTCGTGTTGCGGGCGCAAATTCAGCGTGCGCTATGCGGCGATTGAGGCGTTTACGGCTGTGCTTTTCGCGCTTTCGTGGCAGTTTTTGCCGTGGCAGAGCGCGCTTGCGGCGATGGTTTTTTGCGCGTTCGCGATCGTTCTCGCGTTTATCGATTGGGACACGATGTTTTTGCCGGATTCCGTGAACGCGTCGTTCGTTCTCGCGGGGCTTGCGTGTTCGTTTGCGTTGCCGGAGATTCACAGCGGAAACGTTCCTGCGGAGATGCCGCGCGTTCTCGCGGGTTTGCGCGACGGGTTCGTTCCCGCGCTTGTCGGAATGTGTGTCGGGAGCTCGCTCGCGTATTGGTTTCGCTATTTCGCTTCGCTCGTAATGCGGCGCGAGGCGATGGGCGAGGGCGATGTGATTTTGCTCGGCGGAATCGGCGCGTTTTGTGGCTGGCAGGGCGCGGTGTTTGCGTTTTTTGCGTCTTCGTTTTTCGGGCTTTTCGCGGTCGCGCTCGGGAAAATTTTTGGGAGGAAAATTCCTGCGGGCGAGCGTTTCCGAGAAGCTTCTCGGCTTTCGATGGAGGGCGACGACGAGGCGGCGGAAATTGCGTGCGCGTCTATTTCGCGTCCGTTTCCACTCGGTCCGTGGTTGCTTCTCGGCGCGGCGGTTTATTGGGCGTTTGGCGAAAAAATTGTCGCGACGGTGTTCGCGAAATTGTGAAGTTGCGTTCCCGCGTCGAGAGGAGTTCCTTTTTACGAAATTTTCCAATTTTTTCTCATGAAAAGAACAACTGTAAAAAATGCTCTCAACGCCGTTTCCGCCGCCGACGAAATTCTCGTGCAGGGGTGGGTGCGCACGCGCCGCGATTCCAAGGCGTTTTCGTTTATAGAAATAAACGACGGATCCTGTCTGAAAAATCTGCAAATTATCGTTGACGCCGATTGTCCGGGCTACGAAAACGTGAAAGACGCACTTACGGGAGCGGCGGTTTCTGTCGCGGGCGCGCTCGTCGCCTCGCAAGGCAAGGGGCAGACTTGGGAAATCCGCGCGAAAAAATTCGAACTCGTCGGCGCGTCTCCGGAAAATTTTCCGCTTCAAAAAAAGGGGCACACGCTCGAATTTTTGCGAGACATTCCGCATTTGCGCGCGCGCACGAACCGCTTCGGCGCGATGTTCCGCGTGCGTTCTCGGCTCGCTTATGCGGTGCACAATTTTTTCCAAGCGCAGGGATTTTCTTACGTCCACACGCCGCTTATCACGACGAGCGATTGCGAGGGCGCGGGCGAGCTTTTTCGCGTGACGACTCTTGATGTCGCGAACCCGCCGCGGACGGAGCTCGGCGCGGTCGATTACGCGCAGGATTTTTTTGCGCGGCAGGCGTTTCTCACCGTCAGTGGGCAGCTTGAAGCGGAAACGCTCGCGTGCGCGCTCGGGAACGTTTACACGTTTGGTCCGACTTTTCGCGCGGAAAATTCGCACACGTCGCGGCACGCGTCGGAGTTTTGGATGATCGAGCCGGAAATGGCGTTTTGCGACATTCACGGCGATATCGACATGGCGGAAGCGTTCATAAAACACCTCATCGCGGACATTCTTCAAAACTGCCCGGCAGAGATTGAGTTTTTCGACAAATTCGTGAGTGCGGGTCTGCGCGAGCGTTTGCGCCACGTTTTGGACAATCCGTTCGTGCGCGTGAGCTACACGGAAGCGGTCGAAATCCTGAAAAATTCTGGCGAGAAATTCGAGTTCCCAGTCGAGTGGAGCGAGGGTTTGCAATCCGAGCACGAGCGTTTTCTCACGGAAAAACATTTCAAGTCGCCAGTCGCGGTTTACGATTATCCGCGCGAGGCGAAACCGTTTTACATGCGCCAAAACGACGACGGGAAAACTGTCGCGGCGACGGATTTGCTCGTCCCCGGAATCGGCGAAATCGTCGGAGGAAGCCAGCGCGAAGAGCGTCTCGACCGCCTTGTTGCGGCGATGCGCGAGCACGGTTTGAACGAAAACGATTACGCGTGGTACATAGATTTGCGCCGTTTCGGAAGCGTTCCGCATTCGGGTTTCGGGCTCGGTTTTGAGCGTATGCTGATGTTCATTACGGGCGAGGCAAACATTCGAGACGTTATTCCGTTCCCGCGCACGCCCGGTGCGGCGCGATGAGCGCGGAATTGCGCGCTTGCGGGCGAGGCGGCGAAATTAGAAAATCGCAGGTCAAAACACAGATAAAAAC